>CDTY01029737.1_pt1 | contig 16847 bp, 22 predicted proteins | sample 557731 | NCBI WGS metagenome assembly CDTY01 (sample SAMEA3182101, study PRJEB8094) | gut metagenome | biome: human; feature: gut; material: Stool; isolation source: human stool | place: Canada | collected 2013-02-12
GGTGCTGATTAGGGCGAGGGTCCACCCGTTCCCATCCCGAACACGGAAGTTAAGCTCGCTTCTGCCGACAATACTTGGCTGGAGACGGCCTGGGAAGATAGGTAGCGCCAACACAAGAAAGAGACAGTCGAAAGACTGTCTCTTTTTTTGTTTCTCTTTTGTGGCGAATTTTCTCCGTCCTTGTGCTATATTAGGGACAAGGGGTGAGAGTATGGTGGATCGGCGCAATAAGAGTCTGCGGCTGCCCATCCAATGCTGTTGGCTGCGCCTGCGGCTGGGAAAGGCCTATTATACTTGGAGGCGTTATCTGCTCTGGTGCTCGCCCCGTTTCCGTTGGGCAAGGAGGCGACAAAGTGAGCGGCTACCCTACGTGCAGGTATCCCATGCCACACCGCTGCTGCGGAAACTCCGTGGTGAGGAGATGGAACTGCAGCAGAATAAGGTAGTGAATCTGCGCTTGGCGGTGGAACGCAATTCCAGAATGGATCAGGCGACCTGGCGGCCATGTGCGTCACAATGAGCTGTTCCGGCGCGTGTCTGACGAGCCCGGCGCGCTGCTGGGCGAGGAGTTCCTCTTTTCCAACAACGCGATTATGATGTATAGCCCGCTGTTGCCTGAGAAGTGAGTGCTTGTATTCTTTTCCCCAATGTGATAAGCTAGAATCCGACATCAAAGATATGAAATAAAAAATGAGGTGTTTATATGGATGCCAAAACCACAGGAATCGTCGCCTATCTAACCTGGATCGGACTGCTGATCGCTCTGGTGGCTGGAGACAGGGAGGGGGCCAGGTTCCATCTGAACCAGGCGCTGGTTATCTGGCTGGCCAGCCTGCCCACCTTTATCCCCTGCATCGGCTGGATCTGGGGTATCTTCGTCTTTGTCTGCTGGGTCATGGGCCTGATCGCCGCCATCAACGGCGAGGAGCGGGAGGTTCCCCTGCTGGGCCAAATCCATCTGCTGCATTGAAAAAGGCAGGTTCTGTTTAATGAACCGCGGTGAGCGTGCCCTCGATGATGTGCTCTATCCCGCGCTGTGGATTACTGGCGGCGTTTTTCTGGGGGGCGTTTTGCTCTGGAACGCGCTGGGACAGCCCTCTCTGCCGGCCTGCTGGTTTTATACCCGGTGGCACATCTATTGTCCGGGCTGCGGCGGGACCCGGGCTTTTATTGCCCTGCTGAGCGGCCGGATGCTGGACTCTCTGTGGTTTCATCCAGCGGTGCTGGTGGGAGCGGTTTCTGTGGCGGCCTATCTGGTCAGTCAGACCCTATGGCGCTTGAAGGGGCGGCGGGGCTGGGTCTTTCGCTGGTCTGACAGATGGCTTTGGGGGATGCTGGGACTGATGGGACTCCACTGTGTGGTGCACAATTTGCTGTGGTTCATTTGGGGCATCCCATTGTAGAGAAAAAGGAGGAATTCCCATGCAGGTCAAAAAAGTGGGCGATACGCTGTTGGTGCGGATCGACCGTGGTGAGGAGATCGTGGCGTCTTTGCTGGAGCTGGCCCGGAAGGAGCAGATCCAGCTGGCCTCTGTTACGGGCTTGGGCGCAGTGGACCATGTGGTCTTCGGTACCTACGGGGTGGAGCAGAAGGCTTTCACGCCGGTGGAAAAGAACGGAGAGATGGAGGTCACCGCCCTGGTGGGAAATCTCACCCGACAGGAAGGGGAGCCTTATCTCCATCTGCATATTACGCTAGCTGACGCCACCGGCGGCGCCTTTGGAGGGCACCTGAAGGAGGCGCGAATCAGCGGGACCAGCGAGATCTTTGTGCGGGTCCTGGAAGGCCAGGTGGGCCGTACCTATGACCCGGTGACGGGTCTCCAGCTGTGGCAGTTTTGAGATGATGAAAAAAGCAGGGTATGAAATCCATACCCTGCTTTTTTTGTGTTGATTTCTGATGCTTCTGGCTGTGGATGGTCCACTCAGCGAGACGATGGGCCTGGAATGAGGTAAGACGTAAGGCTTCTAAGACACCCGTTTTTCTCATAAAAGGGTTCCAGACCCGGCTGGGCGCCGAAATAGAGCATGGTGGGTGTCCGTTCCCGGGCCAGTTGGAGCAGATGACTTCCAATGCCCTGCTTTTGATAGGTCGGAAGGACCAATAGCTCCGTGATGGTGCCGAAAAAGCAGCCGTCGGTGAGAATGCGCAGGCAGCCCACCAGAACCGGACCGTCGTAGGCGGTGACCTGAATAGTTTTCTCCAGGGCAGCCTGGGTTTTGTCCCTGTCATAGTCTCCGAGCCAAACCTGGTTGACCAGGGAGAGAAACACCTGAGCCGTGAGGGACCGGTCATCAAAGCGGTACTCCATGGAAGAAATCCTCCTTTCCTTGGGATGTGCCTGGCTTTTGGCAAAGCGGATCAGGAGAAGGTGACGGAATAGGACAAGGTCTCGGCGGCACCGGGGGCCAGGCGGCGAATGCCGGCTTTGTCCCCCAGCTCCCGCCCCACAAAAGTGGCGTCGGGCAGGGTGGACCAGGGCTCGATGCAGACGTAATTGGTGTCAAAGGGCTTATTCTGAGTCCAGATGCCTAGATAGGGGAATTGGCCAAATTCCACCGTCACCCGGGGCCGGTCGGCGCCGTCCACCAATACGGCACAGGCCTGGGGCGGACGGTCCAGAATCACCGTATCCAGGCCATAGGAGGCAGGAGTGAGCGGCATCCGGCCATTGGGAAGAGGGATCTCCCGGTCCTGGGGCGTGACCATGCACTGCTCGTCCATGCCATAAGGGCGGATGGCCTCCAGACCGGGCAGCCGGATGGCATACTCCCCCATCTGTTCCCCGGACCCCAGAGGTGCCCGGAAGCCGTCGTGGGCACCCAGCTCATAGAGCATCTCCCGGTCAGAGCGGTTTTCCACCCGGTGAGTCTTGGTGAGGCGGTTCCCGGAGAGGGCATAGGTGACGGTGAGGGAGAAGGCAAAGGGATAGCAGCCCAAGGTCTCAGGGCTGTCGGTCAGCTGGAAGGAGACAGAGTCCGGGGCCTGTTCCACAACGGAAAAAACACTGTCCCGGGCAAAGCCGTGGGTGGGGATGGTGTAGGGGACCCCGGCCAGGAGATAGCGGCTGTCCCGGAGGCGGCCCAGGACAGGGAAGAGGATAGGCGCCCGGCGGGCCCAGATGTTGGGGTCACCCTGCCAGAGATATTCGGTGCCGTCCGGGGAGCGGATCGAGGCCAACTGTGCCCCCAAATCCTCGACCTTTACGGTGAGGGCGGAAGAAGAAATGGTCACCAACATAGGTGCGGACCTCCTTTGGCCGCCGTCGGCGGCGTTTTTGTCAGTATAGCATGGGCGGCCCGGCCGCGCAAGGGAGAGGGACTTGCGGCGGTGGAAGAAAAAGGGTATCATGGGGAGCGAAAAAATGCAGAGGGAGAGAGAGCCAAATGGATTGGATGGAGGAAATCCGGGAAAAAGCGAGACGGAAAAATGCCATTTTGATTGCCAAGGATGGTGTTTGCCTGGAGCCGCTGCGGCAGCGGCTGGAAGGCCAGGACCGCAGGGCAGTGGTGCTCTGGGCGCTGGAGCTGGCTCAGGAGGGCGTGGAGGCCCTGGAAGCTGCCTATCCGGGAGAAGACCGTCCCCGGCTGGCGCTGGCGGCATCCTGGCTCTGGGCCCGAGGCCGGGAGAAAATGCGCGGAGCGCAACGGGCCATCCTGGACTGCCACGCAGCAGCCAAGGAGATGGAGGACCCGGCGCACATTGCCCTGTGCCATGGGGTGGGCCAGGCCTGCGCCGTGGTCCACACCCCGGGACACGCTTTAGGCTTTCCCATGTACGAGCTGACAGCACTGGTGCGGCAATACGGTGTGGAGCACTGCCGGGAGGCGGTGGAGGCGCGGCGGCAGCAGTATCTGGACCGCCTGACCTACTGGCAGACCCACTGGCAGGAAGACCCGGGCCCCTGGGCGGCGTTTTTGTGCCGGTAAAAAAGGATCTCTCTGGTACATACCAGAGAGATCCTTTTTCATGATGCAGCCTTAAAAGCTGGTTCGATACAGGGGAATCACGTTGATGACCGGCTCTTCATAGGGGTGCACGGCCTTGATGGCCTCCACCGTCCGGTCCACCTGCTCCGTGGGGCAGGTCACCTCCACCTTCAGCTCCGGCTCGGTGCTCAGCACCCCAGGCTGGCCCAGATAGGGAGAAGTGCCCGCCAAGGGCCGCCAGCAGCTGGTGACCGGGGCGTAGGAAAGACAGCTGTCATAGCGCCCGATGTGCCCCGCGTCCACCGCCCGCAGAGCCTCCTGCAGGGCAGCCAGGTGGCTCTCCGGCAGGAAGATCTCCAACTTGCAGTAGGCAAAATCAGCCATGGCTCAGTCTCCTTTCTCTGGCCTTGCCGCTCACTCCTCCAGTTCCTCCAGACGCTCGGTGATCTCGTCCAGCAGATCCTCCAGCTCCTCGTGGCGGTCGCCCCAATCCTCATAGGCTTCGCTTTCCATGTCCTCGGGCTCGGCCTCGTCCAACTGGCAGATCTGGGCCCGGACTGCCTCCAGGCTCTCCTGCAGCTGCGCCTTGTCCATGGAGTCCAGGTCCGCCTCCTGGGGGAAAATGGGAAAGTCAAAGGAACGGGCCATCACTTTCCCTCCTTCTCCTGCAGATAGGCCAGAACGTCGGCGGCGTTGGTGTCCGGCTTCACCTTGGGCATGACGGCCTCGATGACACCGTCGCCGTCGATGATATAGGTGGTCCGCACCACGCCCATGCTCACCTTGCCATAGAGCTTCCGCTCCTGCCACACGTCATAGGCCTCAATGGCCACCCGCTCCGGGTCGGAGAGGAGGAGAAAGGGCAGGGCGTTCTTGTCGGCAAAACGCCGGTGAGAGGCGGAGGAGTCCCGGCTGATGCCGATGACCACCACGTCCAGATCCCGAAAGGCCTGGTAGGCTTGGGCGTAGGCGTTGGCCTGCCGGGTGCAGCCGGGGGTGTTGTCCTTGGGGTAGAAGTAGAGCACCACTTTCTTGCCCGCAAAATCCGCCAGGGAGACGGGATTGCCGTCCTGGTCGGGCAGGGTGAAGAGAGGGGCTTTCATGCCTGCTTGCAGCATGGTTCGTTGCCTCCTTTGATAAAGATAAAATGTTGGGGAGAGGAGAAATCCGGGCGGAAATGGTAGTCCAGGCGGTCAAATCCGGTCAATTCCTCCAGACAGGTGACGCAGGTCTGGGCCATCCAGCGCACCATCTCCCCCCGTGCCATTTTGCACATGGTGCCCTTTTCCAAAACCTTTCCCTCCCGCTCCTCGCCGAAGGTGCAGGTGAGAAACCGAACTGAGGAGGGCAGGTGGGGCTCCACCGCCCGGCTGTATTCCCGGGAGGCCAGGTTCACCACCACGTCGGTCTCCTTTTCCAGAGCCCCCGCCAGAGCACTGCCCCAGAAGCCGTACAGGTCCCCGGTGCCGTCCACGTTCAGACGGGCCTGCATTTCCAGGCGGTAGGGCGTCACTCCGTCAAAGGGGCGCAGGAGCCCATAAAAGCCCGAGAGGATGCGCAGATGCTCCCGCAGGTAGTCCAGCGCCGCCTCCTCCAGCGCCCCTGGGGCCAGATATCGGTATTGGATGCCCTCGTAGGAGAAGAGGGCGGGGGTGAGATGCCGGCGCAGGTCCATGTGGGCCAGCCGCTCCACGTTGAGGGCTGCGATGGCGTCGTTGCATCGCCACAGCCGCTGCAGCTCCTGAGGGGACATGGCCTCCAGGGCCGCCTTCAGCCGCTCGGTCTGGGGCAAAAAGGCGGGAAGTCCCTCTGGCAGGAAGGTGTCTGTGTCCTCCCGCATCTTCTTGGCCGGGGAGATGAGGATGCGCATGGTGGGGTTCTCCTTTCTGTGCTGTGTCACTTGACCAGGGCGAAGTCGTGGGCCTCCCGGAGCCAGTCCATCAGCTGCCCGTCGATTTCCTCCGGCGCCGACACCACCACATGGTGGGTCCAGCGGTTGGGATAGGGCTCCACCGCCACGGCGATGCGGGGGTGATCCACCCGATGGGACAGGCCGAAGGTCACCAGCAGGCAGCGGGTCGGCCAGCCCTTCTTCCGGCGGACGGGCAGGGAGGCGGCGGCAAAGAGATGGCGGGTATAAAAGCTGATCTGGCTCTTTTGTACCTTCACCGTGGCATTGGGAAAGGCCTCCTCCATCCGGGCCTCCAAGACCTCATAGAGAGAATGCTCCATAGACCTTTCATGGAAGTAAAACAGTACATCGCCGACATAGTGCTCCGATTTTTCCATGCTTTGCCCTCCCTTCGCTGCTGCCATGATACCACGGCAGTGGGCGGTTGAAAAGCATTTGGGGCAAAAAAGAGGAGGATGAGAGGGCCCCAGGGAGCACTCCGCAAAAAACCGCCGCCTGCCATGGGGCGGGCGGCGGTTTTTCTCTGGGATCGCCCCGTGGACGTCACGGAGCCAAATGGGGAACACCTTACTCCGTGCACAGCTCTCCCAGCAGTTGCCGGAAGCCCTCCACGCACATGATGGTGTCCATCCCCACGGCCACGCTGTTAAAGCCCCGGTCCAGATGGGCCTGGGCAGCGGCGCTGTTGGGGGCGTAGATGAAGCAGGGCTTGCCTGCCGCCCGGCAGGCTGCCAGGACCCGATCCAGCGCACTCTGGAACTCTGGTGCGTCGAACTGGGCCGGCTTGTCCAGGGCCACAGACAGGTCATAGGGCCCCACAAAGATGCCGTCGATGCCCTCCATGGCGGAGATCTCCTCGATGTGGTCCAGGAAGCCCCGGGTCTCGCACTGGGGGATCAGCATGGTCTCCCGGTTGCAGATGGTGAAGTAGTCGTCCATGCTCCCCGTGGCGTGGGAGGCATAGCCCCAACCTGCGTCCCGGCCAAAGGCCACGCCCCGGCAACCCAGGGGATAGTACTTGCCGTACTCCACCACCTGGCGAGCCTCCTCCACCGTGTGGAGGTCGGGAATGATGAGGCCCTGGACGCCGATGTCCAGCATCTTCAAGATGGAGGCCCGGGACCCGTCCTTCACCCGGGCCAGAGGGGTGATGCCCCGGATCAGTGCAGCCATGACAAAGTCGATGGTGCTCTCTACCTCAAAGGGGCCGTGCTCGGAGTCCACGATGAAATAGTCCAGCCCCGCCAGAGCCAGACACTCTACAATGCTGGCGCTTCCGCTCTCAAAAAAAGTGCCGATGGGCTTCCCACCCTTCATCAGTTTGTTGCGCAGTTGATTTTCCATGGCTGATCGCTCCTTTTCTCTCTGTCCCGGCCTGGCGGATACATGTCCTGGCCAGGCGATATTTCTCCCTATCATACTGCCACGATTATCCGTTGTCAACATAAAAATGCCGCCCTCTTGACATTATCGATATTCGATGATATAGTAAAACTGAAAATAACGATATTCGATAAAAGAAGGTGAGACCGTGCCCAGAGAAAAATTCCAAACCCTGACGGAGCAGATGTTCTATATCCTGCTATGCCTGCGCCAGGAGTGCTGCGGCATGGATGTGATGGAGGAGGTGGGACGGCTGACCGGCGGGCGGGTGTCCGTGGGGCCGGGGACGCTGTACCATCTGCTGGACCAGTTTCTCTCCGCCGGCATGATTGTGGAGACCAAGGTGGAGGGCCGCCGGCGGAGCTATGTGCTGACGGAGAAGGGGAAGGAGACCCTGCGGGAGGAGTACCGCAGGCTCTGCGCGCAGACGGCGGACTACCGCCGGTGCCTGGGAGAGGAGGAGAGCGTGTGAACACCAAGTATCGTATGGAGTCCTTTGCCCTCTATGACTACCAGGGGGTGGAGCGTCACCTGGAAAAGATGGAGGCCAGGGGCTGGCGGCTGGAGCGCACAGGAACACTTTGGAAATACCGGCGGGTGGAGCCCCGACAGGTCCACTATGCTGCCACCTATGTGCCGGAGGCTTCCGACTTCAATCCCGTTCCCACCAGGGGACAGGAGGAGCTGCGGGAGCTGTGTGCCGTCGCTGGCTGGGAAAAGGTGGGGGACTGGTTTCAGATGCAGATTTTCCGGTCGGAGCAGACTGCCCCCCAGCCGTTGGAGACTGAGGATGCGGTGCGTTTGGCTGTGCTGCGCCGGGCCGTGCAGAAGAACTTTGTGTCCAGCGGCATTTTGCTGATGGCTTTGGCGCTGCTGATGATGGTCATGCAGATCAGTACTCTGCTGGGGGACCCGGTGGTCATTCTGAGTCAGACCAGCCGAATGCTGCCCATCCTTTTGTGGCTGCTGGTGTTTTTGTCCGTGGCGGGAAACCTGCTGGACTATGCGCTGTGGCTGCGGCGGTCGGAGCGGTCTGTGGCCCAGGGGGGGCCCTGCGTCCCGGGCGGCGGCTATCGCCGACTGGCTCGGGTTACTCGGGGCCTGTTTGCAGTACTGGCAGTGGGATATGCAGTGGCTTTCGTGACAGAGGGAGAGAGCCAGATGCTGCCCCTCCTTCTGGCCTATCTGGCGGGCTTTGCTCTGCTGGTGCTCCTGGTACGGGGAACCAAGCAGGGCCTCAAGCGACGGGGCGTGGGCAAGCGGACCAACATGGCACTGACTCTGACAGCAGACGTGCTGGGCGCGGTGGTGCTGGTGGGCGGTTTCACGTTCCTCATCTTCTGGGGCGTCACCCAACAAGGCTGGTTCAGAGGCGAGCCGGCGGATGTCTATCAGACGGAAAATTTCAGCTTTGAGATCTACCACGATACCCTGCCTCTGACGGTGGAGGATCTGACAGGACAGGAGGGCGAGAACTACTCCTATGAGCGCACAGAGCATCATTCGCCCCTTCTGGGCTATCTGGAGGGCCGCCAGTGGCATATACCTGATGGCACTGATGCGCTGGAGCTGGAGTATGAAGTGGTAACGGTAAGAGCATCCTTTCTCTATAACTGGTGTCTTTCCACCTATCTGGAGCAATATAAGGAAGATTCAGACATCTGGACCCGGGAGTACCGTCCAGAGGACCCGTCTCCTTGGGGTGCCCAGGCAGCCTATCGCCTGTGGTGGGATGGTGAGGCCTATAACCGGTGGCTTTTGTGCTGGGAGGACCGGATCGTGGAACTGGATACCAACTGGACACTAACCGGTGAGCAGCAGGCAGTTGCGGCGCAGCAATTGGCTGATTTGACAAAAGGCGCAAACTAGTTCCAGGAAAATTGTGCAGTTTCCCCTTGAATTTGGTATGAATATCGTGTAATATAGTTTCGTAAACTATATTACACGGTTTCGACACCGTATTTTCGCAAGGAGAGATGCATATGCTGCACAAATGGTTTGCTTCCGCGCAGGACCGGGTCAGCTGTGCCACCCATGCCATGGGGGCGGTGCTGGCTCTGGCGGGCGGTGTGTTGTTTTTGATGCGGGGACTGGGAGCGGAGCTCCCGGCGGCTCAGGTGGCGCCTGCCATGTGTTTTTGCCTGTCCATGATCGCCCTGTATACCGCCAGCGCGGTCTATCACTTCTATCCCGGGGACGTCACCACCGGCGGCGTCAAGCGGCTGCTGCGCAAGCTGGACCACAGTATGATCTACGTTCTCATTGCCGGCAGCTACACCCCCTTTTCCCTGGCTCTGCTGCCCTATCCGGAGGGCAAGCGCTTCTGCCTGGTGCTGTGGGGCATCGCCGTGGCGGGGATCCTGGCCAAGCTGGTGTGGATCAACGCGCCCCGGGTGCTGAGCACCTTGTGTTACCTGGCCATGGGCTGGGCGGTGCTCTTTGTGCTGGAGGACTTCCTGGCGGCGGCGGAGCCGGGCTGCATGGCCCTCATCGCCGCCGGCGGCGTGTGCTACTCCGTGGGCGCCGTGTTCTATGCCATCAAGCGGCCCAATCTGTCGGCGGAGTGGACCTTCCACGAGCTGTTCCATCTGCTGATTTTGGCCGGCTCCCTGTGCCACTATCTGGCGGTCTATCTCTATGTGCTCTGAACCCCGGCGGCTCTCTCCTTTTGGGGAGAGCCGCTTTCTTTTTGCTTGCGCAGGGAAAAGGGGGTTGACAACCGCTCCTGCGCTGTTGTATACTGACCAAAGAGTAAGGAAAGCCTAACTAGCTTTCCTTTTTCAAAACCAGACAGTTAGCGTATGCTAACTAAAATCCAGACCCACAGGAGGTATCGAAACTATGAGTAAGGTTGCAGTGATTTTTTGGTCCGGCAGCGGCAACACCGCCGCTATGGCCCAGGCGGTGGCAGAGGGCGCCAAGGCCGCCGGCGCGGAGACGGAGCTGTTTCAGGTGCCCCAGATCAGCGCATCGGAGGCCGCAAGCTATGACCGTTTGGCTCTGGGCTGCCCGGCCATGGGCGCCGAGGTGCTGGAGGAGAGCGAGTTCGAACCCTTTTTCACGGAGCTGGAGGGCCATTTGGGCGGCCGCAGGGTGGCGCTGTTCGGCTCCTACGGCTGGGGCGACGGTCAGTGGATGCGGGACTGGTATCAACGCACCGAAAGCGCCGGCGCCCTCCTGGTGGAGGACGAGGGCCTTATCGTCAACGAGACGCCGGATGCAGTGGGTCTGGAGGCCTGCCGCAAGCTGGGGGAGGTCCTGGCCAAGGCCTGAGGAACGCTCTGAGGTAGGGCTCTGCCGCGCTCTCTCCTGTTTTCCTGTACCTATCCCGCCTGCCGGAGACCTCCAGCAGGCGGGACGCCGCTTTTTTGCCTGCGGAAAAAAGACTTGCATCCCAAGCGGCAAGGCCGGTATAATAGAATCTAATGAATCCACGGTGGGCCTTTGATTTTTCAAAAAACTGCTTCAAAGAGAGAAGGACAGGCCCGCCAGAACAGAAAAAAGGAGAGCAGCATACCATGCGGGTACTATTTATCGGCAACAGCCATACCTATTTCAACGATATGCCGGCGCTGTTCGCGGCCTTCTGCCGCCACGGCGGCGTGGACATGGTGGTCACTATGCTCAGCCACTCCGGCCAGTCCCTGGAATGGCATCGGAAGGAGTATTTTGAGACCCGTTTCAACATTCTCCACGGCCACTATGACATCTGCATCCTGCAGCAGCACGCCCATCCCTTCCCGGACCCGGAGGTGACTGGCAAGACGGTGGGAGAGTTCATCGCCCTGTGCCGGGCTGCGGGCACCCGGCCGGCTCTGCTGATGACCTGGGCGGAGAAGGCCCACCCGGAGGATCAGGCGATCATGACCGAAGTCTATCAGAAGATGGCCGCGGAGCACGACGCGCTGCTGATTCCTGTGGGCCAGGTCTGGGAGACGGTGCGCCGGGAGCATCCGGAGATCGAGCTGTACTGGAGCGACGGCAAGCACGCCTCCGTCTATGGCAGCTATCTGGTGGCTGCTACGGTGTATACAACCCTGACGGGGAAGAGCGCCAAGGACCTGCCTGCCACGGCGGCAGACTTCTCCCTGCCTGAGGGGCTGGACCTGGAGCATCCGCTGCTGCGGGAGACCCCGGATGTGTTCTTTGACGCCCGGGAGGACTGGTGCCGCGCCATCTGCCAGGCAGTGGACCGTCAGATGGAGGAGAACGCAAAAGCGTAAAAAAATACCGCAGGCATTTTGCCTGCGGTGTTTTTTTACGCTTGTTCCAGCAGCTCCCGGGCCAGGGCCACGTTTTGCTGCTCCGTCCGGCGCAGCTGTTCCACGGCGGCCTCCTGGGCCTCCGGGTGGCGGGTCTTTTCCACGGCTGCGTCGATCATCTGACACAGCTCCTGGAGATCCAGCCGGTCCAGGTCCACAAACAGGTCCTGACCGATGTACTTGAGAAAGGCAGAGACCTTGGGGTCATACACCACGCCTACCAGGGGCACCCCCTGACCGGCGGCAAAGATCAGGGCATGGAGCCGCATGGACACGATGACCTGCATCCGGGACAGCACGCCGATGATGGACCCGGCGTCCCCGGCGTTGACCAGGAAGTGGCAGGGAAAATCCAGCCCCGCGGCAGCCAGGCGGGCGGCGGAGGGGTCGGAGTGGCGCTCCACCGATACGAACACCGGCGTCAGGCCATAGGTCTCATAGGCATAGGCGGCGGCCTTTCCAAAGAGGGGGGCCTTTTCGTCAAAGCCCTTCCAGTGCCGCAGGGCGAAGCAGATGTACTTGCCGTGAGGCGGGATGCCCGCCTGGAGCAGGGCGCTGTCCACCTCGTCCTCCTCGGCGGGGGAGAGGATCAGGGCCGGGTCGGCGGTGAGAAGGATCTTGGGGCGGGTGACGCCGATGGCCTCCAGCTCGTGGAGGGAGTCCGGCTCCCGCAGGGTGATGACATCCACAGACCGGTTGAGCACCTTGGCAGCCAGATTCTTATGGCTGCTGCGGAGGATGGGGCCGATGCCGCAGCCGTACATCTGCACCCGGCAGCCCAGGCGCTTGGCAGTGGAGATGTTATTGAGGTAGTACCACAGGGAGCGGCGGGAGGTGACGTCCTGAATCAGGCTGCCACCACCGTTGATATAGAGCTTGCTGTGGGACATGGCCCGGTGCCAGCCAAAGAAGTTGGACCGGTGCAGGGCCCGGACCCGATAGGTCAGGCGGGTATTTTTGGGATTTTTGGACAGCACCGTGATGGGCATATCCGGGTCGATGCTGCGCATCTCCTGAAGGATGGCCTCCAAAATGGCGTCGTCGCCGGCATTGCCCCGGCCATAGGCCCCGCAGATCACCACGCCGTCCCGCTTGGCCTTGGGCCGGTGGTAGCGGCGCAGCACCTCCTGGTAGATGCGCAGCTGGGTGTTCACGGTGTTCTGGATGGAGAAGTGGGTGGATGCTTTTTCATAGAGCCGCCGCCCCATTTCCCGGCGCATCTCGTCGTCGGCGGCCAGAGCGGCCAGATGGCGGCCCAGGGTTTGCCAGTCGCCGGGGGAGAAGAGGAAGCCGTTGACATCGTTGTCAATGAGATAGGGAATACCGCCCACGGCGGTGGACACGGTGGCCAGATGCCACCGGGCGCCCTCGGTAAGGGCGTAGGGGAAGGTCTCGGAGAGGGAGGTCAGGCAGTTGATATCCAGAGCGTGATAGAACCGGTCCATGCCGCCGGAGATCCAGCCGGCAAAGCACACCACCTTCTCCACGCCCAGCTCCTGGGCCAGCTTCTGAAGCTGCTCTCGCTCTTCGCCCTCGCCGGCGATCACCAGACGCAGCCGGGGCTGCTGACGGTAGGCGGCGGCAAAGCCCCGGATCAGGGTGGACATATCCTTGACGGGGTTAAGCCGGGCGGCGATGCCCGCCACCACGCAGTTCTCGTCCACATCCGCCCCCAGGGAGCGCAGATATTCCAGCCGGTCCTCGTTGATGGCAGTGGGAGTGAAGTCAATACCGTTGTAGATGGTGTAGAACCGGTCGGGGGGGAATCCCCGGTCAATGAGAAGGTTCACCATGGCATCGGACACGCCGATGCGATAGTCCACCCGGTGGAGGGCCCAGGAATTGATGTTGCCGAAGGTGAGATGGCTGAAGGGACGGCCCATGTAGTCCAGCTTGTAGTCGCTGTGGACGGTGGAGACCACTGGCACATCCAGCCGCCCCCGCAGCAGGGCGCCGATCATGTTGGCCCGGGAACCGTGACAGTGGATGACCTGGAAGCCCTCCGACTGGATATAGCGGGTGAGCTCACGGCAGGTGCGCAGGATGTGGTTCCCCGCCAGGATACGGGTGGGGATTCCCAGAGAGCGGGCCTCCTCGGCAAAGGGACCGTCCCGGAAGCAGACCAGCTGGGCGGTGATGGTGCGGTTGAGCTCCTGCAGGAGGCTCAGCACATGGGTCTTGGCTCCGCCGCTGTCGCCGCCGCTGATGAGATGGATGACTTTCATACGACGCCTCACACAAAGAATGACTTGAGAAAACAAAAAAACTATGGTATCATATCCAAGCCGGAATGTGCTCCGGCAGACAAATCTCATTATACAGTGCTTGTCCCATCTGGTCAAGCAGAGGAGACGGATATGGAACAAAAGGAAAAGAAAGTTTTCGGAAAGCTGAATATCATCGACTTCCTGGTGATTTTGCTGGTGCTGGCGGTGCTGGCCTTCGTGGGTTATAAGCTGCTCAATCGGGGCGCCGGAGGCGAGGAGAGCCTCTGCGGCATCCGCTATACCGTCAAGTGTGAGGAAGTGGACGCGGACCTCTATGAGTCCGCCAAGCAGTATATCCCCTCTCAGGTGATGGCCACCGGCGTTTTGTACGATGTGAATATTGTGGATGTGGAGAAGGAGCCCTTCTACGTCCTCTCTGACAATGGTCAGTGGGTGGAGGACCCGGAGCATGTGAACCTGATCTTCACCTTGGAGGGCACCGTGTCCAACAGTGCCGTGCTGACCTCCAACGTGGGCGGACAGGAGGTCCGCGTGGGCAAGAGCGACTACATCGTCAAGAGCGAATACCTGGAGTTCGGCAGCGGCATCGTCACCTCTGTCACCTGGGACCGGCCTGACGCCGAGAGCTGAGGGACGCCATGACGGAGTTCTTTTCCCAGCTCACCCCCAACTTCTTCCACCGGGCTTTTAACTACACCGGCAGCATCGGGGACTTCCGCTTCCGCTTTGTCCACGACGACGACACCACCATCCACGCGGCGGTCTACACCAAGCTGTGCTATGAAAAGGCCGACGATGTGGAGGAGCGGGACTTCCCCTGGAACGACGAAGGGGTGGAGGAGCTCAAGGCTTGGCTGGAGGAGCGCTTCCAGGCTAAGACCCAGGCATAAAAAGGATAGCAAGAAAGGGACGCCTTTTGGCGTCCCTTTTTCTATCACTTTTCCGTGCCCTCCGGCTGCTCCTCACTGCTTGCCTTCTCTGCCTCCAGCTCCTCCAGAGCCTGACGCAGAATCTTCCGGTCAGCCTTGGTGGTCAGCTTGGACTGGTCGAACTGGGCGAACATATCCGGACGGCGGCGGATGGTGCGCTTGTAGCTCTCCTTGCGCCGCCAGGCGGCCACGTTGGCGTGGTGGCCGCTGAGGAGCACCTCCGGCACCTTCCGGCCGTGCCACTCGGCGGGGCGGGAGTACTGGGGATATTCCAGCAGGTGGTCCCAGTGAGACTCCTCCTGGAAGCACTCCTCCTCCGGCAGTACCCCAGGCACCATGCGGCACACGGCGTCGCACACGGCCATGGCGGGAATTTCTCCGCCGGTGAGGACGAAGTCGCCCATACTGATCTCCTCGTCCACGCACTCATCCAGGAAGCGCTGGTCTACGCCCTCGTAGTGGCCGCACACCAGAATTAGATGGTCATACTTCTCCTTCAGCTCCCGGGCCACGTCCTGGGTAAAGGTCCGGCCGCAGGGGGAGAGGAAGATGGTGCGGCCGGGGCCGTAGGTCTGGCGGATGTGGTCCCAGCAGCGGTAGAGGGGGTCTGCCTGCATGACGGCGCCCCGGCCGCCGCCGTAGGGATAGTCGTCCACCTGCATCTGCTTGTTGGTGGTGTAATCCCGGATCTGGTGGCTCTGGATGGTGATGTAGCCCCGCTCCTGGGCCCGGCCCAGAATGCTGACGTTGAGCATGGCGTCCACGGAGTCGGGAAACAGGGTGCAGATATCAATTCTCATCGCTTGCCATTCCCTCCCATACGTGGACCTCCATCACATTGGCCTCCAGGTCCACCGACTGGATGAACACCCCGGGCACCGCGGGAATGAGGTACTCCCGCTGCCCCTGGACGGTATAGACCTTGTGGGCGGGATAGGGGGTGACGGCGGTCAGCTCCCCCAGGGTCTCGCCGGTGTCGGCATTTTTCACCGTCAGGCCCAGCAGCTCCTGGTCAAAGGCCTCGCCCGCCCCCAGATGGGCGTCGTCGCGGCGGATGGATACCCTGGTCCCCTTCAGGGCCAGAGCGGCGTTCATGTCGTCCACCCCCGGCAGCTTGAGCAGCACCACGCTCTTGTGGACGTGGTTGGCGGTGGGATGCACCGGCTGGCCGTTGAGATAGAGGGTCTTGAACCGGGTCAGAAAGGCAGGGTCCTGCCCCAGGGGCTGGACCCGGACCTCGCCCCGGATACCGTGGGCGTTGACAATCTGGCCCACCTCGATATATTCCAGTTTCATGGTTTGCTCCTTTTCCGGGCATCAGCCCTTGACCGAGATGCCGGCCAGCTTGAGGAATTTCGCCCAGGGTTCATGCACTGTGAACTGCTTGGGCTCGTAGCTGCTGCCGATGCCCAGAAGAAAGCGGCAGGTGGCCTCCGGGTCCAGCTCGTCCAGGTCCTGGGCCAAAAGGTAGACGGCCTGCAAGGCGCGGATGGCCATCTGGCGGTCATCCTCCTCCCCCTGGGCGTCCAGATAGGCCATGGCCGCCTCTGGGGTAAAGGGGCGGGATTTGGCGTGAATCATCTGATTGCGCTGGCGTACCAGATCCCGCAGCAGCTCCATGGACTGCCCGCCCCGGTCCAGTTCTTTACCGGTGATGAGCCGGGGGACCACCAGCCACTTGGACACCGCATCCAGCTTGTCCAGATACTTGGAGGTATAGCCGTCTCCCAGAAACCGGGCAGCGTAGTCGTAGATAAAGCTCTCCAGCGCCATGGCGGAAAAGCACACGGTGACAAGGAACTGCTCAGAGGCGTTCCCCAGTTTTTCCCGGCGCAGAAGGGCGTTGTAGTCATAGGAGTCACAGGGATCAGCAGAGATCGTCTGCGCCTCCTGGTAGGCTGCCTCGCCGGCAAAGAGATGCTCCAGGGCGATCTTGCAATAGGTGCTGGACTGAAGCAAAAAACGTGCTGCCAAACCCGCTCACCCCCTTCGACATTTTTTCCATTATACCCAAAGCACCCTAAATTGACAAGGGGCGGGGTGCATGGCTGAGGGAAGGAAAGAGGACAAAAAAAGAGGACGCGCCTGCGTCCCCCTTTTTTCCTCATTGGTCTACAATATCGACGGAAACCTTAGCGCCGGTGCGCTGGGCATAGGAGCGCACCACAGTGCGGATCTCCTTGGCGATGCGGCCCTGGCGGCC
>CDTY01021939.1_pt1 | contig 16737 bp, 14 predicted proteins | sample 557731 | NCBI WGS metagenome assembly CDTY01 (sample SAMEA3182101, study PRJEB8094) | gut metagenome | biome: human; feature: gut; material: Stool; isolation source: human stool | place: Canada | collected 2013-02-12
CTGGACATCATCAAGGACCGGCTCTACTGCGAGGAGGCCAATGGTCTCAAGCGCCGCAGCGCCCAGACCGCTCTGTTCCTGATCCTGGACACCATGACCAAGCTGATGGCCCCCATCCTGGCCTTCACCTGCGACGAGATCTGGCTGGCCATGCCCCATCGCGCCGGCGACGACGGTCGGAACGTGCTCTTCAACGAAATGAACCAGCCCTTCACCGACTACGCCCTTTCCGATGAGACCATGGAGCGCTGGGCCACCGTGTCCCAGCTCCGTGACAGCGTCAACGTGGCTCTGGAGAGTGCCCGGAACGAGAAGATGATCGGCAAGGCTCTGGAGGCCCATGTAGCCCTCTACGCCGGCACCCCCGAGGCCCAGGCGGCCCTGGATGCCGTAAAGGACATGAACCTGGCCGAGCTGTTCATCGTCTCCAACTGCGCTGTGACGGCTGAAAAGCCCACCCAGGGCAAGGTGGTGGACAGCACCGCCTTCCCGGGCCTGACTGTGGCGGTCACCGAGGCCACCGGCACCAAGTGCCCCCGCTGCTGGATGCACTCCGAGGAGGCCAACGCCGAGGGCCTGTGCCCCCGCTGCGCCGCCGTGGTGGCAAAGCTGCCCCAGTTCTAAGTCCCCCCTTTCCCGCGCTTTTGCCCCCGGCCGGTCTCCGGCCGGGGGCTTTTTCTCCGAGAGCCCTCCCCCTCTTCTCCGGTTGCATTTTTTCTCCGGGACGTGTAAACTGTCCTCAGCGGTTTTCCCCTCCGCCTTGCCTGGGAAGCGGAGACGATACCGCCAGTTCAACGAAGGAGCAAACCATGATGTATATACTCTGTATCCTGCTGGGCCTGGGCACCCTGGCCCTGGATCAGTGGGTCAAATGGTGGACGGTGAACGCCTTTGCGGCTCCCGCTGTCGGCTTCAACGCCACCGCCGATCCTGCCCAGTCCCTCCTGCCCGGCGTGGTAGAACTGACGAGGGTCCACAACTACGGCGCCGCCTGGTCCAGCTTCTCTGGCATGCGGTGGGTGCTGGTGGTTGTCACCTCCCTCATCGTACTGGCAGCGGCCTTTGTGCTCATCCGCGGCATCGTCCGCCATCCCCTGGGTGTGGTGGCAGGCTGCCTCATCATCTCCGGAGGCCTGGGCAACATCATCGACCGGGTGCGCCTGGGCTATGTGGTGGACATGTTCCACTTTGTCTTTTGGCCCTCCTACCCCGTGTTCAACGTGGCGGATATCTGCGTGATTTGCGGCGTGATTCTAGCGGCGATCTACTATCTGTGGTTTTATGAAAAATATGACAAAAGAGGGGTCCGCCCATGAAAGAGCAGACGCTGCAGGCATCCCCTGAGGCCGCCGGCACCCGACTGGATGCTTTCCTTTCCCAGGAGCTGGAGGAGCTGACTCGCTCCGCCGCCGCCCGGCTGTGCGAGGAGGGCCAGGTGTGCCGAGAGGACGGCACGGCCCTGGCCAAGAACTACCGCCTCCGGGGCGACGAAACCCTCCTGGTGACGCTGCCGGACCCGGAGCCCCTGGACGCGGTGCCTCAGGACATCCCCCTGGACGTGGTCTACGAGGACGCCGACGTGATCGTCATCAACAAGCCCAAGGGGCTGGTGGTCCATCCCGCCCCCGGCCACCCTGACGGCACGCTGGTCAACGCCCTGCTCCACCACTGCGGCACTAGCCTCTCCGGCATCGGCGGGGCCCTGCGGCCGGGCATTGTCCACCGCATCGACCGGGACACCTCCGGCCTCATCATCGCCGCCAAGAACGACTTTGCCCATCAAAAACTCTCCGCCCAGCTCCAGGACCACACCCTGGCCCGGACCTACGAGTGCGTGGTGGTGGGCAATCTCCGGGAAGACCAAGGCACGGTGGACGCCCCCATCGGCCGCTGTCCCAGCGACCGGAAAAAGATGGCAGTTGTCCCCGGGGGACGCAGCGCCGTCACCCACTGGGAGGTCATCGCCCGGTATCCGGGCTACACCCATGTGCGCTGCCGCCTGGAGACCGGACGCACCCACCAGATCCGGGTCCACATGGCCTACATCGGCCACCCCATCCTGGGGGACACGGTGTACGGCGCCAAAAAGGCGGTTCCCGGCCTCCAGGGCCAGTGTCTCCACGCGGTGGGACTGCGGTTCCTCCATCCCCGCACCGGGGAGGCGGTGGAGCTCAAGTGTCCCCTGCCGGAGGAGTTCCAGGCAGTGCTTCGAAAGCTCCAAAGCCGCTCTTAAAAGGCGCAGAAAAAAGCGCCCGGCATCTGCCGGGCGCTTTCCTTTTTCACTTGGCAGGACTCTGAGCTGCTTTTCTTTTCCGCCATCAGACGATGAGGAAGAACTTCACCAGGAAGAGGACGGAGATCACATAGGTCAGAGCGGAGACCTCCTTGGCCTTGCCGGAGAAGACCTTGATGACAGTGTAGGAAATGAGGCCGATGCCGATGGCGTGGCCGATGGAGCTGGAGATGGGCATGGCGATGAGCATCAGGGACACGGGCACCATCTGGTCCAAATCATCGAAGTTCACGTTCTTCAGACCCATGACCATCAAAACGCCCACGTAGATCAGCGCGGAGGAGGTGGCCGCCGCAGGGATGATGGCGGCGATGGGGGCGATGAAGATGCAGGCCAGGAAGAGGACACCGGTGGTCAGGGCGGTGAGACCCGTGCGGCCGCCGGCCTCCACGCCGGAGGCAGACTCCACGAAGGTGGTGACGGTGGAGGTGCCGGTGCAGGCGCCGGCCACAGTGCCGATGGCGTCGGAGAGCAGCGCCTCCTTCATGTTGGGCATGTTGCCGTCCTTATCCACCATGCCGGCCCGGGAGGCGGTGCCCACCAGGGTGCCGATGGTGTCGAACATATCGATCATGCAGAAGGTGATGATCAGGGTGATGGCAGTGAACCAGCCGATCTGCAGGAAGCCGTTGAAGTCAAACTTAAAGAGGGTGGTCTCCACCATGTCGGCGAAGGGGGGCACAAAGGAGGCAGTGGCCAAAGAGGCAAAGGGATTCACGCCCAACACCGCATAGTCGCCCACCCAGTAGATGACGGAAGCCACCAGCATGCCCAGCAGCACAGCAGCCTTCACACCCTTTTTGGCCAGGATCACGATGACGAACACACCCACGAACATGGTCACCACCGTGAGGACCATGGTGGAATAGCCGCTGCCCATGTTGGTCTGGGCCACGCTGGGGGTCAGGGCACCGAAGAAGTCCCGCATCACATAGAAGGGGCCGCCGGTCTCGGAGTAGACGCCCACGTTGGACCCCAGACCGATGTTCATCAGCATCAATCCGATGGCCGGGGCGATGCCCAGCCGGACACCCAGGGGGATGGCATCCACGATCTTCTCCCGGATGTTGAGCACCGAGAGGATCAGGAACACGATGCCCTCCAGCAAGATGATGACCAGGGCGGACTGGAAGGACTCCACATAGCTCATGCCGGTGAGGCCCGCGATATTGGCCACCACGATGGCAAAGAAGCTGTTCAGGCCCATGCCGGGAGCCAGTGCGAAGGGCTTGTTGGCCAGGAACGCCATGCAGAACATGGCCAGGGCGGAGGCGATGCAGGTGGCCAAAAAGACGCCGTTCCAAAGGGAAGAACCCACGTCAAAATTGGTCAGCAGGTTGGGGTTAAGCGCGATGATGTAGGCCATGGTCATGAAGGTGGTCAGACCGGCCAGGAGTTCTGTGCGAGTGGTTGTGCCATTTTCCTTTAAGTGAAATAGTTTCTCCATAGTATGCTCCTTTCTCCATGAAACGCTTCCTCATATATCCCTGTTCTTATCATAGGAAATCCACCCAGAAAAAGCAAGTGTCCGTCTGGTAGAAAAGGCCAGGTGTTTTTAGGAGAAATACACAAACTTTTACTAATTTTTTTGCTTTTTGAAGAATGTGCCAGGGGCACACCCCTATTTTTTCCAAATTTATCATCAGAAGTGGAACCGGCGGCGGACCTCCTCCCGCAAAGAGGCCACCCGACGGACCACCACCAGAGGGATGCACAGTCCCACGCAGCACACCAGCACCACCACCGACCAACCCGGGGACCACCGGCCCAGCAAAAAGCGGTCGCAGCAGAATTCCACCCCCACGCAGAGGACGCCCGCCGCCAGGAGCAGCAGCGTCACCGTGGTGAGCACCGAATGGCCCCGGCGCAGCAGCGCCCACAGCACCAGCACCACCCCTGTCGCCACGGCCAGCACCGGCACAGCCAGAGGGAAAAACCACCACTCCCCGCCGGTGGTCAAAGCGATGAGGTAGACATATACCCCCACGGCGGCCATGTCCAGGATCAGCCGCAGCCACAAGGGCGCCCGCCGGACAAGCAAAGGCAGCACAAACCACACCCAGAGCATGGCGGCGGCCCCCACCACAAAGAGGGACCAGCCGTACCCGGGCCGCAGCACCAGGTTCAGCAGGACGCAGCACACCGATAGGGAGGCCAGCATGGCGCTCAGCAGCGCCGCCAGGGCCTTTTTGGACACCGGCGGCACCTCCGCCCGGCGGGTGGGGAAAAAGGGCGACGGCTCCGGGCCGTCTCCGTTGGGTTGAACCACAGGGGTCCGGCACAGGGGACACCGAACGGTGCCCGGGCTCAGCTCCACGCCGCAGTTGACACAATAGGGCATATGCTCACCTCCCGCGCTCAACGGCGCTTGTTTGACAGACAGCATCCGCCGTCACGTCCGGTTGCTCTCGATTCGGACCGGGAGCCCCTGGCGCACCAGGAAGCGGAAAAACTCCCGCTCCGTGTCGGTGTCCTTCTGGGTCCCGGCAAAAGTAATCTCCATGGTGTTGCCATAGCTGATGGAGGAAACGTGGGGCCGAGGCACGGCGGCCTGGCCCAGGACCACCTCCATATGGCTGATGTGGGGCGCCATCTCCGGCGGAACCGGAAAGGGGCCAGGGTTGGTGAAGGTGGCGGAATAGGGCCGCACGCCCTTGGTGCGGTAATTCCAGGCCATCACCGGGTTTTTCAGCAGCCGGGGAATCAGCTGCAAAAACAGGTTGGAGGTATAGCGGACGTTCCGGGTAAAAACCGCCCGCATTTCCTGAGGATTAACGTGTAGGCGCATATAGTGGTGCACCTGGCGCAGGACCTCCTCAAAGCTGTATGGCCCCAGAGCCGGGTCCACAGAGGGCTGCACGGTGAGGATAAAGTTGCGCAGCGTCTGGGAAGGGAACCAGGGCCGGAGATTGATGGGCACCGCTAGGGACACCGGCAGCTCCCGCCAGGGCTTTTCCCGCCGCTGCTTTTCCATCAGCACCCACAACAGCACCGCCGACAGGTACTCCGTCAGGGACACCTTGTGGCTCCGAGCGATCTCCAGCAGCTGGTCCAGGGGCAAAAAGCCCATGGTCACATGGAAGGTGTAAAAGGGCTCCGCCTCCCCGATGTTGGAGTAGGCTCGGCGCAGCAGCACCGGCGCCCGAGCCACCGGTCCGGCGTAGCGGGCGTAGGCGTCCTCCCGCTCCTCCCAGCTGGGCGGCGCGTCCACGTCCAGGATGCCCGCCCCGTTGGGGATGGAGTAGCCCCGCTCCCGCAGATACACCGCCAGCAGCGTGCGGAAAAACACCAGCGCACCCGCCCCATCGGCCAGGGCGTGGAACATCTCCAGGGAGATGCGGTGGCCATACCAAAGGAAGCGCACCAGCCAGCCCCCATCCTCGTGGAACCGCACCGGCTGGCAGGGGTCCGACACATCCGCCTTCAAAAAGGGGCCCGGGGCGTGGTTGGGCTCAAAGTAGTACCAAAAAAATCCCCGCCGGATGCGCACGGCAAAGCCGGGGAACCGGGGCATACACCGGTCAATGGCCTTTTGCAGGGCCACCGGGTCCACCGGGTCTGTCATCCAGGCGGAAAAGCGATAGAGGGCGGAGTAGTCCTCCCGCTGCAGGGCGGAATAGAGCACGCCCGCATTGTCCAGCTTATACCATGGCTTGCTGCTGTGGGCCATGCGCCTCCCTCCTCTCTCTTTTGTATTCTAGCATGGGAGCCGACGGGGACGCAAGGGAAAGGAGTCGGCCTTTCCTTTCGCCCCGATTTATGATATAGTGAGTGCAGTTTTCACGCAAGACGCACCAAGGAGGTCCCCATGGAGAAAAAGCAACCCAATCTGCGCCCCTCCCATCGCACGCCGGCCCAGCGGGACGCGGCGGAGCGCCGCCGGATGGCACCGGCCATGCGCCTTTTGAAGGCCCTGCACAGCGCCGCCTCCCCCGGCGAGATGACCGCCGAGGAATTGGATCGCCAGCGCAGAGGCCAGGCCCTGCTGGGCACCCTGGTGGCACCCATGGCGGGCATGGACTGGGAGGAGCTGAAGCTGGGCGGCATGCCGGCAGCCTGGATGCGCCTCTCTCGCCCTCACCCCCGCAGGCGAGCCATTTTGTACTGCCATGGCGGCGGCTACACCAGCGGAAACTTAGGCTATTCCAAGGTCCTGGCCTCCAAGCTGACCCATGTGACAGGCATGGACGTGCTGACCTTTGAGTATCGCCTGGCGCCGGAGCACCCCTACCCGGCGGCGCTGGAGGACGCCCAGAAGGCCTGGGACCACCTGATGCACCTGGGCTACGGCGCTCGGGACGTGGTGGTGGCCGGAGACAGCGCCGGCGGGAACCTGGCCCTGGTGCTGTGCCACCGGCTCCGGGCCCAGGGACGGATGCTGCCGGCAGCGCTGCTGCTCTTCTCCCCCTGGACGGACATGACCGCCTCCGGGGCCTCCATGACGGAGCGGGCGGACCTGGACCCCATGCTGACGCCGGAGTACATCCGCTCCGTCCGCGCAGCCTACGCCGGCGGCGCGGACCTGAAAAGCCCCCTGCTCTCCCCTCTCTTCGGAGATTTTTCCGGCTTCCCCCCTGCCCTGATCCAGGTGGGCTCCCACGAGATTCTCTTCTCCGATGCCCAGCGCCTGCGAGACCGGATGCGAGCCGCCGGCGTGCGGTGCCATCTGGAGGAATGGGAGGGCATGTGGCACGTCTTTCAGATGTTCCCCATGAAGAAGTCCGCCGCAGCCATGGAGGAGACCGCCCGTTTCCTCCTGGAGATTCTCTGAGGTCTCCGGCAAAACAGGCAGCAAGCGCCCCGTCCGTTGGACGGGGCGCTTTTTGTCAGGTGGAAATTCTCTTTTCAGCGGGGCTCCTTCCCTTCCTGGAACAGGCAGATCATCTCGTTGGTCAGGCTGACGTTTTCATTGACATGGTGCAGGTCCTCCCGGGAAAACCAGGTGCCCTCTGCCAGCTCGTCCTCCTGGAGGGTGATCTTCTCCTCCCCGTCCAGGTCGCAGAAAAAGCCCATGAGCAGGCAGCCGGAGAAGGACCAGGGCTGGCTCTTATAGAACCGCAGGTTCTTCACCCGCAGGCCTACCTCCTCCCGCACCTCCCGGTGCACGGTCTCCTCGATGGTCTCGCCGATCTCATTGAAGCCGGCGATGAGGCCATAGCCCCGCACGGGCCGGTCGGAGTACTTGGTCAGCAGCAGCTTGTCCCCGTCCGTCACGCCCACGATGACCGCCGGGGAGATGCGGGGATAGATGGTGGCCCCGCACTTGGGGCAGCGCATCATCCGCTCCTTGTGGTCCGGCTCCGTAGGGGTGCCGCACCGGCCGCAGAAGCTACTGTCCCGGTACCACTGGGCCAGCTGGCTGCCGGTGACGCCGGCGAAGCGCTCCATGGGGTCCCGGGATTCCCGCAGCTGCTGGAGTGTGGCAAGGCCATAGCCCTCCGGCCCCTGGCCCAGGCCCAGGAAGTACTTCCTTTCGTCAATGGTGAAGAGGTAGCGGTAGGGGCCTCCGGCCTCGCCCGCCTCCTGGAAAAGGGGATAGCGGATACGGCCGTCCTCCAGACGGCACAGGACCTTGGCACCGTCATAAAACAGCACCGTATCGCCGGCGGCGGGACTCTGCTCCCGGTATTCGTTGTGATAGACGTGGGGGGCGATATCCTGAATCATAGCGCTTTTTCTCCTTCCTGACGGTGCTCCATCTTTCTCATCAGCTTGCGGAACTGGGTGAAGAACAGCGTCACAGTGGTGGCCACCGCCAGGGTGTCCGCCACCGGCTCCGCCAGAAACACGGCAAAGGTCTTGTTTTCAAAGAAGTGCGGCAGGATGTAGATCAGCGGGATCAGCAAGATCACCTTCCGCAGCAGGGCCAAAAACAGCGAGCACTTGGCATTGCCCAGGGCAATGAAGGTCTGCTGGCAGGCGATCTGGGCGCCGAAGACCAGTGCCATGGCCATGTAGATCCGCAGGGCCCAGGAGGCATATTCCACCAGCTCCGGCTCATCGTTGAAGATGAGCACAAAGGCGTGGGGGAACAGCTGTACCGCTGCCCACAGGAGGGTGGAAAAGCAAAGGCTGGAGATCAGCAGCAGGCGGAAGGTCTTTTTCACCCGCTGCGGCTTTCCGGCGCCGTAGTTATAACTGACAATGGGCTGGGCCCCCTGGGTCAGGCCCTGGAGGGGCAGCATGGAAAACTGCATGACGCTGGAGAGAATGGTCATGGCGCCCACGGCCAGATCGCTGCCGTATTGGAGCAGCGAGGAGTTGAAGCACACGTTCAGAACGCTCTCCGTGGCCTGCATGATGAAGGGGGAAAGGCCCAGACTCACGCAGGGCAAAAAGACCTTGGGATGCAGCGCCAGGCAGCTGCGGCGAATGTGGAGCTCCGTCTTTTTCCCGGTGAGGAAGCGCAGGATCCAGACCATGGACACCGCCTGGGAGATGATGGTGGCCAGAGCCGCGCCGGGCACGCCCATATTCAGGCCGAAGATGAAGATGGGGTCCAGCACGATGTTGCACACGGCGCCGATGGTCACCGTGAGCATACTGATCTTGGCAAAGCCCTGGGCACTGATGAAGGCGTTTAGGCCCAGGGTCAGCTGCACGAACAGCGTGCCCAGGGAGTAGATCTTCATGTAGGATACGGCATATTCAATGGTGTTGGGACTGGCGCCGAACATCAGCAGCATATCCCGGGAGAAGAGCTGGAACACCACCGTCAGCACCAGAGAGACCAGAACCAGCAGCGTCACGCAGTTGCCCAGGATTTTCTCGGCCTGCTCCTTCTCCCCCTTGCCCAGGAAGATGGAGGCCCGGGGCGCGCCGCCCATGGCCACCAGAGCCGCAAAGGCAGAGATAATCATGATGAGGGGCAGACACACGCCCACGCCGGTCAGCGCCAGTTTGCCCACGGTGTCTGTGGGCTGGATATGGCCGATGTACATCCGGTCCACCAGATTGTAGAGCAGATTGATGATCTGCGCCGCGATGGCCGGCGCCGCCAGCTTCACCAGCAGCTTTCCGATTGGCTCCGTCCCTAGGACATCCGTCTTATTCTCTTCCATGGTCCTATCGTCCTCCTTGCTCTGCCCCGTCTCTCTCGGTTGGGGCCTCCTCCGGTATGGCCGCAAAAAAAGTCGCCGGAGCCTTCGGCGCACCATTTTTCGCGCTGCATTCTTTCAGCATTGTATTCATATCCGTTCATTATACTATGGATATTCGGGAATTTCCATGGTTGTTTTGTAAATTGTGCCGGTTCTTGCCGAAAAATCCCGAAACCTTGTCCCATGCGGTTGAGAACCCCTACTGGGACATGGTATAATAGCTGCAAAGCAGCTATCATGCTGAGATATTCTTTGCTGTTTTTTCGTCCCTGACGGGACAACCGAAAAACATCGCGTGATACCATTCCGGCTGCGCCGTCATGGGGTCATGCAGGAAAAGCTGCTCGGTCCCCCTCCTCTTTCTCTTTCCAAAGAGAAGGCACCGCAGGTGACATTCTTTTGTTCTCTTTGTCCCCGGCCCCTCTTGGGTCCGGGGCTCTATTTGGTTTTTCCACGAAAGGAGCGGTCCCCATGTCCCAATGCACCATCACCCTCAGCGCCAACGCCGGCGTGGCCATCGAGTTCGGCGGCTATAAAATTTGGAGCGACCTGCTCCACGACGAGAAGGTCCCCGGCTTCAGCACCGTGTCGGAGGAGCTGTGGCTGGCCATCCGGCGCTCGGTGGCTTTCCGGGACCCGGACCTGATCTTCTTCACCCACCGCCATCCGGACCACTACTCCCGGTCGTTGACCCTCCGGGCCAGAGCCGCCTTCCCCCAGGCCCGCCTGGCCGCTCCCTTCCGGGACTTTGACGACCAGATCCTCCTCTCCGGGCCCCAGCCCGCTCTGACCCTGCCGGGGCTGCGGCTGCGCTTTGCCCCCCTGCCCCACGAGCCGGAGGAATACACCGACATGGTGCCCAACTACGGCTGCATTCTGGAGGCGGAGGGCCGGAACATCCTCATCGCCGGGGACTGCGCCACCGCCGCCCCGGAGCTGGCGGATTTTGTGGGCTCCACCCCCATTCACCTGGCGCTGATGAACTTCCCCTGGGGCGCCCTGCGGAAGGGCCGGGCCTTCCTCCAGCGCTACGTCCGGCCGGAGCACCTGGTGCTCTACCACCTCCCCTTCGCCGAGGATGACGAGTTCGGATTCCGCCACGCGGTGGAGCGGTCCCTTCGCCCCATCGACGGCACCAGCGACATCCGCATTCTCCAGGACCCGCTGGAACAGCTGACCTTGTCCCTGTAAACACCAAAAAGCGGCAGACTGCCTGAGGGCAGTCTGCCGTTTTTCTTATTCGGATACGTGGAAGATGGTCTCCAGAATCTCCTCCCGGGTGATGGAGCCAAAATACTGCTCCAGGGGGAAGCGGCTGAGCACCTGCTCCACATCCTCCCGACGGAAGGGGCAGCCCTTCAGAGCCTCGGTGAGAGGCTCCAGGGAGGTCAGGGACAGGAAATCCCCGAAAAAGACCGCCTGGGTGATGCGTCCCTCCTCCACGGCGATGCGGGGCTCCAGGATGCCGCCGTCCCACTTGCGGCGGTTGGTCATGGTGTATTTGGGAGAGCGGCCGTAGGTCCACTCCCAGGTGGCGTACTTCTCATCCCGCAGACGCTGGACCTCCTCCAGCTCCTCCGGGGTCAGGTGCTCCTCCTGCAGCTCCCCGCCCTGGGCCAAGGCCTGCTTGAGATACTCCCAGAAGGCGGGCAGAGTCATGTCCTTAGGCAGGAAGCTACGGATGTTGCCGATGCGGCTGCGGACAGACTTGGAGCTCTTGGACTGGAACTTGGCCGGGTCGGCCCGAAGGGCGCCGGCCACCATGGACGGGTCCGAGTCAAAGAGCATGGTGCCGTGGTACAAAATGCGGTTGCCCACCAGACGCTGAGCGGTGCCGGAGACCTTCTTGCCCTCCACCAGAATGTCGTTGCGGCCTGCCGCCTCCGCCTGAAGACCCAGGCCCTGGAGGGCTGCCACCACCGGCTGGGTGAACCGGGTCATGGTGATCTGCTCGGCGTCGCCGGAGTCGGTAATGAAGGAGTAGTTCAGATTCCCCAGGTCGTGATAGACCGCACCGCCGCCAGTGGTCCGGCGGACCACGGTGATGCCATGGGCTTCCACAAAGGCCCGGTCGATCTCCTCCTCCGCGTTCTGGTTCTGTCCCACCACTACGGTGTTCTCGTTCTGCCAAAGCATCAGATACTCCCCTTCCGTCCGATGAGTCAGAACGAACTCCTCAAAGGCCAGGTTATAGCGGGGGTCTCTGGAACCCGTCTCCAAATAATGTACCGTTTTTTCCATATGCGCCTCCTTGTCCGGCTCCGGGCCGGTGTCGATGCTCAGCATTATAGCGCAGCTGCCGTTCTTTGGCAAGCGCGCCGCAAGCAAAACGGGCCGGGCGCTTGTCGCCCGGCCCGTTTTATCACGCCCCAGTAGCAGGCGAAACCGCCTGGAAATAGAAGTGCCCCAGGCTGTCCCGCTGGAGTCCGCTGCAGCTCTCCCGCAGCAGCCAGCAGGTCTCATCCACATACAGCGGCACCAGAGCCCCATCCTCCAGCAGCAGCTGCTCGGCATCGTGGAGGCAGGCCTGGCGAACCGACTCGTCAGAGGCACTGCGGATCACCGACAGCAAGGTGTCAAAGGCGCTGTTGGAGTAGCCCAGGAGGTTCCGCTCCCCGCCGGTCTCCCACAGGTCCAAAAAGCCCATGGCGTCGTCACAGTCGGTGCCCACGTCCGCCGCCGCCAGGGCATACTCCCCGGAAGCGAGGGCCGTTTTCAGCTCCTCTGCCGACACCCCCTTGGGCGTCACGGACACGTCCAGCACCTCCTGCCACATCTCCGTCACCAGCTCCGCCACCGCCTGGGCGGTCTCGTCGGAGGTGTCATAGAGATACTCCAGGGTGGGGAATTTCTTGTCGTCCCCATAGCCGGCCTGGCGCAGGAGATTTTTTGCCTCGGTCCGGTTCTCCTCCGTCTTGGTGCCCTCCAGGTCCAGCAGCGCGCCACCGGCAGTGCGGAAGTCCTCGTCGTCCTCCTGGCCGATGCCGGAGGGCACCAGGCCGGAGGCTGCGGTGGCTCCGGTCCCCAAAATCTCAGCCAGAGCGCTGTGGTCAATGGCCAGGGCCAGCGCCCGGCGCACCTGGATGTCGCCCAGGGGCTCCGTCTTTTCATTGAGCAGGAGGCAGTCAGTGGCCGGCTGGGACACCAGGGCGTCCTTGTTGCTCTCCAGCTCCTCCTGGGGCAGCTGGGAGACAAAGTCCACCTCCTTGTCCTGGTACAGCTCCCAGGCCTCCTGAGCGTCGTCGGTGAAGTGCAAGATCAGTGTCTGGGGCCCGGAGGCGCTCTCCTCCCGACGGGTCAAGGTCAGCTGGTCGCCCTTCTGGCCCTGGGCCTCATAGACGCCGTTGGTGACCAGGTCGGGCCAGTTCTCCGCCCAGCCCTCTTCCCCGGTGCTCTCCTCCCGCAGGGGCATGGTGGCCGCCGAAGTGCACACGTCGCTGAGGAACCAGGGGCAGGGATAGGCCAGCACCACCGTCAGGGTCTGGTCGTCCTCCGCGGTGACTGCCAGGGTGGCCTCCGGGTCTCCGGAGCGAACCTCCGCATAGCCCTGGACCATCTCCAGGAGGCCTGCGTTGGGGGAACCGGTGGCCGGGTCCACCAGTCGCTGCCAGGCGTAGACGAAGTCCTGAGCCGTCACCGCTGTGCCGTCGGACCAGCTGGCCTCCCCATTGAGATGAAAGGTGTAGGTCACGGTGCCGTCGGCGTTGGCGGTCTCGTTATAGCTCTGGGCCACGCCGGAGGCCGCGGGGCTCTCTCCGTCGGAGGAGGCCGTGCGCTGCATCAGATTCTGATAGAGATGCAGCAGCACCGTCTCCTGCGCCGCACCCTGGACCATGGCCGGGTCGCCGGAGGGCATCTGCCCCACCAGAGCCGCCTGGAGGGAAAAGCCGTCCTTGTCCTCCCCGCAGCCGCTGAGTAGTCCCAGGCACAGGCACAGCGCCAGCACAGCGGCGCCCATTTGTTTCCACATTTTCATATCAAAACTCCTTATTGTCGGGAAAAATACGCTGTTTTTCCTCTCTTTTCCAGAGAAAACCGTCTCTTATTATACGGGGTTTTCCTCCGATTGTAAAGGTCAGAGCGGGTAAAAAGTAACAAATAATTACAAATTAAAGGTCTGTTCACATTTGCCCGACCTAAAAGGAGACAAAAAGAGAGACAGGCTGAAGCCTGTCTCTTGTTTTGTAACGCTATCTATTCTTCTCAAAGCAGCCGAAAAGGGGGGATACAGGACTTTACTTGACCTCCACCAGGCGGCCGTCCTCGTCGAATTTCACGTTCAGGATGGTGCTGCCGGTGCACTTGGCGATGTTGTCCAGCCGGAGCTTGGAGGGGTAGTCAGAGACGAAGGTGATGGCCACGCCGTGGCGCTTGGCCCGGCCGGTACGGCCGATGCGGTGGATATAGTACTCGTTCTCGTCGGGCACGTCATAGTTGAACACCGCGTCCACATCGTCCACGTCGATGCCCCGGGCGGCCACGTCGGTGGCCACGAACACCCGAAGCTTGCCCTCCCGGAAGCGCTTCATCACCTGCTCCCGCTTGTTCTGGGGGATGTCGCCGTGGATGCACTGGGCGTCCACGCCCCGCATCTGCAGGAACTTGGCGGCCCGCTCCGTGGAGCCCTTGGTGTTGCAAAATACCATCACCCGCTCCAGATCGCCGTCCTCCATCAGCTTGACCATGGCGTCGGTCTTCTGGTCATGGGGGATGTCCATACGGAACTGAAGGATGTCGGGCTTGTTCTCCTCATCGGCCCGGACGGTGATCTCCGCCGCGTCCCGCTGATAGACCCAGGCGATATCCATGACCTCCCGGGAGATGGTGGCGGAGAAAAGGCCCAGGTTCTTCCGGTTGGGCATCTTGTCCAGGATCCGGGTCACGTCGTGGATGAAGCCCATGTCCAGCATCCGGTCCGCCTCGTCCAGCACCACGGTCTTGGCCGTGTCCACCCGGACGGTGCGGCGCTTCATGTGGTCGCTGAGGCGGCCGGGGGTGGCCACCACGATCTGGGGCCGCTTCTTCAGCGCCTCGATCTGCTTGCCGATAGGCTGGCCGCCGTAGAGGCACACCATCCGCACCCCGGTGCAGAAGGCCGCCAGGTCCCGCATCTCCGCAGTGATCTGCATGGCCAGCTCCCGGGTGGGGGCCAGGATCACCGCCTGGACCGACTCGTCCTCGGGATCGATGTGCTGGATGATGGGGATGCCGAAGGCAAAGGTCTTGCCAGTGCCGGTGGGGGCCTTGGCGATCACATCCTCCCAGTTCATCATGGGGGGGATACAGCCCGCCTGGACGGGGGTGGACATCTCCAGTCCCCGCTTTTGGATGGCCCGCAGAATTTCGTCCGACAGGCCCAGAGTGTCAAAACGCACGCCTTGTGTGATTTCCATAGTGTCTCTCTTTCCTTGGAAGGCCCGCGTATGCCGCTCTTTCCCCGCCGGGGGATGGTCCTTCCTCCTTCAAAATTGCGATTTCCGCTAATATTTTATTATATGTGCAATTTTGCCCGTTGTAAAGTGATTTTCTCCCATTTCCCTGTTTTTCCGGGAGAAAGCCCCCTTTCCCTGCCCTAATCTTCCTCCAAAAGCAGCAAAAATCCAAGAGGCGGAGCCGCCTGGAGCGGCTCCGCCTTCTATCTTCTCTCTGGCGCCGGCGCCTCAGTCCCGGCCCCCTGCGGCAGTGTAGGTCACGCCGCCTCCATAGTCCCAGATCGCCGTCCAGGACGCCAGGCTGCCGGTGACGGTCACGGTGCAGCTGTGCTCTATACTGGTGCCGTCGCTCTGGGGCTCTTCCAGCGTGAACGTCCGGCGGAAGCTGCCGGTCTCCTCCAGCTCGTCGGTGATGTCCAACTTCTGCCCCGCCGCCCGGAGGATCAGCCGGCCATCCTCCTCTGTCAGCAGCTCACTCTGGTCCATGGTCACCGTGACCCGATCTCCCTGGTCGTTTTCCATCTCCATGCGGGCGCCGGTGCTCCAGAGCACCCGGAAAAGCATCCCGTCGGTGACCTGGTTCACCGCTCCGGCGGTGATGGCCAGGGCCGCGATCAGCGCCGCCGCCAGGCCTACCACCCGGCCGATCCGCCGGGTTTGTCTATTTTGTCTCGTTTCGATCATGGAAAGGACCTCCCTTTTTGCCTCGTCGGAGGCGCGGAGCTGGGAAAAAGTCTCCCGAAACAGTGTCTCATGCATCATACCCTCAAGCCTCCTGTAATGATTCCCGCAGCAGTCCCCTGGCCCGCATGAGCCAGGTCTGCACCGTAGACGGATTGGCGCCCAGCGCCTCCGCGATTTGGCGGACGGAGAATGACTCATAGTAGTACAGATACACCGCCAGGCGGTACTTGGGCGGCAGGGCCATGACCTCCTCGAACAGCGCCCGCTGGGCCAGGGTGTCAAAGGTCACAGCCTCGTCCCGTTCCTCCAGAGGCACGCTGCGCCGCCGCCAGGCCGAGCGCAGCAGCTTTTTACTCTCGTTCACCGCCACCCGGATCAGCCACCGCTTTTCATGCTCCGGTGACTGAAAGGGCTTTTTCTCCATATAGAATTTCAACAGCGTCTCCTGCATCACGTCCTGGGCGTCGCTGCGGTTGCGCAGGCAGCTGTATGCCACCCGGAACAGTGTGTCCCCATACTCCTCCACCGCCTGGGCAAAGGCTTCCTCCGTCACATTTTTCACCTCGTTTCCCGTCAGATGGGCGGCGGCCGTCGCCGCCGGAGAGAGGCCTCTCTACCGGGTATATCCTCCAGGAGGGGAAAATATCTCACCGCGCCCCCACTTTTCTCTCTTTTTTCCCAGGGCAGAGAAAAAGGGCTCCCGGCAAAAGCCGGAAGCCCTTGCAGCCCCAAGGAATGAGCAGGGAGTTTCCTTTACTTGTGGGGCACGTGCCAAATCTCGTCGGCGTACTCCGCCACGGCCCGGTCGGCGGCGAAGATGCCGCTGCGGGCGATGTTGTGCAGGCTCATCTGGTTCCACTTGCGCCGGTCGGCGTAGGTGGCCACCATCCGCTCCTCCGCCGCGCAGTAGTCGGCAAAATCCGCCAGCAGGAAGTACTCGTCGGCATTGCCGGCGCCGCCCACCAGGCGGGCGAACAGGTCCTCATAGGTAATGCCGTCCCGGAAGCCGGCTTTCATCTGGTCCAGAGCCCGGCGCAGGATGGGATCCCGGCTGTAGAACCGCTGGGGCACATAGCCCTCGGCCTTCATGCGGGCCACCTCGTCGGCCCGGAGGCCGAAGAGGAACATGTTCTCGTCGCCCAGCACGTCGTGCATCTCCACGTTGGCGCCGTCCAGAGTGCCCACGGTCAGGGCGCCGTTCATCATGAACTTCATGTTGCCGGTGCCG
>CDTY01002245.1_pt1 | contig 16634 bp, 14 predicted proteins | sample 557731 | NCBI WGS metagenome assembly CDTY01 (sample SAMEA3182101, study PRJEB8094) | gut metagenome | biome: human; feature: gut; material: Stool; isolation source: human stool | place: Canada | collected 2013-02-12
GTGATGACCGGCTTGCCGCAGGCCACGCACTGCTCAATGATCTGCTTTTGGAGAATGGGGATCTCGGTGAAGTCGATCTCCACACCCATGTCGCCCCGGGCCACCATGATGCCGTCGGACACGGAGAGGATCTCCGAGAGGTTGGACACACCCTCCTGATTTTCGATCTTGGCGATGATGCGGATGGAGGAGTTTTTCTCCTCCAGAATGCTGCGCAGGTCCAGCACGTCCCGGGCGCTGCGGACAAAGCTGGCGGCGATAAAGTCGAAGCCCTCCTGGATACCGAAGAGGATGTCCTCCCGGTCCTGAGCGCTGACATAGGGCATGGACAGGTGCTGACCCGGCAGGTTGACACCCTTGCGGTCCTTGATGCGGCCGCCGTTTTCCACTCGGCACACCACATCGGGACCCTCTACCCGCAGCACCGTCAGGCGGATGAGGCCGTCATCCAGCAAAATGGTTCCGCCGGGCACCACGTCCCCGGGCAGGTCCCGGTAGGTGACGGAGCAGCCGTCCACGCCGCCCTGGCGGTCGTTGGTGGTAAGGGTAAACTCCTGGCCCTCCGTGAGCACTGCCGCGCCGCCTTCAAAGGTGCGCAGACGGATCTCCGGTCCCTTGGTGTCCAGCAGCGTGGCCACCGGCAGGTCCATCTCCTCCCGCAGGGCCTTAAGGGTGTCCAGTCGTTTTTTATGCTCTTCATGGGTGCCGTGGGAGAAGTTGAATCGGGCCACATTCATGCCCGAAAGAAGCATATTCCGCAGGACCTCCGCGGTATCGGTGGAGGGCCCCAGAGTGCAGACGATTTTTGTCTTACGCATGCGCAGTTTACCTCCGCGTTTTTTATGATTTGATTTTGTAAGGATGCCGGAGGATCCGGCACGCTTTCATGATACTCCACTTCTGCCGCCGCGGCAAGTAAAACCCGCCTGGGGGTGGATTTTGGTGAAAACCCCACAAGAAGCGCCGGGCCGGTTCTGCTCCGGCCCGGCGGGGAAATGGACAATTCGACGAAGCTCCTCAGTCCAGACGGACCTTGATGACCGCCTTGCGGGCGGGAGCGGGGGAGTCCGGGGCAATGCCAGGGGCATGGGCGTCCTGGGGGAAGAAGATCTGAAATTTTCCCTGTCCCAGGGGGAGATAGTGGAGCGGTCCGCCCCGGTGGAGCCAGATGTCGCCCTCGGGATTGGCGGAGACCTCCTCGGCCATGGAGGACAAAGGCGCCACGCCCACCAGCTCCTGACCCTCCAGCAGGTACTGGATGTCAATGTAGCGGCGGTGGGACTCAGGGGTGTCATTAGCGGGCTTGGTCTCGTAGGTCATCAGATTGGCAAAGACCGCGTCGCCGTCGATCTCCTGACGGCCGTCGGGCAGGTCGGCCAGATCCGGCCGGGTGAGAAATTCCAGGGCCTTGTCCAAATTGGGATGAAGTCCCAGGTAAGTCTTTGCGTGGTCGATGGTATCATAAATCATAGTTTGTGTGCCCCCTCCGTGCGTTTTTTTCATCATACCTGCTTTGCTGTCCCTTGGCAAGAGTGAATCCAGACCAGCCGGAGACTCGGGAGAACGAGAGGTAAGCGGTTTCCAGGTTTCCTGGGAGGAAATGGACTGTATTTGGACGGAGGCGTCAATGGGACAGGCTGGAGCTGTTTTGTTCTTGTCATATTTTCCGAGAAACACTTGCTTTATTTCCAGGAACAGCTATGATATACTATAGCATCGACGCGACATATCCTGGACACACCGGAAAGGGAGGAACGTGGATGTTGGAACCCTTTGCCCGCCCGCTGCCGAAAAATCGCTTTCTGCGGGGGTGCAGTCTGTTGCTGCGGCGCTATTTCCGCCACGATGTGGCCCGGGACAGCGCCGCTCTGGCCTACTATCTGCTCTTTACCCTGTTTCCCTTCCTGATTTTCATCAGCTCTCTGCTGGGCCTTTTGGATCTGGACATTGCCGGCATCCTGCAGACCCTGTCAGAGATCATGCCTCGGGAAGTGACGGATCTCATTGGAGGATATCTCAACTATGTCTCCCAGACCTCCAGCCGCCAGATGCTGTGGTTCGGTCTGGTGTTTTCCATTTATTTCCCCATGCGGGCGGCCAACTGCCTGATGCGCTCGGTGCGCAAGGCCTACCATCTCACACCGCCTACCAAGCCTCTGGCCCACGTCATCAAGACACTGATCTTCACTGTGATGCTGATCGTGACCATTATTTTATCTCTGGTGCTGATGACGGTGGGTGACCGGGTGCTGCTGCTCCTTTCGGAGCATATCCGAATTCCGCCTGCCTTTACCAGGCTGTGGACGTCTCTGCGCTTTCCGGCCCTGGGGCTTGTGATGGCGTTTTTGCTCTGGCTGCTCTATGCCCTGTCTCAGGATCGCCGCCAGCCGCTGAGGAACCTGGCCCCGGGCATTGTGGTCTCCCTGGCGGTGTGGATGGTCCTGTCCATGTGCTACTCCTTTTATGTGGAGAACTTTGCCAGCTACTCGGTGATTTATTCCTCCATCGGAACGGTCATTGTGCTGCTGATTTGGCTGTATATGAGCGCTACGACCCTGGTGATGGGGGCTGAATTCAATGGAATGCTGATTTCCCTGCGGGTAGACCGAAAATCGGAGGAATTGGCATAAGCCGCTAAAGAGAAAGGAACGGAAGCAAGTGCGAATCATCATCATCGGAAACGGGAAGATCGGCAATACCCTGGCCCGACAGCTTTCCGGCGAGAATCATGACCTGGTGCTGGTAGACAGCAACCGGGCCACCCTCCAGCGGGCGGAAAAGACATTGGATCTTTTGTGTGTGGAGGGAAACGGCGCCTCGATCAGCACGCTGATGGAGGCCGGTGCCCGGACGGCAGACCTGGTCATTGCCGTCACCAACTATGACGAGGTGAACATCGTCTGCTGCCTGATTGCCAAGAAGCTGGGCGCGGAGCACACCATCGCCCGTATCCGCAACCCGGATTACTTCAAGGACGCCGCGCTGCTCAAGCGGGAGGTGGGCCTGGATATGGTCATCAACCCGGAGGCCGCCGCCGCCCAGGAGATCGCCCGCATTTTGCGGGTGCCTTCCGCCTTCAGCGTGGAGACCTTTGCCGCCGGGCGGGTGGACCTGATCGGCTTCACCATCCGGGAAAGCGACGGCCTGGCCGGCCGCAGCCTGCAGCAGGACAGCCGTCTCTCCTCGGGAAATCTGCTGCTGTGCACGGCTCGCCGGGGCAACCAGATCATCGTTCCCGACGGTACCTTTGTGCCCCAGGTGGGAGACCGGGCCTATGTGGTGGGCAGTCATGAGGCGCTGGACCACCTGTTCCACCAGATGGGACGGCCTCTGGAGCGGGTGCGCAGCGTATCGGTGGTAGGCGGCAGCCGCATTGCCATCTATCTGGGCTGGGCTCTGGCCCGGTCGGGCATGAAGCTGCGCATCGTGGAACAGGATCCGGAAAAGTGCGAGCGGCTGTCTGAAAAGCTGCCCAATGCCCTGATTCTCCAGGGCGACGGAACGGATCAGGAGTTGCTGGAGGGCGAGGGGATCTACGAGTCCGACGCCTTCGTCTCCCTCACCGGCCGGGATGAGGAGAATCTGCTCATCGCCATGGGTGCCCAGCGGGGCGGCGTGCAGAAGGTCCTGGCCAAGATGACTCGACTGAACTATACGGATCTGATCCAGGACATGGGGCTGGAGAGCGTCATCAGCCCCAAGGACATCACCGCCAACAAGATCTCCAGCTATGTTCGGGGCCTGCAAAACTCCCAGGGCAGTGCTGTGGAGGTGCTCTACAAGCTGGCCGACGGAGCAGTGGAGGCAGTGGAGTTTAACGCCGCTGCCAACCTGAAATTCCTCAACCGTCCGCTGAAGGAGCTGCAGCTCAAGCAGGGACTGCTGGTGGCCGCCGTGGTGCGGGAGGGCAAGATCATCATTCCCGACGGCGACACCAAGCTGCTGGAGGGAGATCGTGTCATTGTCATTGCCAAGTCGTTGTTCCTCCAGGATCTGAACGATATCCTGCAAAGGTGAGTGGGCGGAGAGATGAATCATAAACTGGTCTGTAAAATTCTTGGTTATATCCTGTGGATCGAGGCGGTGTGTCTGCTGGCGCCTCTGGGAATCGCCATTTTCACCGGCGGCTCGGACGTGATCGGCTTTGCCGCCACCATTGCCATCTGTGCGGTGCTGGGCGCGGTTCTGTCCTTTCTGGGGCGGGGCCATGCCAGGATGCAGGCCCGGGACGGCTTTGCCGCCGTGGGTCTGGGCTGGATCGGCCTGTCGGCCTTCGGGGCTCTGCCCTACTGCATCAGCGGGGCCATTCCCCACTATGTGGACGCTTTTTTTGAAACGGTTTCCGGCTTCACCACTACCGGCGCCACCATCCTCTCCGAGATCGAATCCCTGCCCCGAGGCATCTTGTTCTGGCGGGCGGAGACCCAGTGGATGGGCGGCATGGGTGTGCTGGTGCTGACACTGGCGCTGATGCCCAAGCTGGGCGAGGGCGCCTTGTATCTGATGCAGGCGGAGTCCCCCGGCCCGGTGGTCAGCAAGCTGGTGCCCAAGGTGGGCGACACCGCAAAGATCCTCTATGGTATCTATGTGGGGTTGACGGTGGCGGAGACCATCTGCCTGTGTCTGGCGGGGATGCCGCTCTACGAGAGCCTGACCCATGCCTTCACCACCATCTCCACCGGCGGCTTCTCCGTGAAGAATGCCAGTATTGCCGCCTATGACTCTGAGATCATCAACTGGATCATCATTGTGTTCATGTTCCTCTCGGGCATCAACTTCTCCCTGCTGTACGCCAGTCTTCACCGGAAGTTCAAGAGCGTCATCAAAAGTGAGGAGCTGCAGCTCTATACCGCCCTGGCGGTTGGCGCTACACTGCTGATCTGCCTGAACCTGTACATCGAATTTGGCACACCTCTGGGCAAGTCCTTCTCCGAGTCGGCCTTCCAGGTGGTGTCCATCATGACCACCACCGGCTATGCCACGGCGGACTATGCCCTGTGGCCTGCCTTCTCCCAGACCATGCTGGTTCTGGTGATGTTCGTGGGCGCCTGTGCCGGCTCCACCGCCGGCGGCGTCAAATGCTCCCGGATCGTGCTGCTGTTCAAGGCGCTGCGCCGGGAGCTGCGGAAGGTGATCCACCCCCGGGAGGTCAATGTGATCCGCTGCGATGGCAGGAAGGTGGAGGAGAGCACCCTCTATTCCGTGCACATTTTCTTTTTCGCCTATGTGGTGATTTTGCTGGTGGGGACGTTGGTGGTCTCCTGGGACAATATGGGCTTTGACACCGCCTTTTCCGCCACGCTCACCTGCCTGAGCAACGTGGGCCCCGGCCTGGCGGCAGTGGGTCCGGTGGAGAACTTCGGGATGCTCTCCTATGTGTCCAAGATGGTGCTCAGCTTTGCCATGCTGCTGGGCCGGCTGGAGATCGTGCCGCTGCTGGTGCTGCTGTTCCCGTCTCTGTGGAAGAGAAGATAAGCCCCTGGCTTGTCTTTTGTAAAAGGACAAAAAGGGCCGTGCGTCTGCGCACGGCCCTTTTTCTTTACATCCGGTGGGAAAAGCGGTAAAATGAGCGGGAATGGAAATAAAATAGGACCCTTTGCCCCACACTAGGGGACAAAGAGGAAACAGGAGGAACTGCCATGGAAACCAAAAAGCTGGAACAGGACGCCAGATGGGAGGAGTATGCCCAGCTGCTGATCCAGGTGGGCGTCCATCTCGCCCCGGGCCAGAATCTGGTCATCTCCTCGCCGGTGGAGTGCGCGCCCTTTGCCCGGCTGTGCGCCCAGAAGGCCTATGACGCGGGCTGCCGCGAGGTGATCATGAACTGGCATGACGACGCCCTGAGCCGGATGAAATATCTCCAGGCCGATGAGAGCGTCTTTGAGGAGGTGCCCCTGTGGCGCCGTCACTTTTTCAATGACTACGCCCTGGAGGGGGCGGCCTACCTGGCCATCTCCGCCAGCGACCCGGAGAGCCTCAAGGGGGTGGACAGCGGCCGGGTGGTGAAGGCCCAGCAGGCCAGCGGCAAGGCCCTGAAGGACTTCAACCGCCTGCAGATGCAAAATGGCTTCCCCTGGTGCATCGCCTCCGTCCCCATCCCCAGCTGGGCCCGGCGGGTGTTCCCCCAGGTGCCGGAGGAGCAGGCGGTGGAGCAGCTGGGGGACGCCATCTTCCGGGCCGTCCGCATCAGCGGCGACGGCACCGCGGTAGAGAAATGGAAGACCCATCTGGACACCCTGGCCCGCCGGAAGGAGAAGCTCAACGCCCTGCGTTTCCGCAGCCTGCACTACACCAACTCCCTGGGCACCGACCTGACGGTGGAGCTGCCTGAGGGCCATATCTGGGAGGCGGGTGACGATGTGACCCTTTCCGGCCGGGAATTCGTGGCCAATATGCCCACGGAGGAGCTGTTCACCTCGCCTCTGCGCACAGGGGTCAACGGCGTGGTGTATGCCTCCATGCCCCTGGTGGAGAGCGGCAATATCATCGACAAGTTCCGCTTCGTGGTGAAAGATGGAAAGATCGTGGAGGCCCGGGCCGAGACCGGCGAGGAGTTTTTGAAGGCCGCCATCTCTGTGGACGAGGGGGCCAGCTACTTCGGCGAGGTGGCCCTGGTGCCCTATGACAGCCCCATCTCCAACCAGAAAATCTTGTTCTACAACACCCTCTTTGACGAGAACGCCGCCTGCCATATCGCCTTCGGCGAGGCCTATCCCTGCCTGGAGGGCGGCCAGCGGATGACCAAGGAGGAGCTCAAGGCCCGGGGCCTCAACGACTCCATCACCCACGTGGACTTCATGGTGGGCACCGCTGATCTGTCCATTGTGGGCACCACCCAGGACGGGCAGCAGGTGCCGGTCTTTGTGGACGGAAACTTCGCCCCGGGACTGTGAAAGGAGAGATGACAATGACGACCATTCCTGTTGCCCTGACTGCCAATGGCTATCAGATTCGCGTTGAGCGTGGCATTCTCTCCCGGGCGGGGGAGGAGATCGCCGCCGTGACCAAGGCCCGGCGGGCCGCCCTGATCTCCGACTCCCAGGTGGGGCCTCTCTATGCTTCCAAGGTGAAGGAGAGCCTGGAAAAGGCCGGATTTACCGTCCATACGGTGAACTTCCCCGCCGGAGAGGCCAATAAGACCGACGCCACGCTCCATATGCTCTACGACGTGCTTTTGAGCTGGGGCATGACCCGAGGCGACGCAGTGGTAGCCCTGGGCGGCGGTGTGGTGGGAGACACGGCGGGATACGCCGCCGCCACGCTGTTCCGGGGCATGGACTGTATCCAGATCCCCACCAGCCTTATGGCCCAGGTGGACAGCTCCGTGGGCGGCAAAACCGGCGTGGACCTGCCCCAGGGCAAGAACCTGCTGGGGGCTTTCCACCAGCCCAAGGCGGTGCTGGTGGACCCGGCGTGTTTGGACACGCTGCCCCAGCGGGAGATCCGGGGAGGCCTGGCGGAGGTGGTCAAGTACGGATTGCTCTCCGACGAGTCCATTTTGGACCACCTGGAGCAAGCCCAGCAGCCGGACTACGGCTTTTTGCTGCCCGCCTGCCTTTCCATCAAGGCCCGTCTGGTGGTGGAGGACGAGAGAGACACCGGCGAGCGCCGGCTGCTGAATTTCGGCCACACCCTGGGTCACGGCTATGAGGCCGCCGGCGGCTATACCGCCTGCACCCACGGGGAGGCTGTGGCGGCGGGCATGGTGGACATGCTCAAGATCGAGGAGGCCCAGGGCCTCATCGGGCCGGAGCTGCGGCTGCGGGTGGAGGCGCTGCTGAAGAAGCTGGGTCTGCCCACCCACATGGACTGCGATCGGGAGGCTTTGTCCGCTGCCCTGGGCCTGGACAAGAAGAACCAGGGCAAGGCCATGCACCCGGTCTATGTGACCGCTCCGGGGAAGGCCTATGTGGCCTCCATGTCCCGGGAGGAGCTGCTGGCGCTGTGGGAAAAGACCCGGTGAGAACATACGATAAGGGAGCGAACAGATATGTATGAAAGACAAAAGAGCACCGCTCAGGTGATGATCGCCGAAAACGCCGTAGTGGTGGGCGATGTGGTGCTGGCCAAGAACTGCGGCATCTGGTACGGCGCGGTCCTTCGGGGTGATGAGGGCCATATTGAAGTGGGAGAGGACACCAACATCCAGGATAACGCCGTGGTCCATGAAAACGTCACGTTGGGGAAGGGCTGCACCGTAGGCCATGGGGCCATCGTCCACGGCTGCACCGTGGGGGACAACACCCTCATCGGTATGGGCGCTACCATCCTCAACGGGGCCAGGATCGGCCGGGACTGCATCGTGGGCGCCGGTGCTCTGGTCACCGGCAAGATGGACGCCCCCGACGGGTCCATGATTTTGGGCAGCCCGGCCAAGGTGGTCCGGCCCCTGACGGCGGAGGAGATCGAGAGCAACCGGGAGGCTGCCCAGTGGTACGTCCGTGCCATGGAGACCTATCTTCAGGAACACAGTGGAAACTGACCTTCAGGCGCCCTGCGGGGCGCCTGCTTTTTTGCCGGGGAAATTTTTGACAAATCCCGGAAAGGTGCTATAATCCCATTGGATATCAAAAGACGGAGGCAGAAAACCGTGCTGGACTTTTTGAAACAAGAGGGCATTGACCCCTATATCGTAGAGGAGATCGAGCGGTTCCGGACGGAGCACCCGGCCTCTCCGGAGGCGGCGGAGCGGATTCCCACGCCCCGTTATTCCTATTATGGCCGGGAGATCTGGGAGGCGGCAGCCACGGCGCTGCTGTGCGGAGAGCACCTGCTGCTGGTGGGCCCCAAGGCCACCGGCAAGAACGTGCTGGCGGAGAATCTGGCGGCGGCCTTTGGCCGGCCCAGCTGGGACATCTCCCTCTATGTCAATACCGACGCCTCCTCTCTCATCGGCACCGATACCTTTGACCAGGGCCGGGTCTCCTTCCGGCCGGGCCCGGTGTATCAGTGCGCCCGCCTGGGCGGCTTCGGCGTGCTGGACGAGATCAACATGGCCAAAAACGAGGCTCTGGCGGTGCTCCATGCCACGCTGGACTTCCGGCGGGTCATCGACGTGCCGGGCTATGACCGCATCCACCTGGACGAGGCCACCCGGTTCATCGCCACCATGAACTACGGTTACGCCGGCACCCGGGAGCTCAACGAGGCCCTGTGCTCCCGGTTCGTGGTGGTGGATATGCCGCCCATGAGCGCGGAGAATCTGAAAAAGCTGCTCCACGCCGAGTTCCCCAACCTGCGGGAGAAGTATGCCGAGCAGTTTGCCGCCCTGTTCCAGGATCTGCGCAAGAAGTGCGACAGCTCGGAGATCTCCACCAAGTCCCTGGACATGCGCGGGCTACTGGCCGCTATCCGCCTGGCGGAGAAGGGCCTGCCTCTGGACCGGGCCCTGGCCCTGGGCATCACCAACAAGTCCTTCACCGACTTTGAGCGCCAGGCGGTGTCCGACGTGATCCGGGCCCGACTGCCCAAGAATCTGGACCGCAGCCGCCTCTTCGAGGGCTGATATGGAACAGTGGGAATTGGAGCGGCGCCGGGCCGTCAACATGGTCTGGAACGGGGCGGAGGACTACGACTTCCAGCCGGATGTCCTGGCCTACGATGAAAACGGCCAGGCGGAGCTGTATCTCAACAGCATCCTGGGCATCCTGCACCGGCAGTACGACTGGAAGGTCCTCTCGGAGGTCCTGGACAGCGTCCGGGGACCGGAGCAGGAGAACGGCCGGGCGCTGCTGTGGCTGGGACTGGAGCGGTGCGCCTATCTGCGGGAGAAGGGGACGCGGCCGGCGCTGGAGGAGCTGCGCCAGGACTATGCCCGCCGCCAGCTCACCCGCAGCCGGGACTGGCGAGACCAAAAGTTGGTGGAGCGGATCGAGAGCGCCTGGTACGCCCGGGCCCTGGGCGAGGAGGCCAAGCTGGGGCAGCGGGAGCGGCAGCTGCTGGAGGCCCTGGAGTTTGACCCGGTCGGGGACACCCAGAAGCTGGCGGAGCAGGCTAAAACGTTCCTCAAAACCTACTTCCAGCTCAATGAGGGGAAGGAGGAGCAGAGCCATCTGCACCTGCCGGTGATCTTCAGCAAGGGCGCCAATGCCTACTTAGGCCCTCTGCGGGAGCTGCGGGACATGGGCTTTGGCTCGGCCAAGGACCGCCGGGGCGCTCCCACCGGCCAGGAGAAAAAGCGGCGCAGCTGGCTCCAGGAGCGGCGCCGGAGGAATCAGGAGAAGCTGCGGCAGTATATCGAGGGCAGCTTCGGATTGTCCGTCTGTACGCCGGAGCGGCAGCGGGAGCTGGAGCAGGCCCTTTGCACCGGCAATCACGCCGAGTGCCACCTCCACTTCACCCGGGGCGATTTCGGCCTGGTGCAGACGGAAAAGAGCCAGGAGGTCCAGGCTCAGCAGCACAAGAACGAGGATTACTATCAGCAGCGGCGCAACCAGCACGAGAACACCATTCTCCGCCTGAGTGAGCGCATCCGCAACGCCCTTTTGGTCTACCATGAGCCGGAGATCGTCCGCACCAGCGCCGGGCAGCTGGCGGCGGGCCGTGTCTGGCGGGGCATCCATCTCAATGACCGGCGCATTTTCACCAAGATCCACCAGGACGACCCGGGGGATCTGTCGGTGGATATTCTGCTGGACAGCTCCTCCTCTCAGCTGGAAAACCAGGAGCAGGTGGCGGCCCAGGGCTATATGATCGCCGAGGCCCTGACCCGCTGTGATGTGCCCACCCGGGTCTACTCCTTCTGCAGCGTCAGCGGCTACACGGTGGTAAAGCTCTTCCGGGACTACGGGGAGAGCGATGGGAACCGGAACATTTTTCGCTACTTTTCCGCAGGGTGGAACCGGGACGGCCTGGCCATCCGGGTGGCCAGACATATGCTGGAGCAGTCCGACTGCGCCCACCGGCTGCTGATCCTGCTCTCGGACGTGAACCCCAACGATGACGGCAAATTCCCCGCGTCGGGGGCCCTGCACGTGGGCCAGGACTACGGCGGCAAGGCCGGCGTGGAGGACACGGCTCAGGAGGTCCGTCTGACCCGCCTGGCGGGGGTCAGTGTGCTGTGTGTGTTCACCGGCAAGGACGACGACGTGGAAAATGCCAAGACCATCTACGGCCAGGACTTTGCCCGCATCAAGAACGTGGACCAGTTTGCTGACACTGTGGGCGGATTGATCCAGCGTCAGATCCGGGAGATGGCATGAGAAAAAAGAAGAGGTCCGCGTTCCCTTAAAGGGGAATGCGGACCTCTTTTCCGTTTTGCCTTATCTGCGGCGTCTGCCCCGGTAGTTCCGGGAAGAGCCAGAATGGCGGCTGCCGCCGTAGCGGGAGCGGCGGCGCCGGTTGGACAGCCGCCACACCACCAGCAGCACGATGGCCGCGATGAGCACCACCAGAAGGACCTTCACCAGGGGCTTGGCGAAGAACTGGCCCAGCTGGTACTGGAACACCAGTAGACGGGAGGCGGGGACCTCGCTGGCGGCCAGCAGGTCCGTCTCGCCGCAGACCTGGCCGTCATAGCTCAGGGTGATCTTGCCCAGGACCTGGCCCTCGGTGACCGGGGCCAGCACCGGGTCGTTGGTCAGGGTGATCTCCCGCTTGATGTCCTCGGCGGAGACGTTGTTGGGCAGCAGGGCCTCCACATCTTCCGCCGGACGGAGGGTCACATAGTTCATCTTCCGGGACAGCTCCACCGGCGCCTCCTGAACGGTCTCGGTGGTGCTGAGGATGGTCTTGCGGGAGAAGTTGTCAAAGCCCCACTCAAAGAGGCGGCGGGTCTCGTAAAAGCTCATGACTCGGGTCTTGCCGTCCACTTCCTTCTCCTCAGCGCCCAGCACCACACTGATGAGGGAGCGGCTGCCCTCCTGGGCGGAGGAGACCAGGCAGTGTCCCGCGTCGGAGGTGGAGCCGGTCTTGATGCCGTGGGCGTTGGAGTAGGTGTAGCCGATGGCCCGCCAGTTGGACAGCAGGTAGTTGGTGGTGTGGAGCACCCGCTCTCCGGAGAGGTTGGTGGCGGGCACAGTGTGCTCGGCGGTGTCGCAGATGGTCATAAAGGTGGGATAGCTCATGGCCTCCTTGGTGATGAGGTACATATCCCAGGCGGAGGTGTAGTGCTGGGTGTCTTGAAGGCCGGTGGCGTTGGCAAAGTGGGTGTGGGTGCAGCCCAGGGCCTTGGCCTTGGCATTCATCATATCCACGAAAGCGGAGACGGTGCCTGCCACCTTCTCACCCAGGATGTTGCAGGTCTCATTGGCGGAGACCACCAGCATGCAGTAGAGCATCTCCTCCACCGTCATGGTCTCGCCCTGTTCAATGCCAGCGGAACTGCCGTCGTCGCTGAGGCCGGAAAAGGCGGTGGCGGTGGCGGTGACCTCCTGGTCCAGGGAAAGCTTCCCCTCATCCACGGCCTCCAGCACCAGCAGCGCCGTCATGATTTTGGTCAGGGAGGCGGGATAGAGCTCCTCGTCCTCGTTTTTGGCGTAGAGGACCTCCCCTGTGTCCCCGTCCACCAGAAGGGCAGCCTTGGCATCCACCTCCATGACAGGGATGCTGTCCTCGTCCTCCGCCGCGGCGCAGGGAACAGCCAGCAGGCTGCAAAGGAGCGTCAGCAGCAAAAAAATCGCAAAAAATCGCTTGCTTTTCATATCCATCTCCCACATTCTGTGCTATAATTTCGATATCTGTATGGGCGAGGGCGGAGCGGAGCTTCCGGCGCAGCGTCTCGACAGATTTCTAGCTTTCAGTATAGCAAAAAATACAGGGGAGTTCAACCGTGAGAGCGAAAGTATCCAAAAGTGAGCGGTATCTGCTGGGCTTGACCGTGGTGTTTTTGTGTGTTCTGGCCGCCCTCTTTTACCGGGACAGCCAGATGGGCCAGAGTGGCACCTATACGGTCGCCACAGAGCGCACCGCCCAGGAGCAGGTGGCTCCGGAGCCCCTTTTGATCGACATCAACACCGCCTCGGCGGAGGAGCTGGACCAGCTGCCGGGGATCGGAGCGGCCATTGCCCAGCGCATCGTGGACTATCGCCAGGCAAACGGCCCCTTTGCCTCCATTGAAGAGATCATGGAGGTCAAGGGCATCGGTGAGGCCACCTTTGCCGACATCCGGGATAGCATCACAGTGGGAGAGACGAAATGAGAATTTTAGTGGTAGACGATGAGCGTACCCTGGTCAAGGGCATGAAATTCAACCTGGAGAACGAGGGGTACGAGGTGGAGACGGCCTATGACGGGGCCACAGCGGTGGAGCTGGCCCGGGAGGGGCGGTTCGACCTGCTGATCCTGGACGTGATGATGCCGGAGATCGACGGGCTGGAGGCCTGTATGCGCATCCGGGAGTTTTCCAATGTGCCCATCATCATGCTCACCGCCAAAAGCGAGGACGCGGACAAGCTGATGGGCTTTGAGTGCGGCGCCGACGACTATATCACCAAGCCCTTCAATATTCTGGAGCTCAAGGCCCGGGTCCGAGCCCTTCTGCGGCGTAGCGCCGGGGTCCAGCGGGCGGCGGGGGCCGTACTGACGGTGGGGGAGTTGTCCCTGGACACCCAGCAGCGGGTGGCCATCCGGGACGGGGAGACCATCGATCTCACCGCTAAGGAGTACGACCTCATCGAGCTGCTCATGCGCAATCCCCGGCGGGTGTACAGCCGGGAGAATTTGATGAACGTGGTGTGGGGCTACTCCTACGGCGGGGATTACCGGACGGTGGACGTCCATATCCGCCGCCTGCGGGAGAAGCTGGAGCGGAATCCGGCGGAGCCGGAACACATCCTGACAAAGTGGGGAGTGGGCTACTATTTCAAGGGCTAGTCTGCAAAATAAATTCGGCCTGAGCTACATCGGCATCATCGTGGCGGTGCTGGTGCTGATGAACACCTATCCGCTGCTGGTGTCGGAGGATCTGGTGTTTCGCTCCAAGCAAAGCACCATGCAGGACAGCGTTACGGTGATCGCCTCCTCTCTGGCGGGGCTGGAGACGCTGACGGAGGAGAACGTGAAGCAGGCCATGTCCGTGGTGGAGGAGACGGGGATCTCCCGGATCCTGGTCACCGATGAGAGCGGCCGCGTTCTCTACGACACCCGGGAGACCGGCAGCTCCGTGGGGGAGTATGCCTTGTATACGGAGGTGGTCCTGGCCCTGACGGGCAACGACGCCTTTTCCATCTCCTACCAGGGCGGCGCCTTCCGCAGCCGCTCGGCGGCGCCGGTGCTGTACCAGAACCAGGTCATCGGCGCGGTGTACGCCTATGAGTACGACACGGAACAGGCCTCACTGCTCAAGGGCTTTCAGTCCAATCTGCGGAATATCTCGCTGCTGATCGCGGCGGTGGTGCTGGTGCTGTCGGTGGTGCTGTCCCGGGCCCTGACCCGGCAGATCAGCGAGCTGCTCTCGGCCATCCGCAGCGTCCGGGAGGGGGCTTACGGCCGTCGGGCCGTGGTTCGGGGCCGGGACGAGCTGGCGGAGATCTCCCAGGAGTTCAACAGCCTCACCGATCGGCTGCAAAAGACGGAGGAGGCCCGGCGGCGCTTCGTTTCCGATGCTTCCCACGAGCTCAAGACGCCTCTGGCGGCCATCCAGCTGCTGACGGACTCCATCCTCCAGACGGAGAACATCGACCCGGCCACCACAAAGGAATTCGTGGCGGACATCGGCCAGGAGGCCCAGCGCCTGACCCGCATCACCGAGGACTTGCTCCAGCTGACCCGGCTGGACAGCGGGCTGATGCAGCAGGCCACGGTGGTGGATGTGCTGCCGGTGCTCCAGCAGGTGCTGCGGATGATGGAGCTGGTGGCCACGGAGCGGGACATCACACTGACCTATGAGGCCGGGGAGGGGTGCCTGGTGTACTCCACCCGGGACGAGCTCCACCAGGTCATCTACAACCTGGTGGATAACGCCATCAAGTACAGCGGTACCGGCGGACGGGCCCAGGTGAAGCTCTCTTGTCAGGAGAGCTGGGTGACGCTGGTGGTGGAGGACAACGGCGTGGGCATCCCGGAGGAGGACCTGCCCAAGGTGTTCGACCGGTTTTACCGGGTGGATAAGGCCCGCTCTCGGGCCGCTGGCGGCACGGGACTGGGCTTGTCCATTGTCCGGGATACGGTGGAGCGCCGGGGCGGCACCGTGGAGGCCGCCAACCGCCCGGGAGGCGGCGCGGTGTTCACCGTGCGCTGGCCCCTGGCCCAGCGGGAGGAGGAGACGCCATGAGACGAGGAGTTGCTTTGCTGCTGGCTCTGGCACTCACGGTGCTCTCCGGCTGTGCCATCGTCAACCAGGCCGTCAGCGACAGCGCCAACACCTTTCAGCTCTATTACCTGACGGACTTTGCCCAGGATTCCGAGGGGAGCCTGGGCGGCGACGCCATTGTTGCTGTGCCCACCGTCATTGACGGCGGCGGGGACATGGAGCCGCTGGACCTGGCCCGGGCCATGGTGGAGCGGCTGCTGGAGGACCCCCAGGGAACGGAGTACTGTTCCGCTGTCCCCCAGGGGACCACACTGCTGGGACTGGACCTGGACGGCAGCCATCTGACGGTGGACCTGTCCGGGGAATACAGCAGCCTCTCCGGCATCTTTTTGACCCTGGCGGACTACTGCATGACGCTGTCCCTGACCCAGGTGCCCGGCGTCAAGGTGGTGAGCATCACCGTGGGAGGGCAGGAGCTGGCCTATCGAGACCATCAAAACTTCCGGGCACAGGATGTGCTCATGACCACCGCAGACGACGTGGTGGGCACCGTGGAGGCTACACTGTGGTTCCTGGGGGCGGATGGCACTACGCTGGTGCCGGAGCAGAGGACTCTGGAGCTCTATGAGGGCGATTCCCAGGCCCAGGTGCTGGTGAACGCCCTGCTGGAGGGACCGCAGAGCAAGGAGCTGGTCTCGGCCCTGCCGGAGGGCTTTAGCATTCTCTCCATCTGGACGGAAGAGGATATCTGCTATGTGAATCTTCCCTCATCGGTATGTGACGCGGCCTCCGGCGATGCCTCTCGGCGGACCATCCGGGCGCTGGTGGACTCCCTGTGTTCCCTGGACACGGTGGACGGTGTCCAGATCCGGGTGGATGGCGAGTCCCGGGACCGCTACGGCGAGGTGGACATCTCCGGGATCTTGCAGCCTGATCAATAAAGAGAAAAACGGCCCTCCGCACCATTTGATGCGGAGGGCCGTTTTTTTATTTTCTTTTACAGCAGGTTCATCAGGTTGAAGGCCAGGATCAGGCCGGAGAACACGATGGACACGGTGGAGCAGAGCTTGATGAGGATGTTCAGGGACGGACCGGAGGTGTCCTTGAAGGGATCGCCCACGGTGTCGCCCACCACAGCCGCCTTGTGCTGCTCGGAGCCCTTGCCGCCGTGGTGTCCGGACTCGATATACTTCTTGGCATTGTCCCAGGCGCCGCCGGCGTTGGACATAAACACGGCCATGGCGAAGCCGGTGACGGACACGCCGCCCAGCAGACCCACCACGCCGGTGGGGCCCAGGATCAGGCCCGTGAGGATGGGAACGATAATGGCCAGCAGAGCGGGCACCACCATCTCATGGAGGGCGCCGCGGGTGCACAGGGACACGCAGGAGGCGTAGTCGGGATCGGACTTGTAGTCCATGATGCCGGCGATCTCCTTGAACTG
>CDTY01055435.1_pt1 | contig 16204 bp, 10 predicted proteins | sample 557731 | NCBI WGS metagenome assembly CDTY01 (sample SAMEA3182101, study PRJEB8094) | gut metagenome | biome: human; feature: gut; material: Stool; isolation source: human stool | place: Canada | collected 2013-02-12
TTTCTAGTATACGATCCTGAAAATCCGCGTTGGGAAGGTCGTGACCGTTTCTTCCTTGATCCGGGGCATATGTCTCCGATGCTCTATTCAACTTTGGCATTGACCGGTAAATTCACTCTGGACGAACTGAAAGAATTCCGCCAATGGGGAAGCCCTACTCCGGGACATCCGGAAGTAGACATCATGCGTGGCATTGAAAATACTTCCGGTCCGCTGGGACAGGGACATACTTTCGCTGTAGGTGCCGCTATCGCAGCTAAATTCCTGAAAGCTCGTTTCAACGAGGTAATGAATCAGACGATTTATGCATACATCTCCGACGGTGGTATTCAGGAAGAAATCTCTCAGGGTTCCGGACGTATTGCCGGTGCATTGGGACTCGACAACCTGATTATGTTCTACGACTCCAACGATATTCAGCTTTCTACAGAAACGAAAGATGTAACGGTTGAAGATACCGCCATGAAATATGAAGCATGGGGATGGAATGTACTCAGCATCAATGGTAATGATCCGGACGAAATCCGTGCAGCTATCAAAGAAGCGCAGGCTGAAAAAGAACGTCCGACACTGATTATCGGTAAAACGGTAATGGGCAAAGGCGCACGCAAGGCAGACGGCAGCAGCTATGAAGCTAACTGTGCTACTCACGGTGCTCCGCTCGGTGGCGACGCTTATGTAAATACAATCAAGAATTTGGGCGGTGATCCTACCAATCCGTTCGTAATTTTCTCGGAAGTTGCCGAACTGTATGCTAAACGCGCGGCAGAATTAAAAGAAATCGTAGCTGAAAGATATGCAGCAAAAGCCGAATGGGCTAAAGCCAATCCGGAACAGGCCGCTAAGCTGGAATTATTCTTCTCAGGCAAAGCTCCGAAAATAGACTGGACTGCTATCGAACAAAAAGCAGGTACTGCTACTCGTGCTGCTTCTGCAACCGTTCTGGGAGCTCTTGCCACACAAGTAGAAAATATGATCGTTGCTTCTGCCGACCTTTCCAACTCTGACAAGACTGACGGTTTCCTTAAGAAAACTCATTCTTTCAAGAAAGGTGATTTCAGCGGTGCATTCTTCCAAGCCGGTGTATCCGAATTATCGATGGCTTGTATCTGCATCGGTATGTCACTCCACGGTGGTGTGATCGCTGCTTGCGGTACTTTCTTCGTATTCTCCGATTATATGAAACCTGCTATACGTATGGCTGCCTTGATGGAACAACCTGTGAAATTTATCTGGACTCACGACGCATTCCGCGTAGGTGAAGATGGTCCTACTCATGAACCGGTAGAACAGGAAGCTCAAATCCGCCTGATGGAAAAGCTGAAAAATCATAAGGGACACAACTCTATGCTGGTACTTCGTCCGGCTGATGCAGAAGAAACAACTATTGCATGGAAACTTGCAATGGAAAATATGTCTACCCCTACAGGCTTGATCTTCTCTCGTCAGAATATCGCCAACCTGCCGGTTGGAACTGATTACGAACAAGCAGCTAAGGGCGCTTATATCGTAGCCGGTTCTGATGAAAATCCGGATGTGATCCTGGTAGCTTCAGGTTCCGAAGTATCTACTTTGGTTGCCGGCACAGAACTGCTCCGCAAAGATGGTGTGAAAGTTCGTATCGTATCTGCTCCATCAGAAGGTCTGTTCCGCAGCCAGTCTAAAGAATATCAGGAATCTATTCTTCCGGCTGACGCTAAGATTTTCGGTCTTACTGCCGGTCTGCCTGTTACTCTTCAAGGTTTGGTAGGTTGCCACGGTAAAGTTTGGGGATTGGAGTCTTTCGGTTTCTCTGCTCCTTACACAGTATTGGATGAAAAACTTGGTTTTACTGCCGAGAACGTATATAACCAGGTAAAAGCAATGATTTAATGAAAACAATCGGATTAGCATGCGACCATGCCGGTTTTGAACTGAAGGAATATGTTCGCGGCTGGCTGGAAGTAAAAGGCTGGGCTTACAAAGATTTCGGAACTAATTCTACCGCAAGTGTAGATTATCCGGATTATGCTCATCCGCTGGCTATCGCAGTAGAATCGGGCGAATGTTATCCCGGTATTGCAATCTGCGGCAGTGGAAACGGAATCAACATGACTCTGAACAAGCATCAGGGAATACGTGCTGCTCTTTGCTGGAATGCAGAGATTGCACACTTGGCCCGTCAACATAATGACGCCAATATTCTTGTGATGCCGGGACGCTTTATCAGCACAGAAGAAGCGGACATGATACTGACTGAATTCTTCTCGACACAGTTTGAAGGAGGTCGTCATCAGAATCGTATTGATAAGATTCCTGTTAAATAAGGCCTAATAACAATTTAAATATAGATAAAGCTGTTCTTCTTTCTCGGAGAACAGCTTTATTTGTAGATACTGATTACAAAAAAGCGATTGCATCGTCTTATTATATGACAAAGTTAAAAACAGAAGTTATGGGCAAACTGAATATGAAAGACTGGATCGACCAAACGATCCAGAATAAAAAAACGATCGCAATTCCTATCATGACACATCCGGGCATTGAGCTTATCGGAAAGAGTGTTCATGATGCAGTAACAAACGGACAAGTCCATTATGAAGCGATTAAGGCACTCTGTGATAAATATCCTACCGCTGCTGCAACAGTTATCATGGATTTAACAGTGGAAGCAGAGGCATTCGGAGCGGAAATCGTATTTCCGGAGAATGAAGTTCCAAGTGTATCCGGTCGATTGCTGACAGACGAAACAGCTATTGAGGCATTGGAAATACCGGCACTGAATAAAGGACGCATCGCACAATACCTTAAAGCGAATATGCTGACTGCAAGAAATATAACAGATCGTCCGGTATTTGCAGGCTGCATCGGTCCTTATTCATTAGCGGGACGATTGTATGATATGTCCGAAATCATGATGCTGATTTATATCAATCCCGAAGCAGCCAATACTTTACTACGAAAATGTACCGATTTCATTATCCGTTATTGCATGGCTCTGAAAGCAACCGGAGTAAACGGAGTTGTGATGGCGGAACCTGCCGCCGGATTGTTATCCAACGAAGATTGCCTGCAATATTCTTCTGTATTCGTTAAAGAGATAGTAGAGAAAGTACAGGATGATCATTTCACCGTTGTACTTCATAATTGCGGAAATACCGGAAATTGTACGCAAGCTATGGTATATACCGGTGCTGCAGCCTATCATTTCGGTAATAAAATCGAAATGGAGGAAGCATTAAAAGAAGTTCCTGTTCATGCTCTTGCGATGGGTAATCTTGACCCGGTCAGTCTCTTCAAGATGTCAAGTCCCGAGGAAATGAGACAAGCAACTCTTCAACTTCTGGAAGCTACCAGCGCACATCCAAACTTCGTCTTGTCGAGTGGTTGCGATGTGCCACCCTATACACCATTAGCCAATATAGACGCCTTTTATGCTGCATTGGAAGAATTCAATGCAATGCGGAATTAGCCTATAATCCGGCTAATGCTATTTAATGATGTTTGAACAAGAACTCACTTATCAAGACTTACATATCCCATCGTCCGAAATTTATGAAGCGATGGGATACAAAGATTCTATGCCAGACCCAATGGTGATAGAAGAAACTCATACGTTGCTAAAACGCGTCATCCCCCGGCTTCGTCCACGATACACTTTCTTTCTTACGGAAGGTACGGTTGATACAGAGAAAGAATCCCTGCATACGCATGATACCGTTTTCTCTATCGGTAAAACCATCGCCCGTCAATTAAGAGGTTCAGAAGCTTTTGCTTTTTTTGCAGCTACTGCCGGAATAGAGTTTGAGGAATTCCAGCATACATTGCAACAAGAAGGAGATATGGTCAAAATATACATCGCAGATTCATTAGGAAGCGTCATCGCAGAAAAGACAGCTGATTGTATGGAAGTCGCTTTAGCGGAATATATACAGAGCAAGAATTGGAAACACACCAACCGATATAGTCCGGGCTACTGTGGATGGCACGTTTCGGAACAACAAAAACTGTTTCCATTGTTTCCCGTCACTTCTCCTTGCGGCATTCGGTTAACAGATTCCAGCCTCATGATACCTATCAAATCTGTCAGCGGTGTAATCGGTGTAGGTACTGATGTCCGCAAGCTTGAGTATACTTGCGGACTGTGTACCTACGAAAACTGCTATCGCAAAAGAAAACACCAATAAAGCTATTATTCTTTACCGAATGATTCATCTTTTACCGGAGAATTCTTCTTTAATGACCATTAAAAAAGATATAAAGCCCTATCATAGTCACGATAAGCAATGCCCATAAGACAAGTACTATCCGGGCAGGCTTTGCTTCTATCTTCTCCATATTCAATATCTCAGCCTGAGGGGTTTTATCCAATAGACTGATAACCATCATTCCTATCCCGATAATAACAAACAGATAGAAAGACAATAACATAAAATGAGGCCACGCAGCATACTGGTCGGCAGGAAATACCCATAGATACAACACACCTACTCCGATACTGAATACCGTACCAACTGTGAGGGCTGCATTAGCAGCCAAAGTAGTCGTACGCTTCCAGAAAACGCCAAAAAGGAAAACCGCTGCCATCGGAGGTGCAATGAACCCCAATACAGACTGGAAAACATTAAATAAATTCAATCCATGAATGCTGTCAATGGCTATCGTTATAATCACCGATATCAGCGCACCGGCTACCGTCACTGTCTGTCCGACCCGAATGATCTCCTTTTGCCTGGCCTGTGGTCTGATCTTCTTCACATAAATATCCATCGTAAACACAGTACTCAAAGCATTCAGTGCCGACCCGATAGTACTGACAAGAGCAGCTGTCAATACAGCCAATACCAACCCGACCATTCCAACAGGGAATAAATGAGTTACCATAGTCATATACGCCTCATCGGGATTCTCTAACTGCGGAAACAAAGCCAGACAGATGATACCCGGAAGAATATAAAGAGGAACATCCAATATTTTCAGCCAACCGGTAAAGTTCGTTCCCAACTGTCCTTCCTTCAAATTCTTAGCAGCCAATACCGGCTGTACCATTGACTGATCCGTGCACCAAAACCATACTCCCATCACAGGATATCCCAGAATAATCGGCAGCCACGGGAAAGCGGGATCATCATTCGGCCTGAAAAGATTCCAGAAGTCTGCCGGAACAGCATCTGTCAAGGCAGAGATACCTCCAACCTTACAGATTCCTACGATAGCCAGTGTAGCTGAAACAAGAATCAACAGAATCATCTGATAGACATTCGTGTAGGCAACAGCCTTCAATCCTCCGAGCATTGTGAAGAATGCCGAAATAATCAATAAGATCAAAGCGGACTGCCACATCGGTATATCGAATACCTGACGAATCAGAACACCACCTGCGAATAAAGTCAATGCTAACCAGGAAATCAATATCGTAACAATTGTATACCATGCCAGAATATTGCGGGTAGACTGCCCGAACCGCTTTCCCATAAACTCCGGCAGAGTCGAAACACGGGTTCCCAAATAACGGGGAGCAAAAACAAAGGCAAGCAGACATATAAAGACAAACGCATACCAAGCATAATTGCCCGAGACAATACCGGTAGTAAACCCGGCACTGGCAGATGCAATCAGCATGGAAGGTCCCACGTTCGTTCCCCACATAGAGAATCCGATGTGGTGCCATCGCAAAGAACGTTCCGCCAAAAAGAGACTGCTCCCTTTTTTTCGTTTGGAACTTGCCCAAACACCTATGGCGATAAGAATCAGAAAATAGGCAATCAGAATACCCCAATCCAATGTATCCAGAAATTTCACATGCATAATTCAAGTATTAAATAAGTAACGTAAGTTCAATTATAGTTCTCTTTCAGGCACGGATTACACTGATTTCACGGTTTTAATAAACTATATAGTTAAAAACCAGATAATCCATGCCTATTATTTTTTATTTCCCATCAGCTCTTTAGCTACTGCCACCGCTGTATTAGCATTATCACTATATCCGTCCGCGCCAATCTCATCGGCAAATCCCTGACTGACGGGAGCCCCTCCGATCATCACTTTCACCTGACTGCGGATGCCTGCATCTTCCAATGCCTGAATCACATCTTTCATATAAGTCATAGTAGTAGTCAGCAGGGCACTCATACACAAAATATCAGCATTGTTTTCCTTGACTGCCTCAACGAACTTGTCACAGGTAACATCAATGCCGATATTGATCACTTCAAAGCCACAGCCTTCCAGCATGGAAGCTACGAGATTCTTTCCAATATCATGCAGATCCCCCTTTACAGTACCGATTACAATTTTTCCGATTGTGGTTGATGCATTACCAGCCAGCAAAGGTTTCAGAAGTTCCAAAGCCCCTTTCATGGCACGCCCTGCCATTAAAAGTTGCGGCACAAAGGCCTTGCCGTCCTGAAAGCGTTGCCCGACTTCTCCCATAGCTGTTATCATATATCCATTGATGATATCCTGCGGTACTACTCCGTCAGCGATAGCTTTCCTGGTGACTTCAACTGCCGGTTCCAGTTTTCCGGCTACGATAGCATCATACAAAGGTTTCAGCTGGTCCTCTTCCCGATTCTTTTCTTCTCTGACCCGAATACTTTCCTGTACATTACTTTGTCCTGCCTCTTGTTGGATTCCATCCGTATCCGCCGGCACAGGTACAGAAGAACCGGTATATTCCTCTATAATCCTCATCGCCTGTTCCACTTCTCTTTCATTATGGAAGTCCATTTCCAGATGCACCCCGTCCGCTCCGATATTATCCAATAAAGGTTTCAACTCATCCAGAGTCACCCAGCAAGCCATGACGCTCTTACCTCCTGCCAGTATCTTCTTATACAAATCATACCATTTCGGAGAACCTCCCTGCGGCTCACCAACACCGGGCGTCCACTGGATCGCATTCAACTCTTCAATTTCAAGCAGGGCAGGAAGATGATGCATCGCTCCTACTCCATCCAGATGATAAAGTGTATAGTCTATCTTCCGGCACTGTTCGCGAATAAACGGCTGTACAAAACGACGATAATCATCCTGACTGATCATAGTAGAAATATCGCTCTGCAACTTACTCATTTTACCCGGAGCCCATGAGGAGAAATAGCAGAATGCCATTTCATCCCCTTCGCGGATAATGTCGTAGAGTTCATCAAATACTTTAAAATAGATATCATTGATTTGCTGCATCTGCTGCTCCAGTACTTCGGGCTGCATGACCGTATCCAGCAATACCATATCGGTCCCCTTCAAAGCAGCCAGCACATCCAGTCCTTCCATCAGGTCGGGCATACCGACAAAATAATTCCCGTTGGCTTTAGCCTTGCAGGCTTTCAGAAGTTCCTTATGCAAAATCCAGTTGGGATGCTCCGGGTTGAATACAATCTCATCATTAAAGTCCGGGTCGGGATGTATCCAGATCGTATCTTCACCTCCTTCAAAAACTCCGCCCAGGATTGCAGCCAAAGAGCCGGGCCCCAGCTGAGTATTTGCAACAGGGAGCATATCCGCCATCAGACTACTGTGAGCGACATACCAATCCAGATATTCCGCCCGCCACTGAGGATCAAACCACTTCTGCGCCAGGTCTTTTGCCGGGGCAGGCGGAGCAATGTCCGCATGCGGTTTCACACCTTCCTGAAAGTGTTCCCACATAGAGAGAATAATTCCTTTATGATTCCACCAGTTTATATAACGTTGTTGAGTCTCTTCTAAATTCGTTTTCCAAGTTTTCATACTCTGCCAGTCTTTTTTAATTGTTCAATTTCATATCTTCCAAAATCCCTTGTAATCCTGATCAATGTGCAAAACAACACTTTTGCTTAAATCCATTTCGTCCGTACAATCCACTTCTTCCGGATAAATCGGGATCACGGCATTCTCGCGCACATATACCGGCATTTCTTCCAATGGCACATATATATCTTTCAGCCAGCATCCACCTTGCAGACGTTCTCCGGTAAAGAAATTCACCCATTGCCCTTCGGGAAGATAAACGTCACGACGGTTCTCACTATTCATCACCGGAGCCACCAGAAACTCATTGCCGAAGTAATACTGATCGTCGATATGCCAGCAGATCTTATCCTCCGGATGATGCAGGATCAGTGCCTGCAACAACGGACTGCCGCTCTCTATTGCCAGTTTGCTTTGCTCTAAGATATAGGGAATCAGCGAATAACGCAGTTTCCACCATTGCTTCACCAGCGGGGCGATAGCCGGATAATGCCAAGGCTCCCGCTTGTTGGTTCCATGATAACGGATGTGTGATGTGAATACTCCAAACTGTGTCCAGCGCATATAGACATCATCCGATACGATTGAGTTCATGAAGTTGGGCAAGGTATGGAATCCGGGGACATCATGACTCCAGAAAGCAAACCCCGACAGACCAAAATGCAAACCTCCTTTGAGCGAACCCGCCATGCCGTCCCATGAACTGCAAGAGTCCCCTCCCCAATGCAAAGGATAACGCTGGCAACCTGCCCAGGCTGCACGTGCCCAGACAATGCCATCTCCAGTCACCTCTTTCGTTATTTCATAAGCCGCTTTCTGATAGAGCAAGGCATACAGATTGTTCAACAGTTCCGGTTTCATACCTTTGTAGACAGCATCCATGTGGATATTTTCTCCGAAATCAGTTTTAATACAAGTGACTCCCATATCCAGAAGTTGCTTCAACAGTCCTTTATACCATTCTGTTGCCTTCGGATAAGTAAAGTCGATAGTCCCCGCGTAGTCCAAAGCTGAAAAATTAGAGCCGTCCGTGTCCTGCTGCCTGGTCAGCGGAGCTATATAATCATTCGCTTTTGCTTCCCCGATCTGTTCTGCATTTTCGGCAACATAGGGCAACTGCCATAGAGATACACGGTAACCATTCTTTTTCAACCGCTGTATGAATCCTTTCGGATCGGGAAAACGTTCCTCGTTAAACTTCCATTCGCACAGCCAGTCGGTTCTGAACCAGCCGGTATCCAGATGAATGACATCACAAGGATAATGTCCGGAGCGCATACGGTCGCAGATCTCATTTACTTCATCGGCACTGAAATAAGTCATCCGGCTCATCCACACTCCGAAGCTCCAGAGAGGAGGCATCGAAGGATATCCGGTCAGGTCACGATAGCCACGAAGTATCTCCTCCATCGTATCACCCGCTATGATGAATACATCCAGCATAGCCTGATCACTCAGGAACTGTACGGAACGGGTGGAATGTCCTGCCAGCGAAAGTTTGCTGTGGGCACACGTATGATAGAAAGTCCCGTACATCCGGCTGGAGAGATAGAAAGGTATATTCTTATAGGTACGCCGGTTGTTTACTCCCTGCCCATCCTGATTTTTCAGAAAAAGTGTCTGTCCGCTTAAGTCCATCTTGAAGAAACGTTCTCCGGTCCCTGCAAAACACTCATCCGGTTTGCTCTCAAAAGAGAGGGTGGCACGTTCCTTTTTCCCCATCCGTTTGCAGAAGGCAATGGGCAGTCCGTCGTAGCGGGGAGGTGAGAAATGGTCATAAGCTGCCAGACGGATTTCCCGCTTTCCGTCAGGATATAAAGTAATGTCCAGTGTTTCCTGAGGGTCGGGCAATAACTCACTCCACCGGTCCAGGACCGGTGGTTCCACATTGATAACGGCACGCTTCGTTCCGTCTTCGGTCGAAAGAACCCATTTACCTTCCTGCTTCTCCACAGACAAAGGAACTTTCCGGATTCGCTCACTGAATTGCAACATTTCCGACCGGTCCGTCAGTTCATATTCACCAAACCCAAGAAACAAACGGGTAATGCCTGTACTATACTGACGTATTATTAATGTATATTCCTCTTGGGGGGCAGTGGTATCCGCCGCCATATCATTGGCAAGTTGCTGTTTCTGAAAAGGGACTGTCACACAGACATCCCCGCCCTTTTCATAAACGGCTGTCGGTTTATATGCTTTCCAGAGCGACTCATCCCTTGATAACTCAGTATCAAAATCAAGGAAATCAAACAAATGGTAATTAGTAGGTTTCATCTGCAATCTATCTTATTAATTTATGATCTATCTCAGTTACTTGATCGATTCAAGTGCTATTTCATTCTTCCGGCACTATTTTTTATCTCATCCGCCACCTGCGGACCATTTTTTCTCCATACATTCCTGTTACCGGGGCGATTCGAGTCGAAGCGTTCAGCCGGACACCAGTTGTTTTCAATCGTATATCCATCAGTAGCTTCGTCCAGATAGATATAAAAAGCCCTGTCGTTGGTGGCATAAGGTGCTTCTTCCAAATGTTCGATCCGGTTATTCCGCACCACAGAGCCCGGTTGGCTGGAAAGTGTATAAAGTCCTCCGGCATCATACAGCCGACGGGCAAAATGATGTACATAGTTAGCTTCTATCCGGTTATTTTTCATTCCGCTTTGCAGCGAGGTCCATCCCCACCCTACACAAATGCCCGAATAGTTCAAGTGGCAGACTTCATTATGGGAAATATCGATACCGCTCACGTATCCCGCACCGATACCCACACACCCCCAATCTTCATTAGTCACATCCGTTATCAGGTTATTTTTAATAGTGATATCCGTGCATAAATCACGTTGGTCCAAAGGGATAAAAGGTACATGTGTCTCGAAACCTCCGTCTGGAAATGCACCCACCAGTATGCCTGTACCTCCGACATCCGAAAAAACACAATTCTCTACGCCGGAGGACGAAACCGCCCATTCATAATCCAGTCCGGTAGACGCCAGATGTTGAAACGTACAGCGATTGAACGTAAAATACTCGGCTCCCCTGACACGTATTGCTGTTTCGGGACGGGTAATCCATGCCTGATTTTCCAGTTCCGCTTTTTCCGGTAGTCCCGGTTCATGCAGTTTATAAGCATCCAATAGCGGAAATCCCCCTTGCAAAGTAACATGTCCCTGATACGAAGGACGCATCCACGAGGTATGGGCAAAGGTGATTCCTTCCAGGTGGATATGCCGTATCGGACGTTCCAACGTACCGTCCGCAATCATCAATGTTTCCAGAACCGGAATGATAACTTCAGCCGTTTCCATGTCTTCCCCCGAACGGGGATAATAATAGATTGTTCCCGACGGATATTCCTGAAACCACTCTCCCGGCTGGTCCAGCAGTTCCAAAGCATTTGTCAGGCAAAACGAGGAATTTCCTTTTTCTTCTCCGATGACAGGTTGGGGCCAGGGATGGGCAAATTCCAGATGACTCTCCGGCTGATGAAAACAAACAACGGACTGTTCCCCTCTGACGTCTATACTCTTCACACGCAGAATGGCAATTGCCCAACGCTGATGGACTATCATTTCCAGTTGCCCGGCATTTTGCAACTTCTCTATCTGATGGGTAGGAATCGTAATCGTCTGTTCTTCCGGATTAAAGTCAATCATTCGTTCCATCATTCCATCGGGGAACTGTGACGCCCGCCGGGCTTTATTGCCATTCACCCACATCTGGCGGGTTTCTACCATTCTATTTCCGACAAGAGGTGCCTTTGCCACCCAAACTTTTGATCTTAATTCCCTGGCAATCCGCAGATCTTCGCTTCCCCGCTTCCATCCCGTAACTGCAACTCCGCCACTGATTAACGGGTGCGCATTCTCCACTGCACTTATGAGTGTCGGCGAATCGGGCCGACCGCTATCTTCCGGCCTGATAAACAAAGGAGTGGACTGTACATAGATCCCGTCTTCCAACCGGATAGAAATTCCTCCGGCTACTTCGGGAGCATTCAGCCTTCTCCATTCACGAGCCTGCTTGAGGGCATGGTTCAAGGTAAGATAAGGAGCTTCTTTTGTACCTGCATTCTTGTCATTTCCACGAGGAGATACGTAAATCTCCCCAGCAAAAAGAATAGAAAACATACTCAAAGAAGCCATCAAAACAAAAACAGTAAAAGTCTTTTTCATGGTACTATCTCAATGTGCTATTATAGTTAGGACGGGCACACATCCATTTAGTACTCTGTCTGACTTACAAAAAACAGATCGATATCCAAAAATTATTCACCGTTACTCATGCAAAAAGTGACTGTTCTTATTGTCACTTATCACTTTTCGCCATTAACACATTGACCTGCAACACAATAAAGGTGATAATAGGAAGTGACAATAGAGTGACAATAAGAAAAATCCACCCGTTTATTGTCACTTTAAGTTTGCCCATTTAGCGGAGATATACACGCCCGATTTATAGTACCTATAGGAAAAGAACGAAACAAGTAGTTCCAAGATCAGTTTCATCGGTTGAAACAAAGTGTTCCAAGCTTTGAAACAATGTGTTTCAAGCAATGAAACAAAGTGTTTCACCGTACGAAACAAAGTGTTTCAAGCGCTTGAAACTTTTTGAAACTACTATCAAACTGTCTTGAAGTAGCTTTCAAATGACTTTTAATAAAAGGTAGATTGTTAGTGATCCAAAGGTAATCACCGAAGAAAGCCCATTATAAACTGGTAACAGAAATAACCGCAAACGACAAACTTCAATAAGGTTCCCAACATAAAGCCGATTAATGAACCGACTCCCGACTTAAGAGCCTGAGAAAATTCCTTGTTTCCAATCAGTTCACCTATCACTGCCCCCAGAAACGGACCGAAAATAACTCCCCATGGCAAGAAAAGAAGGCCAACAAGCGTCCCAATGATACAGCCCCAGTTACCCCATTTACTGCCGCCACTATATTTACTGCCGAGCATGGGGGTAAAATAATCCAATATTTGTATGACGACAACAATCAACAGCCAGACGATCAGCTGCGTTGTGGAATATTGCACCTTATCCGTGAAATGAAGGAAAATCAGTCCCAGATATGCGACAGGAGGACCGGGCAGAAATGGAAGAACACACCCCATCAATCCCGTCATAAGGCACAGCACACCTAGTATAATCAAAATAATATCTAACATAGTTACTCTATTAGAAGTAATACGTATCCTTGCTTCATCAGTTTACATCTCATACTATCGAACAGCAAGAATCTCTATTCCGGCAGCAATTTAAGCAAATAAACCGAATCCTCCAAAAACTGTCAGTAACGGCGGGAAGGAGTATAATCGATCCTATATATACGATCGAAGAAAGGCATCCATCCATTCTCCGCAATTCCAAGCTGCAATCCGTAGAAATGTGTATCCACTTTTCTATATTCCAGCATTTGGTCAGTCAGTTCCGGCACAGACAACGGAATTTTAAAATCACTGATCCACAATACATCCGCATTCATATATTCCTTTTTTGACTGGAGCAACCGGAATGTAGCTTTCAGCATTCGGGTAGCATCCGTGTCACCACAGGAAGTGGTCGAGAAGAATTCAAGCAGCCGTGCCCTCTCTCTCCGGACATCAATCGGATTGATGGAAACAGAAAAAGCAATCAGAAAACAGTCCCGACGTTGCCTGTCGGCTATTTCCAATATTTTAATCAACAGTGAATATGCAATCTTTTCCGGTTTCCCTACCATACTGCCGGAAGTATCGAGACAGACAATCATCGGTCCTTTCTGCGTGGCAGGCTTTATTTCCAATCGCCGGGCAGGTTGCATAATCTCAGATTTATAACGGAAAGTCTGGAGTTTCCGGGTAATATACTTATAGACAAATAAATCTTCCAGTTCATCATCGGCACAATGCGCCAGTTCCGTAGGAAGCAATGCGTTCAGGTCATTCCCTGTCGTAATACCCAGAATATCGCTTTTAGATGAATGCTCCATCTTATACACATCTCCCTGCGCAACATGCAACTGATCTTTTCCTTCATCGTCTGCCATACGTCCCATCTTGTTGGCCACCTTGACTACTTCCGGATATTCTTTCTGAATACGGACTATTTTGCGTATCCGTTCAAAGTCTATGGTATTCCACATACCGCTCATCAATCCCCATGCCTGATAGAACTCGTCTTTCTCTATATTATTCTGCCGGATATATTCGGGAATATTCCTGAGATTAGCATGAAGCCTGCGTTCAAAATCATCCTTGCGCTGTTCTACTTCTTTCTCCTTTTGTTCCTGCAAATCCCGTTGGAAAGCCTCTTTCCAGTCGTCCACCATCCTTTCCCAGACTTCATCATCGGCATATTTCCCTTCATTACCGAATTGCCCCTGATAAAACGCACGGTCGAAGCCATTGCCTCCATATTTGTCGGAAACTTGCTGAAGCAAAGCCTGCCATCCGTCTTTCCGTTTGACCTCCGACCATTCCAGGGCAAGTTCCATTCCTTGCTGTTCCGACTGGCTTTTCTGCATATTGTATCTTTGTTTCTCCAGGTTCAGCCGGATAAACTGGCTCATCGCATCGTAGAAAATTCGGGCACAGACCTCATCACTCAAAACCTGTATCCTTATCATCGGATCGTTCATGACGGAAAGCAGATAGGCATACAACGGTTCATTGTCCGCTTCCGCACACTCTCCGGTCGCTACATACCTATCCAGCACCTGCACATAAAATGCAGCATCATATCTAAGACTCATCGCCGTATCTCAGTTTACGGACATCCACGCGTGCCCAGGCAATCTCTTTGCGGATGGTCGCCACATATTGTGCAACCCCTTTCTTGTCTTCTTCAGAAACGAAAATATTCTCAGACAAATCTTTTACTAATTTCTCTATCCTACCGTGAGCTGTCTCCAGTTCCGTTTCATAATCCCGGTCGGTGAGAGTCATATTGCCCAGCCACAACTGCTGTTGTTCTCCCCTTTTCAGTCTCCGCATCGCAAAACGGACACCATTGATATAAAGATTCTTTTCATCTCTGTAAAGAGTCACCCTTTCGGCACCTTGTTCCTTCATTTTGGAGGCATCGGAGAAAGTGCGTATAATCGTCCGCTTCGGATTCAGCGGATCAGCATACATGACTCCTGTCGCAGGAGCATCCTTCGGACTATATTCTTTCAGATTCTTATAGTCCACAATAAAGATATAGGTATTCCCCGTACCGTGATTTTCTATCTGATAATAAAAATGGTCGATGATCATCAAATCATCGTCCCTGCGATCCCCTTTCTGCCGGGCCTTCTCCAATGCTTCACGCACGCGGCTTACCTTCAGATCCGACTTTAACGATAAGTTGATAGCTGCAATCTCCTTTACGCAGGGTACAAATAGTGCACGGACAACAATCTGCCGGATATCTGCACACTCGTCCGGCTCATTCCACAAGCAATGATAAATGGGTAATAAATCTGTCAGACAAGCTTCCTTCCGTCCGTGAACAAAAGCAGAAGCCTTCAGCAGTTTCACGATATTCTTCCAGCGACGGTCGCTTACATAGACATTCCGATGTATTTCCGAACCTTGGATCCCGACTTTCTCCAGATTTCTGCGAATTTCCGTGATGCAGGACAGAACTTCGGCAGCTACCGTGATCTGTCTTATCTCTTTCTGCCACCCGGCATATTCCTCATCCGAAATCTGCCACTGGCACGTTTCCTGTTCTTCTTCATCACCATCGTCCAGCAACATCTGATAGAACGCCTCCTCCTGCTTCACACAAGTACTGATCATACGAATCAAAAAGCGGTCCCACAAGGCTTCCAGCCCTTCTCCCTGCGTAGGCAGCTCATTACTGGCGGCTACCAGCAGTTTCAACGGAAGCTTTAACTCCGTATCTCCGTTCCGAAACAACTTTTCATTGATCACCGTCAACAACGTATTCTGGATGGCCGGCCCCGCTTTCCATATTTCATCCAGAAAGACGACATCCGCTGTAGGCAGATACCCGTTCACAGCACGCTCATACTTATCCGACTCCTTCAAACGACTAATGCTCACCGGTCCAAATATTTCATCAGGTGTAGAAAAACGGGACATCAGATACTCAAATGCCCTCGCATCAACAAAAGCTCTCTTCAACCGCCGTGCCACCATCGACTTCGCCACTCCCGGAGGACCCAGCAATAAAATACTTTCGCCCGCCAAAGCAGCCAGCAAAGACAAGCCGATTTCAGCCTCCTTCTCATACACTCCCCTGTTCATTTCGGACAGCAGCAACTGTATACGTTCTTTTATTTCCATATTATTCTTTGATTCAGCACATAAAAAAGATGTAATTCATCTTGCCTGCTATACATTGTTTATCAACAAACGGCTTGCAAATATACGTTTTTACCGGTTATTAATATGATTACTTCCCTCTCAATTCTGTCATTCATCCTCAAGAATTATCTTAAGGCATATTTATTATTGACTATTTATTCACCCAATATGCAATAAAAACAAAAGGA
>CDTY01036876.1_pt1 | contig 16198 bp, 9 predicted proteins | sample 557731 | NCBI WGS metagenome assembly CDTY01 (sample SAMEA3182101, study PRJEB8094) | gut metagenome | biome: human; feature: gut; material: Stool; isolation source: human stool | place: Canada | collected 2013-02-12
GAAGTGACGGAAGAATGGCTGGAAACGCAGGAAACCATGAGTGCAGATGTAGATGCCTTTGTCGCTCTGACCCAGAAGTATGTGGATGTGCCGGAATTGACGCCTACGATAGTCAATGAGTATATCAAGAAGATTGAGGTGTTTGCGCCGGACAAATCCAGTGGCAAGCGGGTACAGAAGGTAAAAATCTATTTCAACTTCGTGGATGATGTAGAGATTCCTGTGATTTCCGAGCCTGTTGTTGCAAAATCTACCCTTGGACGCAGAAAAACGGCGTGACCATTGCGGTCACACCGTTCTCTGCCCCTCGCAAAGCTAAATAGTACCTTGTCACTATTAAACCTTTGGAAGCGGGGCTTTTCTTTTCTCATTTTCCGGTTTTCAGATGCTGCATCAGCACGGCGGCGATGTTTTCACAGGAGGCCTGGATGGTCACGGCGCCGATCTCCTGGGCTGCGCAGGGCATTCCGTAGACCACGCAGGAGTCCTTATCCTGCCCGATGGTATAGGCGCCGGCCTTGCGCATCTGCAAAAGGCCGTTGGCGCCGTCCCGGCCCATGCCGGTCATGATGATGCCCACCATGTGGCATTTCACCTGGGCGGCCATGGAGGAGAACAATGCGTCCACCGACGGGCGGTGGCCGCTGACCTTGTCTCCGGGCTGGCAGGCCAGGGTATAGCGGCTGCCCATGCGGACCACCCGGGCCTGGAGGTCTGCCGGTGCGATCAGCGCCAGGCCCCGGTGGATCTCGTCGCCATTTTTGGCCTCCCGCACCTCCATGGCGCACAGCTTATCCAGCCGCTGAGCATACATCTTGGTAAATCCCGGGGGCATATGCTGGACGATGACCATACCGGGGATATCCGCAGGCAGCCGCTTGAGGACCTCCAGCGTGGCCTCGGTCCCGCCGGTGGAGGCGCCCAGGCCGATGATGGTCTGGTTGAGGTTCACCCCTCCCAAAGGGTTGCCCAGAGCGGGAGCCGCCGCAGCCGGGCGGACGGAAGCCTGCTTGCGGCAGGGCGCCACCTTGGAGTAGGAGGCCACCACGATCTTTTGCGCCAGAGAGCGCAGGAAGGCGCTCCGGTTCTCTGTGCCGTCGGGCTTGCGGACAAAGTCCACGGCACCGGCCGCCAGGGCGTCAAATACCCGCAGGTTCAGGCTGGACACCAAAATCACCGGCAGGGGATGCTGGGGCAGCAGCTGGCGCAGAAAGTCGATGCCGCTGATGCCAGGCATCTCCACATCCAATGTCATCACATCTGGCTTGAGCTGGAGGATCTTGGCCTTGGCATCCAGGGCGTTGATGGCATAGCCCACCACCTCAATATAGGAGTAGGTGGACAGTCCCTTTATCAAAAATGCACGGGCCACGGCGGAGTCATCTACCACCAGGACCCGAATTTTACGCTGATTAGGAATCACAGATATAATAGCTCCTTCCTAAGAGCCACGGAAACACGTCTTACTTCTTTTTTCGGTATACAGCCGGAGCCACCATACGAAACAGCGGCGTCTGTCCCAGAGATTCGGAGTGGCTGATGAAAAGATAGCCATTGGGAGTCATGGCGTCATAAAAACGCCGAACTAGGGCATCCCGTGTGCTCTGATCGAAATAAATCATCACGTTTCGGCAGAAGATCACATCGAACTTCAGTCGGAAACGAATGGGGTCCATCAAATTGAATGTGCGGAAAATCACATTGTTTCGGATCACCGGAGCCACCGTGTACTGCGTTCCACCCTTGGGATCATGCACAAAGTACCGGTGCAGCCACTCGTTGGACATATCCGCCGGCGGCTGATAGACGCCGACCTTGGCCTTGGCCATGGCCTGCTGGGAGATATCCGTGGCCAGGATCCGGGTGTCCCACTGGGACGCCTGTGCGCCGAAGTACTCCTTGAGATAGATGGACAGGGTATAGGGCTCCTCGCCGCTGGAACAGCCTGCGCTCCAGATGGCCAGCACCTTATCCCGCTGGTGGCGCTGGGCCAATTCCGGCAGCACCGTGTTTTGGAAAAATGTGAAGTGATCCTTTTCCCGGAGAAAATAGGTGTAGTTGGTGGTCAGCTTATTGAGTACCAGCTCCAGGTCCTGGGGGTCCTTGGTGGTGAAAAGATGCTCCAGAAAGGACTTGAAATCCCGGTATCCCCTGGTCTTGAGGGACTGGGAGAGGCGGCTGGTGATCAGCTGCTTTTTTTTGCTCAGGTCGATGCCGTAATTCTTCTGCATGAACTGGACCAGACGCTGAAAGTCAGCGTCTGTGATGGTCAGATTGTGAAACATCATATCCATGGCTCTGCCTCGCTCCTGCCTTATGCCAACTCCATCAGACGTTCACAGTCAAAGGCCAGCATGGTCTGTCCATCCTCCAGGGAACACATGCCGCGCACCAGTTCCCTGCCGCTTTGAGGCGGGGAGGGCAGGATGCTGCTCTTCTCCACATCCACCATCTTCTGAACCTGGTCCACCAGAATGCCCACCTGACCGTTGTTGGTTCGGAGGATAATCATGCAGTTGCTGTCATCCTGACCGGGATGGTTCAACAGCCGACGGATATCCACGATGGGAATGATCTGGCCCCGGAGGTTGATGATGCCCCGGACATAGTCGGGGACCAGGGGCAGCCAGGTGACCGTGTGATTGGTGATGATCTCCTCCACCTCTTCCGCCGGCACACCGAACAGCAGCCCATCAGACAAAAAGAGCAGATATTTTTCTGTTTGAACCTGGGGCACTTCCTCCTTCAGCTTCAAATCGTCTTCCGTTTGAAACATTGCGTCCTGTTCCGTCATAGTCACTCTCTCCTTTACTGGGGGCAAACACACAGGTTGGCGACATCCAGAATGATGCTGATGTTACCGTCGCCCAAAATGGTACAGCCGGCGATGCCGCTGGCCTTGATATTAAAGCGGTTGAGATAGGACGGCAGAGGCTTGACCACCACCTGCTGCTCACCCAGAAGCTCATCGGCAAACAGGCAGTAGGAATGCTCCCCGGACTCCAGCCAGATCAAAATGCCATCCTCCATCTTGGTGGCGCCGCTTTCCATGTGATACAGATCCCGCATGCGCACCACCGGGTAGAAGTTGCCCATGCACTTGAACAGCTCTCCGCCCGAGGCGTCCCGGATCAGGTCGTCCTCGGTGATCTTGAAGGACTGGCGGATGTTGTGAATGGGGATGGTGAAGATGGACTTGCCCACCGAGACCTCCATGCCGTCCATGATGGCCATGGTCAAGGGGATCTTCAGCGTGGTGGTCATACCCTGGCCGGGCTCGCTGGTGATGGAGACGGTGCCGCCCACCTCCTCCACATTTTTCTTCACCACATCCATACCCACGCCGCGGCCGGAGAACTCCGTGACCTCCGTGTTAGTGGAAAAGCCAGGGGCCATGAGGAAATTCAGAATGTCCTTGTGGGAATACTCCACATCCGGCTGGGCCAGTCCATTACGGATGGCCTTATTGAGCACCGCGTCGTAATTGACGCCCTGGCCGTCATCCTTGATCTCGATGATGACCTCGCTGCCGGTGTGACGGGCGGACAGGACGATCTCACCCACCGGGTCCTTGCCGGCGTCGATCCGATCCTGGACGTTGTCCTCAATGCCGTGGTCCATGGAGTTGCGGACGATGTGCATGATGGGATCGCCGATGCTGTCCACGATGGTCTTATCCACCTCGGTGTCCTCGCCCTCCAGGGTCAGATGGGCCTGCTTGCCCAGCTTTTTGCACATATCCCGGACGATTCGGTTCATCTTCTGGAAGGTGCCGGACACCGGCACCATCCGCAGCGACATGGACACGTCCTGGAGCTCATCGGTGAGCTTGCGCAGCTGCCGGGCAGACTTTGTAAAGGCGTCCAGCTTTAACCCCTTCAGATCCGGGGAGGAGGTGACCATGGACTCGGTGATGACGATCTCCCCCACCACCGCCGCCAGCTGATCGAGCTTGTTGAGGTTGACGCTGATCAGGCTCTCCTTGTGGTGCAGCGTGCCCTGCTCTGTCTTGGCAGGCGCCGCGGGAGCGGCAGCCTTTTTAGCCGCAGGCGCCGCCGGTGCAGCGGCAGGTGCCGGGGCGCTTTGCGCCGCAGGCGCGGCCGGAGCAGCCTGGGCAGGCTCTGCCGGAGCCGCAGCAGGTTCCTCCTTGGGCTGGGGCGCATCGATGGCCTGATAGGTGCGCACCGCCCCCGCGCTGGTGACAGCGTGGATGGCATTGTCCCGGTCCTCCGCCTTCCGGAAGTAGAGGAGGAAGCCGGACTCTATGATCTGATCCGCGGTGGCGGGGTCCGACTCCACACCCTGGGGCTCGTAGGTGAAATCGTCCTCAGCACAGAACTCCCGGATGGAGTTGACCAGCATATAGGCCCGCAGGTTTTCCATGCCGCTGCCCTCGTCAAAAAAGACCTGGAGGCCGTAGGGGAAGCCCTTCTCCCCGGCAGCCGCGGGCGCCGGCTGTGCCTGGAGCGCCTGGGCCTGGGACGCCTCCGACTGCGGCTGGGCGCCGCCGGAGTTAATTTGCTCGATCAATCTATTAATTTTTTGTAGAAGTGTGTCGATATCCTCAGTAAGGGGCTGCTCATTTTCAATGTGCTCAATTTCCCCCCGGAAAAAGTCGATGGTCTGGAACAGCAGATCAAACAGCTCCGGACGCAGTGACTCCGGCACCACATCCATGGTTTTATCCCGGATGATGGAGAACAGGTCCTCCGCCCGATGGGCAATAGTCATCAAAGAGTTGTACTCCATCATGGCAGAAGAGCCCTTGATGGTATGCATGATGCGGAAGATGGTGTTAATATCATCCTCGGAGAAGCTGTCCTGTTGCTCCGCGGCAAGGACGATGCTGTCCAGCTGCTCTAGCAGGGTGTTGGTTTCATATAAAAAGGCATCCAAAATGCTGTCGTTTCCGGCACTCATGGCAATATGCTCCTTTCTTGATGTTTCGACTTCTATCTTTTTATCGACCGGTTTTCCCGGAAAATAAGTGTTTTTTCAAAAATATCAGCCGTTCCTGAGAAAACCGACCGGCTGTGGATTTTAAGAGGTGGACACTATGGCAGACCTTTTGGGCGCGGCTAACCGCGTTCCGGGCTATGACAGTTCCAATAACAACCGTGCCCTTCCCGCTGCGCCGCGGCAGGGAGACACTCAAATTCAAAACGTCGTGGACCCCACCCGGGTGGGGCGGGCCGACGGCAGAACCGAGCAGCAGGGCGCAGACAACAACCTGCAGTCCGGCGATCTGCGCTATGACTCCAATCTCCAGACCTTTTTGCAGCGTCTGCGGGAAACTCCAGAGCTGCCTGAGCTGACCCGATCCCTGGTCCTTTTGCGCAGCATAGCCTCCTCCCCGGGCCTCCAGCCGGGAATCGCCCAGGAGATCTCCCAGTTTCTGGAGATGCTGCAGCTGGACGCCGACGGCTTCGAGAAGTTCTTCATGCAGCAGGTCCAGGGCAACAACCGGTTTTCCGGGCCGCTGTTCTCCCTGCTGCGGCAGGCCTATGACTCCCTCAACGGCGAGCATGTGCGCCAGTCCATTCTGGAGTTTGCCCGGCGGTACAGCGACTTCTCCTCTACCCCCCACATCAGCCGGAATCTGACCAGTCTCACCCGCCAGATCATGGACTACCTGCCCAAGAGCTGGCAGGGCAAGTTTCAGGAGATGGCAGCACGACTGGAAAACGGACTGGCCGCCGGCACCCGGGCGGACAACATCCGTCTTTTGGAGGGAGAGCTGATCCCCTATCTGGGCGCCTATGTGGAGCGGACCCACGATCTGGGTCCCCTGCGGGATCTTCTGAACCTTTTGATTCTGAACGTGACCCGGTATGAAAACGGGTCGGAAAGGCAGCTCCTCCAGGCCTTCCGACAGATGGAGGGCTACGGAGAGCTGCTGGCCGGGCTCAACCAGCTGGACGACGCGGCCATTTTGAAGCTCCTGCAGGAGACCGACTTCACCCGGGCCGCCCGGGACCGGTTTGCCGACACGCTCTCCTCCACCGCCGCGCAAGCCCTGCAGGGCAAATTCGGCCCCGATGCGCAAAACGCCTTTTCCGAGATCGTGCGGGCCCAACTGGTCCACGAGAGCGTGTATATGCCCATTGCCCATCTGTTTTTGCCGGTGGACTGGAACGGAAAAATGATGTATTCTGAATTGTGGGTAGACCCGGATGCCCAGGACCAGCGGGGCAGCACCCCGGACCAGCACAAGGTCCAATTCCTATTCAAGCTGGACCTGGAGTCCCTTGGTTTCCTGGAGATCACCCTGTCCGCCCGGCAGGAACAGGTGGACCTGCACATCTACGGGCCGGAAACCGTCAGCGGCCACGGGGAGCTGATCGCCCAGGACATGCGGGACATCCTCTCCCGCCACGGACTCAGCGGCAAGGATGTGCAGGTGGCTAAACTGGAAAAGCCCCTGGCACTGACAGAGGTCTTTCCAAATCTATTTGAAGGGAAGCGGGGCGTCAATGTCAAAATCTGACCAGACAGGCAGCAAACCCGCCAAGCGGGCAGCTGCCCTGCGATATGACGCCGGAAACGGCGCGCCGGTAGTGGTGGCCTCCGGCATGGGCCATCTGGCGGAAAAGATGGTGGAGGTGGCCATCGACAGCGGTGTTCCCGTCTATGAGGACGCCTCTCTGGCCACCATTTTGTCCCAGATGGAGCTGGGACAGGAGATCCCGGAGGAGCTCTATCAGGCCATTGTGGAGATCTATCTCTACTTCCTGGAATTCGACCCCAACGACCCGGAAAAGTTCCGCCGGAAGCGGCAGCAGCAGGCGGAGGCCGGGAACAAGGAGGCATAAGGTATGGCTGGAAAATATCTCATTCTGGACAGCTGCGGCAACGCAGTGGCCCGGGGCACCTCCGAACACGACCCGGTAGGGAACGTCTGGAAACTGCACATCGAGGACGGGGATGTCCAACAGGTGATGTCCCACGCCTGCATCAGCCTGGTGGGCGACTCCGAGGCGGTGCCCGCCCTGGAGGGCAAGGTGCTGCGCTGGGAGGGCGACACCGTATTCCTGGAGCCCATCCGTCCCCTGGGGGAGGCGGTGCGGAAAAATCTGCGCATCCCCGTGCGATTTGTCAGCTATCTCTATCCCGTGTCCGGCCATTGGCGAGGCAGGGTCCCCATCGTCAGCCGGGATCTGAGCTGCGGTGGGCTGGCCTTCTTCTGTCCCAGGCCCCTGGAGATCGGCGAGACGGCCCAGGTGGTCATTCCCGTAACCGCCCAGCCTCTGGTGCTGACACTGCGCATTCTGCGCGTCCAGTCCACCCGGGAGGGAGAGTCGTTTTACGCCGCCCGCTTTATAGACCTGCTGCGGGAAGAGGAGAGCATGGTACGGGAAGCGGTATTCAATTTGCAGCTGAAAAACAGCTGAGAAATCTTTTAGTAGAGTATTAGAGCGGAAATCAGTTTGGGAAAGGATGAACAACCCATGAGTCAATGGCGGAAATGGCGCCAGAAGCTGGGACAAAGAACACTTTCTTTGCTCCTGGCCCTGGTCATGACCGCGGTCCTGGCGGCCCCTGCGGCTGCGGCCACGTCCTCTCTGCAGCCCTATCTGGAAAAAGTCGTATCCTGGGGCGTTATGCGGGGAGATATCAACGGAAACCTCAACGAGGGAAACAACATTACCCGTGCGGAATTCGTCACCATGATCAACCGAGCCTTCGGCTATTCCAAGACCGGCACCACGCCCTTCCAGGACGTGCCCTCCTCCGCCTGGTACGCCGAGGATGTGGGCATCGCCTACACCGAGGGGTACATCACCGGCACCACCAAGACCACCTTCTCCCCTTACAGCAACGTCACCCGGGAGCAGGCGGCGGTGATCCTGGCCCGGATCTTGATGCTGCAGCCGGAGGTGGGTGAGAACACCGCCTTCTCCGACAGCCGTCAGATGGGCAACTGGAGCCGGGGCCTGATCGCTGCGGCGGCGGACTATCAGCTGGTCAATGGCTACTCCGACGGCAGCTTCCGACCCAAGAACTCCATCACCCGGGGCGCGGCGGCCATCATGATCGTCAACGCCATCGGCAACCCGGTGCAAAAGGCCGGGGACTACTCCCTGGGCAACGTCTGGGGCAATGTGACCATCACCGCCTCCGGCGTCACGCTGCGCAACACCGTCATCGGCGGCAACCTCTACATCTCCCAGGGCGTGGACCTGGGACAGGTGAAGCTGGAAAACGTGACGGTGCTGGGTGAGATCGTGGTCAGCGGCGGCGGTCTCAGCGAAGGCGGCAGCGACAGCATCCTCCTGCGCAACGTCAGCGCCCAAAAGCTCATTGTGGACAACATCGGCAACAGCCCGGTCTCCCTCCGGGTGGAGGGCGACGGCCGCATCCCCGAGACCTATGTCCGCACCACCGCCTATCTCACCGATCAGACCGCGGAGGGCTACGGCCTGGCCCGCATTACCGTGGACGGACAGGAGGAGGGCCTGGCCCTGACGCTGTCCGGCAACATCAAGGAGGTCTGCGCCGCGGCGCCCAAGTCCACCGTCAATCTGGCCAGCGGACAGGCCCAGACCATCACCATCGATGAAAAGGCCACCAACTCCACGCTGAATATCGCCGCCGGCGCCCAGGCGGGCACTGTGAATCTGGACACCGGCACCACTGTCACCGGAACCGGCGACATCGGACAGCTCAACGTCAATACCAATGGCAGCAAGGTCTCCATGCTGCCGGATCAGATCACCATCCGCCCCGGCATCACCGCCAACATCAACGGCGAGAATATGGACAGCCAGGCGGCAGCGGAGTCCTCCGCGGATCCCCGGCTCAGCGCCGGCTATCCTCAGGTCTCCGATCTGGCGCCCACCAGCGCCTCCGTCCAGTTCGCCGCCAACAAGAAGGGCACCGTCTACTGGGCCGTGACCGCTCTGACCGACGGCTCCGTGGAGGCGGAGGAGCTGATCCACCCCTCCTCCTACGATCCTCTGATCGTCAAGCAGGGCAGCGTCAGCCTCAGCGGCTCCAATCAGGTGGCCACCGCCAAGATCAGCGGTCTGACCACTGACGGGTCCTACTATCTCTCCGCGGTGTTCGTGGACGCCCGGGATCAGCGCAGCCCCCTGAAGGTCATCTCCTTCTCCACGCCGGACAACACCAAGCCTGACTTTGCCTCCGGCTATCCCTATCTGTCCAAAATCACCAGCATCTCCGCCCAGGTGGCCGTCATGCCCACCAAGACCTGCCGGCTGTACTACGCCGTGCTGCCCAAGGGCGCCACTGCCCCCACGGCCAACGACTTCAAGGCCAACGCCGTCACCGGCAATCTGGGCTTTGGCACCATGGACGTGACCAAGAACACCACCTACACCATCAACGTCAACTCCGTGCCCCTGGAGGAGCTCAAGAGCTATGACGTGTACCTGTGGCTCACCGACGTGGACGGCGCCCAGAGCTCGGCTGTAAAGAAGCTCTCCTTCACCACCGTGGACGGCACGCCGCCGGTGTTCAACACCGAACCCACCATCAACAGCGTCAAGGAGACCTCCGTGGGCCTCTACGCCAACCTCAACGAGGCCGGCACGCTGTACTGGGTCATCGTCAAGGAGGGCGAGACCTATCCCAAGCCTGTGGCGGGACAGTCCGGCGATGTAGACCTGTCCAGCGACGCAGCCAAGCTGCAGGTCATGGCCGGCATGAACGCCCTTAAGAGCGGCAAGGTCAGCATGACCGCCGGCAAGGACGTCAGCTTCAACATCAGCGGCCTGGACAAGGAGAGCTCCTACGACCTGTACTATGTAGCCCAAGACAAAGCGGGCAACTACTCCGCCACCGTGGGCAAGATCACCATCCACACCCTGGACAACACCAAGCCCACCGTGACCCAGGAGTTCACCAAGTACAACGGCACCGAGGTCAACTCCCCCCTGCCGGACAGCGACGTGCGGCTGGTATTCAGCGAGACGGTGCAGACCACCGACACCCACACCCCCCTCTCCGCTTTGTACGACGCGGTCAACAAGGCCACCACCCAGGCTGAGAAGGAAAAGGCCCGGAACACCATGGCCAACGCCCTGGCCAAGGCCATCTATCTCTATCAGGTGCCCGCCAACTCCCAGGCGGTAAAGCTGGAGAGTTACACCGGCAACAATAAGACCAGCGACGACTGGACCATCGACTATCGCTATGCTGAGATCGCCGTGGTGGAGGGAAAGACCGTCATCACCCTGCCCAGCTCCACAGCCATCAACCTCAAGAGCGGCGCCACCTACTACTTTGAGGTCCAGGCGGATTCCATCGCCGACACCTCCTCCGCGGCCAATGTCATGGGCCGCACGCCCCTGGACCGGTTCACCACCGTGTTTGCCCAGGTGAACCTCTCTGCCCTCAATGAGAACACCATCACCTACACCCAGCCCGGCTCCGGCGAGTCCCCTGTCACCCAGACGGCCACCGCCGACGTCAGCTGGCGTCTCAGCCCCGTGTCCACCAGCAAGGTGGACGGCTCCATCGACTGGGATATGCTCATCTGGTCTGACACCAGCGTGGAGTTCCAGCTCTTTGCCCGGGAGGCGGGCAAGACCACCGGCACCTGGACGCTGCTGGGGGAGCGGACCATTCCCGTGCCTGACAACGTCACCGGCTATCAGGGCATCAGCCTCACCCGCAACTTCCTGCAAAACAACACCAACAACCCGGACTTCGATGCCCTCAACACCCTGAAGGAGGATACGGCCTACGAGTACGCCATCTCCTTCACCAAAGTGGCCGGTCTCTCCGACCGGAACACCTGGAGCCAGCGGGTGAATCTGAAGATCCACGTGGTGGCCGGCAGCAACAACGACCTGGGCACCCTCTCCGCCGATGTGACGGAGACCAACTGGGATGACGCCCTGAAAAACGGCGTGACCAACATCGGACTGCCCTCTGACTTCTCTTTGCGCAAGCAGTTTACCGACCAGAAGGCCCCCACCTTTACCGGAGACTATCCCAGCTTCAGCGCCGGCGACTCCGCCGTGCGCATGTCTCTGATGCTGGACCGGCCAGGCACGGTGTACTATGTGATCGCCCCTCTGGGCTACATCGGCACCACCGATGAAAACGGCCGCGTATACGAAAATAACGACAGCGGCATCAGCAACTGGACCACCTATCTGCCTGACAGCGGAAAGAATGACAGCATCGACGACACCCTGGCCCCCAAGCCGCCCATCCTCACCGCGCCGGACTACCTCAACATCGTCAACGCCAAGAGCCATTACAGCAGCAGCAAGATCAAGTACGGCTCCGTGAGCTGCGGCGCCAGCGTGGAGGAGCTGCTGGTGGACGGTCTGGACAAGGAGACCCGGTACATCGCCTACTTCGTCCTCCAGGGCACCTCCCAGACCTACTCCCGGGTGCTGGCCTACCGGTTTGAGACCACCGATGTGGAAAAGCCGGTGCTCACCCTGACCCAGTACAGCCCCTCGGTGAACTTCCAGACCAATTCCTCCGCCGACCTGCACTACGCCCTCATCGCCAGCGATCAGGTGCCCGATGCCTGGCGGGCGTCTAGCACCAGCACGCCGGACAATAAATTCGACAAGCTGATTGACACCAGCAAGCAGTCCGACTGGGACAACTTTGTCAAGACGCTGTCCTCCACCACGGACCGCTCCGTGCTGTGGGCCCTGTGCACGCCTTACGGCGACAAGGGCTATTCCGTCTTTGACGAGTTTGCCGGCACCGCCATCCGCACCCAGGTCTCCGAACTGATCAACGGAACCAACACCATGGGCAAAACCATCGCCGCCCAGGGCACCCTCTCCCTGACCCAGGGCAACAGCTATCACCAGGAGAAGAACTTCACCGCCAACATGACCGGCGGCACCATCTACTACTGCCTGGCCACCGCTGTCAGCCCCCTGGGCTCCGAGACCTCTTTTGCAGGCGTGTCCGGCGTGACCATTCCCGACACCACGCCCCCCAAACTCCAGAGCGTTACCACTACCATTGAAAGCGAGGAGGGCAACCGCTACACTGGCACGGTGACCTTCGTCTTTGACGAGCCTGTCTATCAGCTGGTGACCCAAAACGGCATTGACCAGCTGCCCAAGGCCGTGTGGCAGTCCCAGTGGGTAGTCAGCGGCGACGCTGTGCGCCTGGACCAGATCATCGGCAGCAGCTACCGCAGCAGCTTCTCCTGTCCCAACGAGGTCAACCACGCCTCCAGCGTGCTGACACTGCGCTTTGACAAGATCCCGCTGTACACCAACCTGGTACTCTTCGACACCAGCTATATCTGCGACGCCAACAGCAGCAGTACCCGGCAGAACCTGACCTTCCGGCTGGAATCCCACCAGATCGGCAATATCCCCAACAGCCAACAGCAGGAATTCGTCCAGGTGACCTCCTGAGCGCTGGCGTACATTCCACACACCAAACCCTAAGGGGGCGGGCAGCGCACCTGCCCGCCCCCTTTCTTCATCTGATCCCAAAGGAGGAACTCTAGATGAAACATGCAGCCGTAAACCGTCTTTTGTCCCTGGTGCTGACCCTGGCGCTGGTTTTGGCCCTGGCCCCCTCGGCGCTGGCGGAGGATGAACCCACCCCTGCCCTCACCCTCGGCGGTGTCAGCATATCCCAGCAGGTCTCCCTGAAGGTAGGGGAGAGCACCCAGCTTCAGGCCACGGTGACCCTCACCGGCGGAGAGGATGCCGAGGACCAGACCTTCACCGACTTCGAAGAGCTCTCCGCTGTCCTTCCGGTGACGGTGGACTGGCAGGTGGACAACGGCAGAGGTCAGGAGGTGGAGGTCACTGCCGACCCCACCAACAGCCTCCGGGCCACCGTCCTGGCCAAGGCCATCCCCGCCACCAGTGAGACCGATCCCGCCACTGTCACCGTTACCGTGACACCCACCGCCGGAGGCGCAGGCGCCACCTCCACCTGCGACGTGGTAGTCTCCCCCTCCGATCCCACAGGGTTGACCGTCTCGCCCACGTCTGTGGATCTGTCCTATCTGGAGACAGCCTCCGATCACACTCAGGCCCTGAGCGCCGCCGTCATCCCCTCCACCGCCTCCCAGGCGGTCACCTGGCGCAGTGCCGACGAGTCCGTGGCTATGGTGGAGTCCACAGGAGAGAGCACCGCCCTGGTCACCGGCATGGCCCCGGGCATCACCCAGGTCTACGCCTCCTCCAGCGCCTTTGCCCAGGAGGCGGCCTGCGAAGTCACGGTCCAGGGCATCGTCCTGGAGAAAAAGGACTGGACCCAGGATCCCCTCCGGGTGGGCGAGCGCGCGGAGCTACCCTACACCGTCTACGGCAGTGCGTTGCAAGATAAGACCGTCACCTGGTCCACCAGCGACCCCACCGTGATGCAGGTGTCCAGCGGCTACCTCTACGGCGTCTCGGAGGGCACCGCCACCATCTCCGCTCAGGTCAGCGGCTACTCCTCCTATTCCGACAAGATGACCGTCACCGTCAAGCGCAACACCGCTGACGTCATCACCGCCTCCATGGACGCAGGGGCCGCCCTGTCCTTCTCCTCCCTGGTCTCTCAGATCAACGCTCAGAGCCAGTCTGTACTGGGACAGCCTCTGCTCTATGTCAGCGGTCTCACCGTTTCCACCGATCAGGGTACCCTGTACTATCGCTATGCCTCCTCCGGTGACACCGGCGACGGCGTAGGCTCCGGACAGTCCTACTATGTCTCCCCCGGTTCCGGACAGCTGAGTCTTTCCGAGCTCTCCTTTGTGCCCAAGTCGGATTTCAGCGGCACCGCCGTCATCTCTTACACCGGCTACGCCTCCGGCAGCGCCTTCTTCCAGGGCACCATCCAGGTCCGTGTGGCCGCTCAGCAGGACGTGTCCTACTCCACCGCCAATGGAGACGCCGTGCAGTTCAACGCCAGTGACTTCGCCCTGGTCTGTCGGGCCCGCACAGGCCGGGACCTGAAATATGTCACCTTCTCTCTGCCCGAGAGCAGCGCGGGCACGCTGTACTACAACTATCTCTCCCCCCAGAGCCCCGGCACTCCCGTCCGGGCCTCCGCCCAGTACAATTACAGCGGCACCCCCTCCCTGGGCAGTGTCTATTTCGTGCCCGCCTCCGGCTTTGACGGCACCGTCACCATTCTCTATACCGCCTGGAACACCAACCTGAGCTCCTATCAGGGTACCGTGACCATCCGGGTCAACGCCGCGTCCCAGACCGGTTCCCTGCGCTACTTCGTCTCCCAGGGCAGCCTGGTGACCTTCAGCGCTGACGATTTCAACACCCTGTGCCGGGATTTGACCGGATATACTCTGGACCGGGTCCAGTTCACGCTGCCCGCCTCCTCCCAGGGGACCCTGTACTACAATTACAGCGCTTCCTCCTCTCAAAAGGTCACCACCTCCCAGAGCTATTACCGCAGCTCCTATCCCTACCTGAGTCAGGTGGGCTTCCTGGCCGCATCCAGCTTCACCGGCACCGTCTCCATCCCCTTCACCGGCTGGAGCTCCGCCGGCACCCTCTTCTCCGGCACCGTGTCCGTCTATGTAGGCAACCAGACCAACGCCATCTCCTACCAGGTCTCCGCTGGATCCTCCGTGGTCTTTGACGCCGACGACTTCAACGCCTACTCCCAGACCCTGACCGGCCAGAGCCTGCGCTATGTCCGCTTTACGCTGCCCGCCTCTTCTCAGGGAACCCTCTACTATGACTACAACCAGAGCAGCTCCTCCAACAAGGTCAGCGCCTCTACCAACTACTACCGCACCTCCTCCCCCTATCTGAACCGGGTGAGCTTTGTGCCTGCCTCCAACTTCTCCGGCACCGTCTCCATCCCCTTCACCGGCTGGACCACCAACGACACCCGCTTCACCGGCACTGTGTCCATCTACGTGAGTGCCCAGGCCGGCGCCATCTCCTACCAGGTCTCCGCCGGGTCCTCCGTGGCCTTCAATGCCGACGACTTCAACACCTACTCCCAAACAGTGACTGGCCAGAGTCTGCGCTATGTCCGCTTTACACTGCCCGCCTCCTCCCAGGGAACGCTCTACTATAACTACAATCAGGGCAGTTACTCCAGCAAGGTCAGCGCCTCCTCCAATTACTACCGCTCCACTTCCCCCTATCTCAGCCAGGTGAGCTTTGTGCCTGCCTCCAGCTTCTCCGGCACCGTGTCCATCCCCTTCACCGGCTGGACCACCAGTGACACCCGCTTCACCGGCACCGTGTCCGTCAAGGTCACCTCCAGCCTCTCCAGCGCCATTCTCTACACCACCTCTTACCAGCCCGTCACCTTGCGAGACGCGGACTTCCGCTCCGACTGCTCCGCCCGGGGCATGGGCACGCTGAGCTCTGTGCAGTTCACCTCCCTGCCCTCCTCCAGTGCCGGCCACCTTTACAGTCAGTACGGCGGCCTCCGGGCTGCCAACAGCGAGGTCCGCTCCGGCACCAAGTATCTCCTCAGCGGCAGCCCCGCTCTGTCCCAGGTGACCTTTGTGCCCAAGGTGGGCTATCAGGGCACTGTGACCTTGTCCTATACCGGCACCAACTCCAAAAATCAGACCTATCAGGGTCAGATCCGCATTGTGGTGAGCCCCAACGCCTCCTCCGGCTATTTCACCGACATGGTCTCCGGGTACAGCTGGGCGGCAGCCTCCGTGGACTTCCTCTATGAAAACGGCGTGGTCAACGGCACTGGCGGCGGCCGCTACTCCCCCGCCAGCCCCATCAGCCGGGGCAGCTTCCTGGCCATGCTGGACCGGGCCCTGGGTCTGCCCCGCACGTCCCAGCAGCGGTTCCCCGATGTGCCCGCCGGCAGCTACTACGCCGACGCCATCCAGGCCGCCTATGGTATGGGCATTGTCAACGGCTACTCCGACGGCACCTTCCACCCGGACAAGTCCATCACCCGTGCGGAGGCCTCGGCCATGCTCTATCGGGCCTTGCAGGCCATGGGCTGGAGCATCGGCAGTGAAAATCCCGCCGTGCTCTCCTCCTACTCCGACGCTGCCAGCGTCCCCGCCTATGCCCGGGGCGCCATGTCCGTAATGGTGCAAAGCGGCATTCTGGCGGGCACTGCCGCCGGAAAGCTGGAGCCCAACCGGACCATGACCCGGGCGGAGATGGCCGTGGTACTGGCCCGGGCCCTGACGATTTAAGACTGTTTCCCACAAAAAAACGCAAAACGGCAGGAGCCGGGAACGCGCAAAGCGTTCCCGGCTCCTGTTTTTTGAGCTTGCGGGTTGCTTTCCCCC
>CDTY01014598.1_pt1 | contig 16079 bp, 15 predicted proteins | sample 557731 | NCBI WGS metagenome assembly CDTY01 (sample SAMEA3182101, study PRJEB8094) | gut metagenome | biome: human; feature: gut; material: Stool; isolation source: human stool | place: Canada | collected 2013-02-12
CTTCCTGTCCGAAGATCAGGGCGCCCCTAAACTATGAGTGTCCATTCTGCAGGGTACAGTTTAGCGACCTCCTCCCCTTTTTCTTTTGGAAGGTTCAAAAGTAGTCCATTTGGACTACTTTTTAGAGGAGGGAGAGGCTTGGGAATTATTGAAAAGATAAAGGAGTCAGCGATTTGGAAAGTTGTCAAAGCGAGTTTTTCCGACGACCCGACTGAGCTACAAAAAGCTATCTCGGAGCCTCGTCTGATTAAGGAGAGCTGTATTGTGCTTTCAGCAACGGCATTTCTACTGGTCAACTATCTGCTGAACAGTATTCCGACTTTGCTCTATTTTATATCGGACAGCAGTAGAGTTTCTGTCGGTATATGGAATGCGTTTAAGATCCGGCTGAGCAACTGGCCTTTTTATCTTGTCCTTATTAGCTTGATTGCGGTTATGGATGCAGTCCTGGCATATCGGATAAAGACATCGTATGGCAGGATTAACGCCAAAGAGAAAGGTACAACAAGATGGGCAAACTTGGATGAATTGCGAAAAGAGTACAAGGCGATACCATGCAGAACTGAACGATTCCCTGGGACAGGAGGTTTGCCAGTAAGTTGGGATGGGGATAAAATCCTCATTGATGACATGGCAACCAATGCGATTCTTAATGGCATGACCAGAAGTGGTAAGGGTGAAATGTTCGTCTATCCTCTTATCGACATATACAGCCGTGCAGAAGAACAGGCTTCAATGGTAATTCTTGACCCAAAGGAAGAAAACATAGCAAATTCTTATGATATCTTGAAACAGAGAGGTTACGAGATTCATGCTCTGAACCTTGCAGATCCAAGCAACTCCATGGGCTTTAATGTCTTGCAGCCTATTGTTGAAAAATATCGGGAAGGGGACAGGGAAGAGGCGCAGAGGATCTGTAGGCAGTATTGTGCTGCGATGTATAATCCAAAAGGAAAAGATGATGAAGAAGCATTCTGGAAGAACACTGGTGCTGACTTGCTGGGCGCACTGATTATGGGGATGCTGATAGATGGCTATGAAATGGATCAGGCGGAATATGAAAAACAGGCTGCGGAAGTAGATCATCACAATGCGGAAGAAGCCGCAGCGTGGAAGGAGAAGCAGGATAAGTTTAGTGTTCTCCCAACGACTCGCAAAAAGAGAATATCAGCTATTTATAAGGCTCACCAGATGAGCGACAGGCAGGCTTCCATACAGGATATAGCATCTGCCCTTGGCGTTTCAGATCGGACAGTGCAAAATTATCTCAAGATCAAAACAGAGGATTTGGAGGCAATCCCGCTGGATGTGGAGTACACTCCCATTGAGAAAGAACCGATGGGGACAGAGAATACAGATAAGGTCAATATGTACTCGGCAATCACGGCTTTTTCTGAGCTTGTACGGGATAAAGATCCGCAGACTGGGAAGACAAAGCTGGATAAATATTTTGAGATACGCCCCAAAAATGATATAGCGAAGTTACTCTATCTATCAGTTGAGATTCCTCCGGATCGGACAAGAGGATCGATTTATTCCACGATGATATCTAAGCTGAGCCTTTGGATGTATGATAGCTTCGCCAAAATGACGGCTACCAGTACCATCAATATGGAGGACATAGGATATGGAGATAAGCCAATGGCTATTTTCCTGATCCTGCCGGATTACGATACTTCAAATTATTTTTTGGCATCAATTTTTATATCGCAGCTTTACTACTTTCTCTCCAAAAGAGCTGCAAAAACGCCTGGCCGCCACTGTAAACGGAGAGTCGTTTTTATCCTAGATGAGGCGGGAAGTTTGCCAGAAATACCAGGGCTTGCAGCATCGGTTACAGTTGGCTTGAGCCGGTGGTTGGTGTATTACATTTTTGTACAGAGCCTGTCGCAGCTTGCGAGCCGATATGGAGACAAGGATACAGAAACGATTGTGTCAAACTGTGGAAATAAAGTTTATATCCTTTCTGATGATGAAAAGACAATCAAGAAATTCCAAAGCTGGATGGGAGGAGAAAATGTGTCTTCCTATACCAGGAGTGGAGAACACTTGAGTATGAGTAAAACATACACAGAAAGCTCCAAGGAAAAGCCTTTGCTCGAAGCGACTGAAATGATGCGGCTGCTTCAGGGCGAATGCGTCATTGTCCGAACCAGCAAGCGAACTGATCTTCAGGGGAACCCTATTCACCCTCGTTCAATTTTCGCCCATGGGGATACACGACTCAAATTCCGTTATCAATATCTTGATGAGTTTAGAAATGATGATGTTTTGGCGAGTCAACTGGATTTGTGTGAGTTCCCAGCAGATGAAAAAGTCAAGATATACGATATACAGCGAGCATTTAACTATGGTTGTGCCAGGGCAGCGAGAGAAGCCAAAAAACGGCTCATATCTACATTAGAAGAGCCGAACTATCTCTATTTGTATGCTAATAGAGTTGTGGGAGAGGAGGCTGCATTGAAGATGACGCTAGGGGAGTTTGAGGTATTGCTCCAGCAGGAATACGAGGCGAAGAAGGTAAATGCGGCCACTTATGAAAACTTTAAGCAGATAATAGCGGAGGTGACTTATGTCGGATTATGAGATAGTGCAGGTTCTTTCACAGTACGGCGAATACTTCCAGGGCTATGACCTTGTATCATATCTTTTAAGAAGTCTTGGATGGATACTGGTAAAGATCCTTTATACACTTCTTGAAGCTGTAGAAGGCTTGCTGGATGATGTGTACACCTTGATGGGACTTCTGACATCAGCTCCAATCAAAGGGTTCGTCCAGAGCTTTTTACCAGCGGTTTACCTTCTGTTCGCATTCTCTTTTTTGGTAATAGGATACAATATGATCTTCGGAAACAAAGAGGGGCGCAAGAAAATTATCCCTAATTTTGTCCTGGCGATTTTCTGTATCAGCTCAGTTTTCCTGATGGCAGCCAATATGTCTGCTCTTACTCTGGCGGGAGTAAACTGGGTAAGAAGTACTTATACCTCTGCTGAAGAAAGCTATTCAGTAGCAGATACATTACTGAAAGACAATGTGGTAGATCTATTATATTTTGTCGATCATGGGTACGATGGTACTAACGATATCCCGGCAGATATGCTGGGGAAAATCAACCCCGCAGAAACTATAGATCCATACAAAAATGATCTTAATCTTTCAGCAGATGAACGGGCACTTTTTGGGAACAAACTTACAATAACACAGTCAGGACAGTACCAACTTCAGAAGATAGAAAAAGGGGGACTGCTTAACTGGATGCCGGAATATTATTTCCGTTTCCACATAGATTTCCTTCCTATTTATTTGATGATGATAGCGTCAATATTTGTACTTTTCTTTACCTCCTTCAAGGTGGGGCGGTTGATATATGAGCTAGCCATTCAGGAGTTTTTTGTGGTAATTCTGGCTCCCTCTGATCTTAATTCGGGACGCCGTATCAGCGCATTGATAAAGTCTATTGGTAGTGGGTTTTTCATTATTTTTGTGACAGCTGTGCTGATGAAGTTCTTCTTGATTGGCAGTGCCTATGTTAATGCTAATATGTCTGGCCTCACCGCTGCGTTCTGCATGATCTTTATGGCCTGGGCTACAGTAGATGGGCCGAACTTTATTGAGCGGATCATCGGCATTGATGCTGGACTCTCTAGTGGATTTAAGCTAATGATGTCTGCTTATCATGGGTCTCGGCTAGCAACTGAGGCAGGAAAGGCAGCCGGAAGCCTTATTGGAGCTGCTGGACGAGGAGTAGCAGGCTTGGGTGGATTTGCGGTTGGAGCGGCTGGAGCCGCTGGAGCTGGGGCTGCTAAGAGCAACTCTAACAGTATCTATAATTCACAAAATGAAGACCAGAGCGAAAAGAATGAACAGTTGGGGAGCAGCTTGTATGGCGATGCTCAAAACAATATGAATGCTGAAAAGAGCGATATAGCTCAGTCCCAGAGTTCTGTATCCCAGAGTGGAGATACAATCGCTGGTGGCGATACTGGAACAGGAAGTAGTATTTACAGCGATCATTCCAGCAGTGAAAGTGAGGATGGAAATATTGGAGATACAAGAACAAGCGCACCAGATGTGATAGGTGGTGCTGAAACTGGATCTGCTGGATTGGATAATGGGATGTATACTGAAACGCCAACACAATCTCCGACACAGGACAATCCTTATGTTGGAGGACAGGATACGGACAATCTTGGTAATGGTGAGGCTAGCATAGAGGACGGGCTGTATAAGCAGGATTCAATACAAGATAATCCTTATATAGGAGAGCATGGAAACAACAATCTCAATAGCTCTGGTATCCTTGCTGAAGGACAAAATCTTATAAATGAATCCAAAATAATGCCTGAAGACTCTCTTTACAAGGATGTTCATCAACCTCAAAATCAGAAGGTCGCAGAGGCAAATCTGAAGGAAAAGAATCCTGTTCCAGCTTCCAAGGCTGCAACCCAGGGAAGTAAAAAGACCGTAGTTTCTTCTGCCAAAAAGGGATATGCGGCCGGTAAAAAGTTCCGGGAAGGTGTGCTGCGGGCAACCGGCGGTGAAGATCGCAAAAAGTAGTCCAAATGGACTACTTTTGCCTTCGATACCTGAGAGGAGGTATTTTTGGTGAGTAAATATATGCTCCCGAGCGAGATAAAAACAGAAACACAGATGATGTCATGGCTTTATTTGGGGGATATTCTTTTTATCGCTGGGTATGTCGGGTTTTTCTCGATATTCTCAGGGCTGGTTCACCCAATGCTTATCATGCCATACATGATCTGGAATGCGCTGATTGGGCTGATTCTTACCCGTCCCAGCCCATATAACCCGCCCAAAAGAATTTACCATAGTGTTTTCCTTAGAGTGACAAAAAAAGTGATGGCATATCATTCTATTCCGTTAGAGGAGGAGGGTCATTTCGATGAAATTGCCTACAAGAAAAAACAAGGTGCCTAAGATACCCCGATTCATTACAGAGCTTATCCCTATTTCCGACTATGATGATCTGAACCAGTGTTTTCTCTTTCGGGATGGCCGCCTGTTTGATATTATGCAGCTGGAGTGCAAAAACCTCTATACCATGTCCAGCGATGAAAAGCAGATGGATATGCTGCACTATTCCAAGCTGTATAAGACCTATGGAGACGATATCAAGATTGTTGGCATCAACTATCCAACTGACACCACGCTCCAGCAAGCCTATCTGCGGCACAAACTGGAAGTAACGGATAACCCTGTCTTCAAAAAGAGACTGAAAGATAAACTGAATGAAATGGAGCTTATCAGCGAGAAGAGCTTTGACCGGGAGTATTTCCTTTTCGTTTTTGCGGAAGATGAAAAGGCTCTGAGGGATAACCGAAACATTCTTACAGCGACACTGTCCACTTTGGGCAATCCGCTGATCCGGGAAATTTCAAAGGAGAAGAAGATCCGGCTGCTGGCCAAGATCAATAACAAAAGCACCGCTTTTTATTCTCTGCCCAACGCAGCGCCGAGAGGCAAGGAAGAGCTGAAGAAGATTATCAGCAAAAAGGGATATAACCCTTATCTTCTCTATCAGATCCAGCCGCAGGGAGGACTGAACTTCGGCTCTGATCCAACCATAGTAACTGCGGGGGATGGATTTGAAGCTTGTCTGCATATCTGGAAGTACCCAAAAGATGTTGATGACCACTGGCTGTCTCAGATTTTGAATGTCCAGAATGTTATTACCACCATTGACATTTCCACCCAGGATGTAGAGACCGCAAAGAAGAATCTGAACAAGGGTATGCAGGAGCAGGATATCCGTTTCAGTACTGCTTCCAACAATGCGGAGCAGATCGATGCCCGGGTGCAGTATCAGCGGCTCCAGAGCCTCTATAATCAGGTTTCCAATATGGGTGAAATGCTGAAGCTGATCCATGTGCGCCTTTATATTTCCGGGCGCACCAGGGAAGATGTAGAGAATCAAATCAAGGTGCTGCAAACCATGCTGGAGGGTAATGACTATCGTGCTGCCGTCTTTCTGAACGAAACGGAGAATGAGTGGGCAGCGATGTATCGCTCATATACCGATCAGATGAAAGCTCCCATCAAAAGAATTGGTCAACCGGTCAGCTCAGAGGCTTTGGCTGGAGGCTATCCGTTCCACTTCACAAGCCTGTCAGATCCTAATGGAATCTACATAGGCCGCACAACAACGGTCGGGGCGAAGGGCAATATCTTTTTCAACCTCTTTGAGTCGGATAGCAAATATCGTCTCTCATACAGCTGCGCTGTCTCTGGAGCGACCGGATCCGGTAAGTCTACCCTTTTGAAGAAGGTGCTGGAGAATAATGCGATTTGTGGTAATTTCATTCGGGGATTTGACGCAGTAGGAGACTTTACGGATCTGATTCATTACCTGGGCGGTAAAATCGTGTCGCTGGATGGAACGGATGGAGTCCTCAACGCTCTGGAGATCTTCCACACTGCCGAGAATGATACTCTGAGTTACTCCCGGCATATCTCGAAAATGTCTACGATCCTGAAGTTTCTGGCTCCCGATATCGGTATGTATGAATCACTGGAATTTACCCGGTGCCTGGATGAGCTGTATAGCAAATGGCATCTTAACCCTGGAGAAAAGGATGTGCTGCCGCAGATTACCGGTCTGGATCCGGCGAAGTATCCGACTTTCAGTGACCTCCTTGCGCTGATCCAGCGGAAATGCGAGAGTATTCAGGACTTGGAAAGAGACAGGGATGAACTGATCCGGCTAAAGCATTTGGAGCTGATTATCAGTGATCTGGTCAAGAACTATGGCCATATCTTTGATGGTCACACTTCTATTCCCAACATTTTTGATACACAGATCGTTTACTTCAATATCAAAAATCTGGCACAGATGAAGCCGGAGATATTTGATTGCCAGGTATTTAACGCCATCACTCTGAGCTGGGATAACTGCGTAAAGCTCGGCGAGAAGATGAAGCGGATGTACGAGGATAAGGAGATTGCCTGGGAGGATGTCACCCGGTTCCTCTTGATCCTGGATGAAGCTCATAAAATCGTGAATGCGAACAAAATGCAGGCTGTAGAGCTGCTGGTAGTGTTCGCAAGAGAGGCGAGAAAATTCTTTGGTGGTATCATGCTGGCATCACAGAGCATTCGTGATTATGTGCCTGAAAACACCTCCTCCGCCGCTTTGGATCAGCTCAAGATCTTGTTTGAACTGATGCAGTACAAGGTTATCATGCGCCAGGATAGTAATAGTCTGCCAGTGCTGAGAACAATTTTCCAGGGACAGTTCACAGATACGGAACTGAGCCGGATACCAACCTTTGACAGAGGTGTTTGCCTTCTCTCAATTTCTTCTTACAAAAATATTGAATTTAAGGTCGATGTATCCGGAGAAGAACTGGCGCGGTATCGGGGCGGTGTGTAATGAAGAAGTTCTTTGCGCTTGCGCTGGCCTTATTCTTCTTCCTTGCATTGGCAATCTTTATGGTTGCACAAAACATTCTTATGGCAAACCATGATGTGGAGTCTTCATACCAAACTTTGACTGAACAAACGGAGCAGTATCGCACTTTTGTAGAAACAAAAATGGATGAGGCTGGCTATGCAGATTATGCAAATGTTGTAATGACCATTATCCAAATGGAGTCTGCTGGGCAAGGAACGGATGTCATGGGAGCTGCCTATTCGCAGTACAACAGACAGTACCCGCCTGAAGCAGGAGGAATCATGGATCCTTATTACTCCATTTCCTGCGGCATGAAAGATTTGATTGACTTAATGGATGTTGCCGGAATATCTTCTCCGGATGATACAGAAGGATTGGCTATCGTTTTTCAAACTTATAGCTTGAAAAACGAAGATGAAGGCAGCCGTCATTTCGAGACGGGATATGTTGGCTATGCTTACGATCATGGCGGATATACCCCTGATGGAGTGGACGATTACATGATTCCCGATGACTGGGACGAAGAAGAGGATGGAGAATATCCAATTTGGTGGGACAGAGATTATGGACATGATGCCATATTCTACTATCAAGCACTCCTCCATCGTGGTGGATCCTTTATTTATCCGGTATCACCAATTAACATTACCTCTGACTATGGCAGCCGATATATTCAGAATTATTATGGTGAGTATGTTCTGGACTTTCACACCGGTATAGATTTGGCAGCTCCAGAGGGAACCCCTATTTGGTCATCTAATTCTGGTCGAGTTAAAACAACAGGATACGATCCAGATGGGTATGGAAATTACATCATTGTGGAGCATACTGCCAGATACTCTACCCTTTACGGCCATTGTTCAGAGCTTTTAGCATCACGAGGAGATACTGTACAGCAAGGAGATATTATTGCACTAGTTGGTAATACAGGCTGGTCTACCGGAAGCCATTGTCATTTTGAAATTCGCCTGGATGGTCACCATGTCGATCCCTTGCCGCTAATTGGGTTGCAAATTGATATTGAAGAAAAGTAGTCCAATTGGACTACTTTTCAAATTAGGAGGATACCATGAAGCACAGAGAACCGTTGCAAATTATATTAGGAATTGTCCTGGCAATTTCAGTAGTGATGAATTTGTTTCTCTTTTCAGAGTGGCGTAATTGGCGTCAAGTTATAGATCAAGCACAGTTTGACAATGACAGCATAGCGATGCAGTCTACTCTTGATAGCTTGATGCAGGAAAATGCTGAGCTGCGTAGGAGAGTGGAGGAGCAGGAAAAGAACACCGAAGAGGAGGTTAAGGCGGCAGCAGAAAACTTCCTGGACGCCTATCTGAATTATTCTTCAGTCAGCTATACCCCTCTTGATCGGGTGAATGCAGCGAAGCCCTATATAACCGACAAAGTCTACGAAGAGCTAAAGCCGAGCTTTGAACCTGAGCTGCCGGACGATTACACTCCGGATTCCCGTTTTTCCTTCTCGTCATATCTGACAATCGAAAGGATGTATTATACGCAGCTCGAAGATGGTGGAGCCAATATCCTAGCTCTCTGTACGCTGGAAGTTGTGACTACCTATGGTAGCAGTGAAGCTACACAGTTGATCTGCCTCGATCTTTCCTATTCCGATCAGTGGAAGATCAGCGATATCGTTTTCATGGAAACGCTGGAAAAGTCTCTGTTTTAGAAAGGAGAAAAGGTAATGCTTTTCAAATCCAAGCAAGCTGAAGAAAATGAACTGGAACTGGAGCAGGACGAAGAAATACAAGAGGAAGAGCAGCCTGGATTTTGGGAACACTTGAAGGAAAAGCTGCCAAAGGTCGATCCAAAGATCAGCATGAAGATCCTCGGCTTTTTTATCGGGTTTGGCTATGTCGCCTTTTTCTCTTCCAGGCTACTTCTCCCTGGTGGTACATCTGCTGAGTTTACACCACTTAATACGCCAGTCAGTTTCCCTGGTTCTTCTCGCACTGTAACTGTTTCTCGATGGGTGTATAGCCCATCACAAAGTCTTATGGAAGTGGAACTGGTATTCAAGGACAGCTCGTTTGATGTTGTAGAGGTTTATGCTTTTGATTCGATGATAAAGACCTTCTCAATCAAGCAGCAACCTGTCAATGTGATTATCAATACTTCCGATCTGTGTGTCGTACACATTCCGGTTCCAGAGTCTTTCCGGGCTGTCTCGCTGCGCATGCTGCCAGATGTAGAGGACGCCTCTGCCGATCAGATTGTGAAGGTCTATACTAATCCTACCGAAGTACAAGTAGTCGATCATATTGAGGCTAAAACGGAAACAGCGTACCGGCGTGAACAGATCCTTTCCAATGTTTCACTTTATGAGGAACAGATTCAGACTATAAAGGATGAAAGTTCCAATCTGCGGACTACTATCCAAAATGTGCGGAAGCGAAATGAAGACCTGGAGCAGTCTAAGCGATATAGCACTGACAAGGAAATCATGCAAATTAACACAGATATTGAGGCTAACGCCAGGTACATAGAGCAGCTGGAGAAACAGATCATATCTAATAACCGGGATATAACTGAGCTTCAGGAGAAGATTGAAAACACAAAAAAACAGGCTGAAGAGCTAAAATAATGCACATCAAATAGACACCTACAACTGTTTTTTTGTCCCACACTTCCGAATTGAAAAAACCTGGAAACGGCTGGCTTTGCCAGCCTCCCACTTACAAAAGTGGGACAAGTTTTCCTTATGCTCGTACTTCGTACCTTCGCTGTCTCGTCGGCTCCGGCTACGCCTCTGCCGACAAGACGATAACACGCCTACGGCGTGATTCTGAAAGGAGAAAAAAATGGGAGGAGAAAATACCAAACTCGAAATCCGGATTCGTAATGTGGATCCAAGAATAGTTGCTCGTTTGGCTGAAATGGCCAATGCCCAGGGGAAAACTATCAGCTCTTTTTTGAAACCGCACCTTACAAGGATATCGACACAAGAGGAAATTATCGAAATCGATGAAAAATACAGAAATCTTGTTTTGGCCGTGGTTGAAGCAGTTGAGGACAATACCACCGCCCTGAAACAGCTAATCAGGGAGATCCAAGGAGGGGGCAAAACTCTTTGAGCGATAAAATACAGAGAACATGGAGACTCAGCCCGCAGGTTATGTCTATCATTGATACTTACGCAAAAACCTTTTCATGCTCCAGCACTGAAGCTCTGGAGAGGATCGTGCTGGACTACAATAGGCGTGGCTCTGATGAAGATCTAGTGAGGATGCTGCTTCAGGCGATAGATGACCATTACAAAAATTTCTTTACCCGAATCCGTCTTGGAGTTCGCAGTACAGATATAAATTCTCAGGTAATCCTCGAAATCCTGAACACCTTGATTTACAATCAATCAATCCCCGTTGCCATATTAACAGATGATAAACCAACGCCTGTTTATCTGGAGTCTCAAAAGCACATTCAGGAAAAGATCAAGGCTTTTATGAATCTAAAGAGAGATAAAGAAAAAGGGGGGAAAGTTGATTGAAACCTGGAGTAATCCTTAATATGGCTTTTGATCAACCACAGGAAGTCGAATCGTATACTGGGTATATAGACTATATCAGCCGTGATGAAGCTGCGGTTACAAGCTATACCGGATACCAGGACTATATGGAGAATCCACAGAAAGGACAGGGGCTTTTTTCTGCGGATAGCCTCTCCTTATCTCCTGATGAAAGGCGATGGTTCAAAGAGCTTTTTCAGATTGCTCAGGATAACGGCAGCCTCCTTTGGAGACCAATCATTAGCTTTGACAATGAGTGGCTTACTGAAAACGGATTATACGATGCCGAAACCAACACCGTTGATCGCAACCGGCTTGTTGAATATACCCGGAAGGCGATGAGCCGGATGTTGCAAAAGGAGGGATTGGATAGCAGCGCAATATGGATGGCTGCCGTTCACAACAATACAGACAATATTCATATTCATATTGCTATTGTTGAGCCTTTTCCGCAAAGGAGATCCATGACCATTGATGGGAAAAACCAAATCCGGGGGAAATTCAAAAGAAGCAGCTTGGAAGCAGCGAAGTCTGCCATGGTCAATTCAGTATTGCAGCAGAGCCAGGAAAACCAGCTGATAAATCACATAATCCGAGAGAGGATTATACAAGGCAAAAAGGACAGAATGCTTAGCTCTGACCCCCAGTTCTCTAGGGCTTTTCTGGATCTCCTTACTGAGCTGCCTCCGGATCGACGCCTGTGGCATTACAACATGACCGCCATGGATCCATATCGACCAATGATAAATCATCTCTCCACGCTCTATATCCAGAGATATCATAAAGAGGACTATTTGCAGCTACAATCCCTAATTCGGAAACAAGAAACTAAATATGGCCGGGCTTATGGGCAAGGGAATAATACCAAAAACAACTTTGCTAAAAACAAAGAAGCCGACTTATACAGCCGTCTTGGAAACCAAATTTTGAGAGAAATGAGCAACTATCAGCAAGAAAAAGAAAAAGAACAAAGGAAAACCGAGCAACTTCTCAAAAAAAGCAGAAGAAATCTGGAGAGAGCTAAGCAGTCCGTATCCAAACATCTTCATGTTAATCACGCTGCGGTAGTTTCCTCTCTGGAGAAACTTCGCTATGCTTTGGATAATGAATACGATTCTTATAAGAATCAAGTTCTTTATGAGCAAGAACAGGTGCAGCAAACTGCTTTTCTGGAAAGAGATTATTGATTATTACATCATTATTGTGATATAATAATGATGCAATAATGATTGTTTATTGTGAGGTGAGATTATGCTAATTCGCCCCAGCACTGATTTGCGATATAAATACTCTGAGATTTCGTCGTATTGTCACGATGCTCAAAGTCCGGTGTACATCACAAGAAAAGGGACCGGTGACCTTGTAATCCTGAGTATAGATGCCTATGAGCAACTATGCCAAAAGGTGAAAGACTTGGAACAACAACTATTCCAGGCAAAAGATCGGTTCTAAACAAGAAAGGAGGAGCTGCTCCTCCCCATGCCTAAAGGCAGGGGTTTCCGCAGCGTAAACTTTGATGAAAACTTTGGCGTTCATCAATATCAAAGGTGGTGTTGGAAAGACTACAACCACCATTACCATAGCTCATATCCTTGCAACTGTCTACGGCAAAAAGGTACTGGTATGTGATCTGGATCCACAAGGCAATACCACTAATATGTTCTATTCCAAGCCGGATTTGTCTGCCGGTGCTGATGATCCTTTTGTTGCAAACCTTGCCTATGACCTGGCTCTCGATTTTTCTGAGCTGACAGGTTTTGTTCCACGCCGTCCAATTATTGGCATAAACCAGCCCCCCTCTATAGAAGATCTTTTGCTGGATTCAGCCCTAGATCCTCATAGTTGCATTTATCATACCGAGTATGAAAACCTCGACTATATCCCATCGTTTTTGTCGTTGGCCGAAGCGGAAAATAAAATTCAGGCAGATGCAGTAACAATTCAGCAATTCCGGCTGCGTAGTCACCTCAAAAAAGTGCAGAGTGAGTATGACTACTGCCTTCTTGATACCTCTCCATCAGTATCCATCATCAATATTAACGGGTTAGCCGCTGCCAATAAAGTCTATGTTCCTTTGCGAAGTGATCTTAATTCCATCACCGGATTGAGGTCAGTTAAGAGACTTTTCAATACTGTGTCAGATTATAACCCTGGATTGGAATTTGGTGGCTGCATCTTCCAAATGTGGGGAGGGTATAGGGTTGACAAAGATGCTTTTGAATTGCTCAAAAGTTGTATTGGTGAGTCCTGCTTGGATATTTGTATACCGCAAAGCAAATTGATATCGGAATCCACCTACTACCGCAAACCTCTTCTGGCCTATGACTCCAAAACTACTAAGAGTAGCTCAGATGCCGATAAAGATTTCGCCAAAGTAACAAAGGCTTATCTTTCACTCGCTGAACTTATTGTCCGGCAAAATCCTGTCTAACATACTCTCCTGCCTTTGTCTGCGGAGAATGTGTCAAGAAGCGCACTAAAAAGTAGTCCATTTGGACTACTTTTTAGAATTGAACCAAAGGGGAGATTTCATTGAGTAAATTTAACTTGCCCGGACTCAATCAAAAAGTTGGGTTTGATCTTCTTAACGAATCCAGTAAATCTGCCGGAGCTGCTTTCCGGATCGTCAATATTCCTCTGTCTGATTTGGTGATTCACCCTTTGAATGACGAGATTTATCCTCCAGAAGATATTTCCACTCTCAAGGATATGGTACAGAACCAGGGGCTCGATCAAAACCTCTTAGTAGCACCTATGCCCATAGCCAGAGAGGACGCAAAACTACTTGAAGATACAACAAGCACCGTGAAGGTTATGTATCCAGAAGCGTCAGAAGAAGAGTTCTCATCTCTTTTATCAGAGGAACTAAAAAGAGCTAGAACCCTCAATCGCTGCTATGAAAATAACCCTGGAAAATACCTGGTTATATCGGGCAACCGCAGATGCTTTGCCTACAGAAAACTCCATGAAGAGTTCCCGGATATCCCTATTTATGAATCTGTACCCTGTAAGATAATTGATGATCCTGAAGAGGCCGAAGGTGGATACCTTTCTCGCCTGGTTACAAGCAACTCTTCCGGTCGAGAAACTACAGATTATATTCTTTTGCAACAGTACCAAGTACTAGAGCGTGAGTTTCGGCGTCAAAAAGCTTTGGGTAAAAAACTAGGGGTAAAGCGCAAATATATTGCATCTGCTCTCAAGCTCTCGGAAACCCAAGTGCAGCGTCTTCGTGCTATCAACGATCACTTGGATCCACAGCTACTTCAGCATATCAATACCGGTGGATTGTCGATAGCAAAAGCCGCAGAGCTAGCTACTCTGCCACATAATGAGCAGATTTCATTCCTGGAAACAAATCTTGAAGAAATGATAAAGGTAAGTGGATTGGATCCTGTGCCGCCTCCCGATGAACCAGCTGAAGATCCGGCCGATTTGAGCCAGGAAGATCTTGAAACCCTTCTTGCCTATATAGATAATCTGAAAGATCTTTTGGCTAATCCGATTGCTGTATCTGCCACTGAACGAAAGAAAAGCGAAAAAACAATAAAGCAGATTGAGAGCTTAACAAGACGGCTCTATACTCAAATTGAAAAATATGCACATAATAAGGAGAGATTGTAATGGGTAGTAAAGACCTGCTAGATAAAAGAGTTTCAATCTCTCTTCGATTCCCTAAAAGCGTTCGAGATAATCTGAAGTTCTTTTGCGACAATCGACCCTATTCTATATCTATGTCTGAAGCGGTAGACCGCTCTTTGACCTTTTTTTTGGGGGCGATTGACTATAGCAATTTAAGCTCTATTGAGCTGCCCGACTTATCTTTAAGTCGATCCGCAGACAGTGTATTATGCAGCTATACTCTATCAACAAGAAATGTCATTGTGCTTACCGCATTGTCAAAGCAGATCGGCGTTCCAAGAAATCGACTGGCACTTATGGCAATTAGTAATTTGCTAAATGGAAAATATCCTGATTTGAAATCTTAAAAAGAGAAAAGTAGTCCATTTGGACTACTTTTTTGAAGGTGTTGTAATATGAGAAATTAAACGAGGTGCAGATATGGCATATCGTAAATATACAAGGGAGCAAAAACAGGAATTTGAAGACCTGCTGCTGCGTATCAAATCGGATGTATCTATCATCGAATATGCTCAAATTCTTGGCTTTACTCCAGTGAGAGTAGGCAAGAAGTACACCCTCAAAGAACACAACAGTGTTATTATTGACCCAGAAGAAAATTTCTTCTGGCGAAACGCTTATAAAGGAGAGCCGCACTGGTGCGGAAGTATCATCGACTTCGTCTGCCACTTTGAAAACAAAAAGGAAGATGAGGTTATCAGGAGCCTGGCTGCTCTGGTTCGGGACTCAAGGGCTATACAACCAACTGAACGGCCTGTGCCTGAAGTCAAAAAGAAAAAAGAAAAAGCCCCTCCTCAATTTTCTTTGCCGGAGCCGGCAAAAGACAACCGGGCAGCATACGCTTATCTAACCAAAACTCGCTGCATTGATCCAGGTATTATCATGGAGTATATGCAGCGAGGGTACATCTACCAGGACGATAAAAGAAACTGTGTCTTTGTGGGCTTTGATGAAGTGGGGAAACCCTGTTTCGCTTGTAAGCGTGGCTCCACGCCGGGCGTTCGGTTCTTCATGGATATACCGGGGAATGACTATACCCGGTGCATCACCATAGATAATAGCTGTCCTACAGTCACTGTTACTGAAGCACCCATTGATGGATACAGTCTGATGTCCCTGATAAAGCGAGCTGGGCGGGATCCGCACACCTACAATTATCTTTTCCTTGGTGGTACAAACAAATATGAAGCTTTGTTGAGTTATTTACAGCGGTATCCAAACACCACAACAGTGATTCTTGGGCTTGATAATGATACGCCAGGCATAAAGGCAGCCCAGCATATCAAGGAGCTGCTGATGCAATCCGGATATAAAGGTACGATTCGAGAGCGATACCCAACCGAAAAGGACTGGAATGCCGATCTGCAAGCTGCTGTTACCGCCTCAAAAAAGAAGGACACGGTGCTTGTCTTTGATCCTGTGAAAAAGGATCGAAAATATGATTTAGAAATGTAACATAAAAAATCATGATTGGAGGAATAAGTATGAATGTAGCTTATGTC
>CDTY01025026.1_pt1 | contig 16010 bp, 20 predicted proteins | sample 557731 | NCBI WGS metagenome assembly CDTY01 (sample SAMEA3182101, study PRJEB8094) | gut metagenome | biome: human; feature: gut; material: Stool; isolation source: human stool | place: Canada | collected 2013-02-12
GCCAACTCTGTGAGAAGATGCGACTCCGAGTTCAGGCGCTACTACGACCTCAAATTTAAAGAGGTCAACAAGTTCCAGCACAAGCGCGCACTCGTACTAACTGCCAGAAAACTGGTTCGGTTGGTCTTTCGACTGCTGAAGGACAACCGCCTGTATATCCCGCCGGAGGGCTAAATATTTTGCTTGCTGCTCTGGCCCATAAGCCCTGTTTCAAAATTCCTCAGAGGCAGGGCTTGGGGTTGTGTTGTCTTTTTGCTGTTCACATAGCTTTTCTATGGCGGGGTTTTCTGTTTTTTTCGCGAATCACACTCTTGACTTAATACCATTGGACTTTACACTGCATTCATCAACAATTTTCCAGAAGTATTCTTCAGCTACTTTTTTTATAATAGCTTTTCGAGTGAAACTACTGTCTATATTTGAATCATAACAAGTTAGTTCAGATATGAATGTCTCAGCACATCCGCTTAAATATTCATCAGCGGACATATAGTTTTCTAAAATAGATATAAGCTGAGGAAGCAAATGGTTGGAGATAATGGCACTTAAAAGCGAAAAATACCCTTCACCCATAGAGTAGTCAATATGAAGATGCCTGATTGCCTCCTCCGACAGGCCCGTTGTTTTATGTATGGCCTGTATAGTCTGACTTGGGGTTTCTACTTCTGTAAGGCCCAATAGATAATCTGCGGATACTCCCAGCGTTCGAGAAAGTCTTATGATAATTTCACTATCGGGCCTGCGGCTATCATTTTCATAATTTCCTAAGGTTTGTCTCGCAATTCCAACGGCTTCAGAGAGGCTATCTTGTGAATCATACTGACTTTTTAATCTTAATTTCTTTAACCTTGCCCCAAATGTTTCCTTCGTACTCATAATACCTCCAATATAGTTTGTCATTGTTGCACGCCCTTGACGCTTCGATATATTACAAATATAATATTATTGTAATTATTTGATTGCAATAAGTCAAGAGAATACAAGATTGAATTTCGTGTAATGGAGGTGTTGGCATGGAAAAATTGACCGTTACCGTGGATGAAATGGCGAAAATCGTTGGGGTTAGCCGCCCGACGGCTTATGAGCTGATCCACAAGGAGGGATTCCCCACTGTCCGTATTGGGAGGCGTATCGTGATCCCGCTCGACAGCCTTAAGCGATGGTTGGAGGAACAGGCTGGGGCGGTTGGTTAAAATGGCATGGGTGAGCGTACATAATGGGGTGAACGGCCCCAAATTGCGGAAATTTGCAAAGTCGGCGGGAATATCCAAAGCTGAGGCGCTGGGGACTCTCGTTACACTCTGGCTATGGGGACTTAATAATGCTGACAGTACCGGAGAAATCCAGGATGCCGACATAAAAACAATATCGGCGGCAATACCATCTGATATGCTTTCAGATGGTGTTGACAGCGAGCAACTTGTAAAAATTCTCATTTCTACTGGATGGATTGATGAAGTGGACGGAGCCCTGTTTCTCCACGACTGGGACGAATGGCAGGAGCAATGGTATAAGTTTCTAAACCGCAAAGCCTATGACGCCAAACGGAAGAGGGAAAAAAGAAACGGTCAATGTCCACCGGACTGTCCGGCGGACAGTCCGTAGGAACATCCGGGGAAAATCCGGTGTAACCGTAACCATAACCGTAACCACAACCAGTACCATAACAGAACCAACATAGAGAACGGGGGTACAGGGGGTAGATACGGATGCTCCACCAGAGAATCCAGTGGAGTATCCGGTGGACAACAACGAAATTTCCCGGAAAATAGGACAACTATTTTTTACTTACTGTTTCGGTAATATTCTGATTTCTGGAGATGAAAGTATGAGCAGAAAGGGCCAAGGTGTTGTAACCGCTACAGAGCTTGACGCCTTGGCCCTCAGAGTAAGAGAGCGGGAGCCGGGGGCCATGCTGGAGCTATGGGAGGCCGTGCGGCGGTTTGTGGTCATGCTGGCCCACCGCCGTGCTGCCGTCCCGGGTTGTCGAACCACCGTGGAGGATCTGACACAGGCGGGATTTCTGGCCGTTATCACCACAGCGGATCAGTATGAGCCAGGAGCGGGACACAGCTTCATACAGGCGCTGTCCTTCTCTCTGAAGAAAGCGTTTGCGGAGGAGTCCGGGACCCGCTCCACGAAGCGGGATGCCCTGCAATATGCGGACAGTACGGAGACAGCAGCGTACCGGGATGACCCAGAGGGGCCGACCGTGGGGGAGCTGCTGCCGGATGACGGCGCCGCCCTTGCTTTTATGGGGGTGGAATATGTGAACTTCCTGGACTATTGCCGCCAGGAGATCCAGGCAGCCCTGGACACGCTGCCGCCGGAATATGCGTCCCTACTGAGGCTGCACCATCTGGAGGGCCGGACGCTGGAAGAGTCCGCCTCCCTGTGCGGTTTCTCCAGTAAGCAGGCCGCAAGCGAAGCAAAGTTCCGCGCCCTGAATCGTCTGGAGCACGGAAAGCACCGGCGGGAGTTGCGGGAGTGCCTGGTTGCCTTTGAGGATTTCCGGGCCTACCAGGAAGCCGCAAAGAGGGACACATGGGCAAAAACGGGCCTGAGCCGGACAGAGGCGGCGGCCCTAGTTAAGAGCTGAAGGAGGACGGTCATGGACGTGGAGCATTTCACGGTGGAAGAGCTGAAACAGATGGAGGAGTCCCAGCACCTGCTGGACAGCATGGAGGAAATAGGACCGGAGCGGCGGCGTGAGCTTGTGGCAATCGTCCGGGTGTTGGCGGAGCTTGCCAGGGAAAACAGAGTTGCCCGGGAATACCTGGAGCGGCGGCTCGTGGGTGTGGCCCACTCCCTGCCGTCTGAGGTAGAGACCTTCCGGGCCTGTTACCTGGACGGAGGCCAGCGGGAGAGCGCCCGTAAGATTGGGCGGCGGCTGCACATGGATATATGCACCGTACACAGACACAACCGCCGGGTGATGGAAGCTCTTCTTGTTCATGTGTTCGGGATTTACGGCGTATTCCAGAACAGGGCCGGCCGAGGGGAGAACGGAGCATGAACCAGAGACGGCAAGCCTTATTTAAAGTAGCTGGAAGGGACAGCGGGGGATGAAGAGGGGGATGGAACAAAGATAAGGCAATAAAAGAACCTCTTGAGGAAGCCGAGACAGCAATAGTTTCGGGTTCCTTAAGAGGCTTTATAGGGTCTACTCAAGCTACCAGCTTAGCCGGCGTTTTGATTCTTATTTCTGCATCTGCTGAAAGGATTGGGCAATCAGCTCCTGTGCCCGAGCTTCTCCCAAAGAGGTATCGATACACAGATGATAATTCCAGGCTGCACCCCAGGTGCGGTTTGTATAGTACTGGTAGTAGGCTGCGCGGGTACGGTCGGTTTGACGCAGACGACGGCGGGCTTCTTTTTCCTCAAAGCCCTCGGTGCGCATCAGACGCTGTACCCGATACTCCAACGGAGCGTGAAGGAAGATGCGCAGGCAGCGAGCCCGACCTTTCAGTACTACGTCGGCGCATCGGCCCACAATAACACAGTTTCCTTTCTCAGCTGCCTGGCGCATGACCTGAGCCTCTATTTCAAAAATGGTGTCAGTAGGAGCGGGGGTCTGCTCGGAGTAACCGTACATCTCGCTGGCCAGGTCGTGGAGCAGAGCACCGGAGATTTTTTCCTCCCGTTGGGATATAAATTCCTGGGAATAGCCGGTAGAACCTGCCGCCATCTGGATGATTTCCAGATCATAGAAGGGAAGACCAAGCTGCTGGGCCAGGGCCTGGCCGATATCGTGGCCGCCGCTGCCATATTGCCGGTCGATGACTACGCATATGGTTTGTTCCGGCGTTGCAGTATCCTCCTGGGGAGCTTTGGTTTTACCAAACAGCACTCGAGGCAAAATTTCCAGCTTTCGTCCCATGAGACGGGCAATAAAGCCCACCAGGATAGCCGCTGCCACAGTGCCTTCCCGTACACCGTTAAGCTGGCCCTGGAATACAAAGGACAGCACGGCAGCAATGACTGTCATGGAGACATCAAATACGACCTTGGTTATACCAAATTCCGTCTTCCAGCGGAATACCACGGCCCGAACAAAGGATTCTCCGGGGAGCATCACTACGTCGGCGATGACTTCCAAGAATACGCCAAACCCCAAAATGACACAGCCAATGAGCAAATCTACCACCTTGATCGGATAGGCTTGAGGCTGAACAAAGGCAAGTAGTGCCATGCACAAATCAATAAAGTAGCCAAAGGCAATGGACACCGGGATCTGAAGCAAGTGTTCTGGCTTGAAATTCCGCTGTAGGATAACCAGCTGCAGAAAGATCAGCAGCAGACTGAAGATAATTGTGAACTCGCCCAGTGTGAGGGGGAAGTTCAGGCTGAGTACGTAGGGGATAGAAGAGATAGGGGAGGTGCCCAAATCCGCCTTTGTGATCAGGCTCACACCCAAAGAGTTGATAAATAATCCAATAAGAAAAACCAGATATCGCTTTGCTTTTTCCATGCACATTTCTCCCGTTTTAATTTTGTGTGCTGCTTTGGCAACAACACAATGCCATTCCAGATTAACACTCCTGCTTGAACATGTCAATATTGACATGTTCAAGCAGGAGTGTTTTCTCTTGCCTTTTTTCATGTTTGTGGTATGATACTGGCAAGTGTGATTTTTAAGAAATTGAGGTGATCTGCCTTGGGAACTCTGGGTTATGCCATTTTAGGGTTGCTCCATCGCCGGAGCATGACAGGCTATGAGCTGTCCAAGGAGTTTGAGTCGGGCTTGTTTGAGGTTTGGAGTGCTAAACACAGCCAGATATACCCTGAACTCAAGAGCTTGTATGAAGCTGGGCTTATCGACTATCAGGTGGAGATATCCGGCACAGTGCTGGAGAAAAAAGTGTACACCATTACCTCTGACGGAGAGCAGATGCTCCGGAAATGGGTACAGGACTCCAGTGCTGCACCTCAGACCCCAAAGGATGAATTTCGGCTGCGGCTGTTTTTCTCTGACTGTGCCTCTGCAAATAATCGCAGACAACAGTTGGAGAACCGACTGGCGCAGCATCGGCAGCGCCTGGAACGGCTTGAGAAGGATCAAGACAAGTTTGATGGAATCCCGCCGCAGGATGACCAAGCATTCAACGACTATCTGGTTTTGTTAGGGGGAATTTTCCGGGAACAGGCCGCCTGCCAATGGTTGGAGACCTGTCTGGAGCTATGCCGGCAAAGAGAAGAATAATCCGAATTACCAAGCAAAAGCGGAACATATGTGGTGTGGACACATAGAAGGAAAAAGAGGGACACGACGTCGTGTCCCTCTTTTTGAAACAGGAAACCGTTTTGAGGACGCTCAGCAGCTCCGTACTTAACCAAATCGCAACCCAGCGCAAGCGGTTGCAATTTGGAAAGGAGGAGCAGCAAAATGAGCGCATTCTGACTTTTATAAAAAATCGGAGCAAGCGATATGTCGCTTGCTCCGAAGTGTGTGATCCAAACACTATAGATGACAATCTCAGAGAAAGAAATCATTGTTCCAGTTTCAGCTTAGCGGTATATCTTCGATCAAGAATCACCGTATAGACAAATCCCGGAAGTGAACATGCAAGGATCAGGAATAACATGACAGGCATTCCGAATCCTTTGTCCTCTGTTATCACGTCCAGCACAATCCAAGGAATCCCGAGAAGGAGCCAGGATATCCCTTGGTAACGAATGTAGTGTTTCGTCCAGGATTTGTCTTTGAATTTGCTTGGTATTTTCTGTATGCCAAATAATCCAGCCAATCCGTACAGCGTCCAAATAATGCCGATTACCAGAATTGTACCCATGTCCTATCCTCCTTTTTATCCTATGATATACTTTTTCAAAAGTATATCATACTGGTTCACTGGAGGCAAGGAGACATAAGAGCAGTAAGAATACACAAAAAACGTGGCGTTTGCGGCACACCTCACTTTTTCACTATTCACTCTTACTTCGTCACTTCCAAAAATCCCGGGCAGGCAGTTGGATTTAGTGAAAAGTGAAGAAGTAAAAATCCCGAACGCATTTGCATTCGGGATTTTTGGTGACCCAGCGGAGATTCGAACTCCGGACACCCTGCTTAAAAGGCAGGTGCTCTGCCGACTGAGCTACTGGGTCATATAAAATTGGCAGGGATGGCTGGACTCGAACCAGCGAGTGAGGGAGTCAAAGTCCCTTGCCTTACCACTTGGCTACACCCCTGTGTGTGGCTGGATTCTGAGTCACAGTGGAGAAAAAAGCGCGGGCCGGAGCCGAAGCTCCGGCCCGAACGCCTTCGTATGGGGTGGGTAAAGGGACTCGAACCCTCGACACCCGGAACCACAATCCGGTGCTCTAACCAACTGAGCTACACCCACCATGGACTATGACGGGGAGAAACCGCATAAAAGCCAAATAAGATTGGCACGCCTGAAGGGACTCGAACCCCTGACCCACTGCTTAGAAGGCAGTTGCTCTATCCACCTGAGCTACAGGCGCATATGGAGCGGGTGATGGGAATCGAACCCACGCGACCAGCTTGGAAGGCTGGGATTCTACCATTGAACTACACCCGCATGGACGATGTGTTCTCTCACGTCAGCCATGAAATAATACCATAGGATTTATGCCTTTGTCAATGGCTTTTTTGAAATTTTATAAAAAAGTTGTGGACAGGGGAGAGGTTAACTCTCGCCCTGTCCGGAGGTGCGCTCTTTGCGAACCAGAATCTGCTGAATACGGTGGTCCTTTACGCGCTCTACCCGAAGCTCCAGACCATAGAAATGGACCACTGGGGTACTGCCGTCTTGAGGAATGGTGCGCAGTCTGCTGAGTACCATTCCTCCAACGGTATCGTAATCTTCGTCTTGAGGAAGATCTAACTCGAGTGCTTTGGCCAGATCTTCTACGTTCAGACTGCCGTTTACCCGCCATAGGTCTGGCTCCAGCTGTTCTAACTCCTGGGGTTGAGCAGGATCGAATTCATCATAGATATTACCTACGATTTCCTCCAAGAGGTCCTCCACCGTAATCACACCGGCCAATTCGCCGTATTCGTCTATGACAACGGCCAGATGAACCTTTTTCAGCTGCATATCCCGCAGCAAATCATCGGCGGGAAGACTCTCAGGAATCAGGTAGGCGGGGCGCATAAGCGGGGAAATGGATTTCCCATCCTGGGCGGCCCAGGACAGAAGAAATTCTTTTGCGTTTAGTACGCCTAGAATTTGATTTTCATTAGAACCGTAGACAGGAAAACGGGACAGTCCGCTGGTGCGGATCACATCCAATACTTGCTGAGCGGTGGCGTCAACGGGAAGCGCCACTACATCGGCTGCCCGGGTCATGACATCGCCCACCCGCTGGTCAGAGAATTCAAAGACGTTATGGAGCAGTTCCTTCTCATCTGCGTCAATAGTACCGTTTTCGTTGCCCAGGTCGATCATCATACGGATCTCATCCTCGGTAACCTGTTCCTCTTCCACATCGGTGCGCATACCAAGCAGACGCAGTACGCCGTTAGTGGACAGAGACAACAGATGGACGACAGGCCGGACGATAACAGACAGAGTGGATACCAGTCGGCAGGACAGGCGAGCCATCTCCATGGGACGCTGCATGGCAACGCGTTTGGGTACCAACTCACCAAAGATCAAGGTGAAGTAAGAGAGAATCAAGGTGATCAGGATCACAGACAGGGTATCCACGGCCGAGCGGGGAAGTGCGGTGACGCCGAGATCCACACAGATCCAGTGGACGATGTACTCCGAGAAGCTGTCAGCGGCAAAAGCAGAGCCAAGAAAGCCAGCCAGAGTAATGCCGATTTGGATGGTGGAGAGAAATCCGGCAGGCTCCTCCACCATACGCAGCAGCTTCGGGGCCAATTTATCTCCCTCTTCCTCCAGTTTACGAAGCTTGTTGGCACTGAGCGAGATTACCGCAATTTCTGTGGCGGCGAAAAAAGCGTTGATAAGGATTAAGACGATTTGAATCAGAATTTGGAATGCAATAAGCGGCACAGTTTGTTCCTCCCAATTAAGTTCAGAAGGAAAAAAGAGCATAAAAAAGCACGGCCTGCCTGGATGACCAGAGCAGACTATGCTTTTTAAAACGAATATGATAATGATCCGCAGTGGCTTGATCGCTGTCGGAATCCATGGTTCGTTTGGCTCCTTTTCCTTACGTTTGCAGGCACAGATGGCCTGTTAGGCAGGAGGATACCAAAAGGGATTCCCACCGTCAAGGGCTTATGACGATCCTTAACGGCTTATTTACAGCGAAAAGGGATTTCTTAACAGGTAATCAAAGGGCTGCGTCACAGAAGCCGCAGCACTCCACGCCGCCGATCTTTTTGATCAGGGGGGGCAGATAGGTTTCCGTCTGGGTAATGCAACGGGGATTGTGGCAGATGGGCTTGGTGCCGATCTCCACCGGAGCGGGGTGGTCGTTCCGGGGCTGAAGGGCCAGGTGCTCCAGCAGAGCCATGCGGGCAAACATACCAAACCGGGCTTGCTGGAAATAAACCGCGCGGGGATCGTCATCCACATCCAGAGTGATCTCATCTACTCGGGGCAGGGGATGCATGACCAGCATGTCGGGCTTGGCTCGCTCCAGCTTGCGGCGGGTGAGGATGTAGATGCCCTTGTTGCGCTCATACTCCAGGGGGTCCACAAAGCGCTCTTTCTGGATGCGGGTCATGTACAGCACGTCCAGCTGAGGGATGACGGGCTCCAAACCGGTGACCTCGGTGTACCACATGTTATGCTCCCGCATAAATACACGCATGTACTCAGGAACTGCCAGCTCCCGGGGAGAGATGAGGAAGAACTTGATGTCGTTGAACTTGGCCATGGCCTTGATGAGGGAGTGGACGGTGCGGCCGTTCTTCAGGTCGCCGCACAGGCCGATGCACAGCCCGTCCACCTTGCCGCGCAGGCGGGTGATGGTGGTGAGGTCTGCCATGGTCTGGGTGGGGTGCATGTGACCGCCGTCACCGGCATTGACCACGGGTACCGCGGAATAGAGGGAAGCCGCCTTGGCCGAACCCTCCCAGGGAGTACGCATGACCACAACATCAGCATAGTTGGATACCATTTTTATGGTGTCTTTCAGGGTCTCGCCCTTGGCCACGGAGGAAGAATTGGGGTCTGCAAAGCCGAACACCGATCCACCCAGCCGCAGCATGGCGGTTTGGAAGGAGAAGTTGGTGCGGGTGGAGGGTTCATAAAACAGATTGCAGGATACTTTGCCACGACAAACGTCGATAAATTTCTCCGGCGCGTCAATGATCTGGCTGGCCCGGGCATAGAGCTGTTCCCATTCCTCCCGGGACATATCACCAAAGTCGATCAGATTTCGCATTGCGGCCCCTTCCTTTCTCTTTGTCCGTATTCGAGTTATTGTATCACAAAGTGCAGCTTTCCTTCAAGCGCAAGCCCAAGATTTCCTGCCGCTAAAACGCATGATTTTTTCTCTCTCCGGCATGCTAACTCTGTTGGTTTGGCTGTAGAGCACGGTGAAGACTGCTGTTTGGTGGGAGGAGAACCAATATGGAGTATTTCTGGTATTTTGTGTTATATAGCGCGCTGGGATTCCTGTTGGAAGTGGGGTATGCCTGGTGTACTGGAGGCCGCCGGGACCGGAAACGTACCTTGGTGCTGCCTTTGTGCCCGGTGTACGGACTGGGGGCGCTGGTGGTGTTGGCATTGCCCGAGGAGATTTTGATGCATCCGCTGCTGCTGATGGTGCTGGGCGGGACAGCGGCTACAGGTGTGGAGTATATCACCGCGGTTTTCTATGAAAAAGTATTGGGTGTCTCCTTTTGGGATTACCGGGAGCTGCGCTGGAATCTGCACGGACGGGTGTGTTTGTCCTTCGCGCTGGCCTGGTCCGCCCTGCTGCCGGCGGCGGTTTACTGGGTGCATCCGGCTGTCTCGGGCTGGGTGGAGTCCGTTCCGGTCCCTGTGACGGCGGCGGCGGTAGTGGCGGTGGGAATGGATCTGTTGATATCCGCTCTGCTGCTGCGCCGTACGGGAAAACGGGAATGCCTGCAATGGTACCGGAGAGAAAGCCGCAAGGCCTTCCTTGACACCTCTGGATAAGAGGTATATAATACCTCTGAAAGAGAGGTGTTATTATGAAGTTGGATAAGCAGCTGGCCAAAGGAAGCCATGAGCTGATCCTTCTGAAATTGCTCAGCCGTCAAGACATGTATGGGTATCAACTGATTCAACAGATGGCGCTTTTGTCGGAGGACGTATTCTGCATGAGTCAGGGAAGCTTATATCCGTTCCTCCATGCCCTGGAGGATAAGGGGCTGATCACCTCCTATACCCAGATGGAGAACGGAAGAGAGCGCCGTTTTTATCATTTGACCCATGCCGGCCAGGGAGCTTTGCGGGAGAAGGAGGATCAATGGGGGATATACACCCGGGCCATGGCCCGAATTTTAGGGGGTGTACAGGAATGAAGCCTTGGGTGGAACACTTTGTTCACGCATGTGTTGCAGAGATTCCAGACCTTGTGTATGGACGGCGTCTGAGCAGAGAATTGGCCGACCATTTAGAATCGCTGGCTTCTGATCTGGAGGGGCAAGGTTTGTCTTCCGATGAGGCACGCCAACGAGCTCTGGAGCATATGGGAGATCCCGGCGCACTTTCCACGGTCTACCTGGAGCAGTGGAGGCAGCGGATGAACACACCCAGGCACAGGATTCCGCGGATTTTGTTCCTGATATCTTTCCTTTGTTACGCAGCTGCCATGCTGGGGTTTGGCGTACTCTACATAATCAATACACACAATTTCGGAAAGCCGCATCCGGGATACTGGGGGATCGTATCCGTATTGCTGGCATTGGTGCTTGTAGCAGCTCCGGTCATTGCCGGTCTGCCCCGTAGCTGGAATCTGATCAAATACAGCTGCTGGATCTATGCGGCCATGCAGATACTGCCGAGCCTGTGCTGGATGGCGCTGGGCGGACCCTTTGAAGTTTCAGGAATGATGGTATCCGGTGCTGCCGGGACGTTGTCTCACAGTGTGCTGGCGGTATGGAGCGTGATGAACGGATATCAGCTGGGGTGCTATCAAAAGGCGTTTTCCAACCGATTTTCGATCCTGGGACACTGCTGACGGGAAACCATACGGTGTAGCTCCATGTTATGTACATTGGGAGGTAGCATAAAGATGAGTCATAGAGAGCCATGGATGAAAAACTTTGTTTCACAGTGTGTCGCCTCCATCACGGATCCCGCATACCGCAGACGGCTAGAGGGAGAACTTGCCGATCACTTGGAGGAGTTGGCGGCAGACTTGGAGGAAAGCGGCCTGAGGCCGGATGAGGCCCGGGAACGTGCGCTGGAAGAGATGGGAGACCCAAAAGAGTTGAGAGAAGCGTATCGGCAGGCATGGCTTCGTCACAGTCAGTCCCTGCGCAGTGTCCTTCAGACCATGACGGCAGGGTGGTGCTGGATGGCGGGCGGCTATGTCCTTACCATGTTCCTGATGGGACTGGCAGGCTTCCGCTATGACAGCGGAGCGTATCCCATTCAGGGACATCCTGGAAGGCTTTTCGTGTATGGAGGGCTGTTGTTTCTGATTCCCTTTTTCACCGGGGCACTGAGACTGAGTCGGGGATTCCCGCCGAGCCGGCACCGGGTAAAGCTGGTGACAGCAGGGCTGCTGGCAGGCTGGCTGGCAGAGAAGGGGGCCGTGATGGTGCTGAGCGGTTGGATCTACGGTATCCCGCTTTGGAGATGTTCAGAACTGCTGGCACGCGTCCACGGAGGCGGAGACCCCACCGCTCCTTGGTTTACTCCGGTTTACATCCTGGGCACACTGGCAGGGAGCCTGCTGCTGGGAATCCTATTTGGGCAGAAAAAAACAGCCGTGGAAGTTCCACGGCTGTAGGGAAGGAGTATCTTACTCCTCGTAATCGTCATATTCAGAGGAGCAGGCGCGCTGCTGCAGCTTGACCTTGGCGCAGTCTCCCAGCTCAGAGAGCTTGTCCCAGTAGGCGATAACGGCGCACACCGCAGCGGCGGCGGCCAGAGAGAGAGCCACGATCTTCAGCACGAAACGGGCGATTTTCATAGTTAAAATCCTCCTTCTGGATTTAGGGTTGTTCATAGTGTACACGATTGCGGGAGAAAATACAATATCTCAGAGAAAAATTCAGCAGGGGAAATTACACGTTGAAACGGAACAAGATGATGTCGCCGTCCTGGACGACATATTCCTTGCCCTCAGAGCGAATCAGGCCCTTCTCACGGGCAGCTGCCATCGTGCCGCAGGCCATCAGGTCCTCGTAGGAGACGACCTCAGCGCGAATGAAGCCCCGCTCAAAGTCGGAGTGGATCTTACCGGCAGCCTGGGGAGCCTTGGTGCCCTTGGTGATGGTCCAGGCACGGCACTCGTCCTCACCGCTGGTGAGATAGGAGATGAGGCCCAGCAGGGTATAGCTGGCCTTTACCAGCCGGTCCAGACCGGACTCCTTCACGCCCAGCTCCTCCAGGAACATGGCCTTTTCGTCCGCATCCAGCTCCGCGATCTCAGCCTCCAGCTTGGCGCACACAGGAATGACCTGAGCACCCTCAGACTGAGCGCGCTCTTCCACCTGCTTGTAGTAGGGGACGGCCTGGGGATCGGCAAAGCCGTCCTCGTCCAGGTTGGCGGCATAGATGACGGGCTTGAGAGAGAGCAACTCGCTGGTGCCGATGAGGGCGGCGTCATCCTCGCTGATCTCGGAGAGGTAGCTGCGGGCGGACTTTCCGTCGTTGAGCCACTCCTTCAGACCGGAGAAGACCTCCACCTCGTGGAGGAACTTCTTGTCGCCCTTGGCGGCCTTCTGGGCCTTGTCGATGCGTCGGTCCACCATCTCGGCGTCGGCCAGGATCAGCTCCAGGTCGATGGTATCCATATCCCGGATGGGATCGGTGGAGCCCTCCACGTGGATGACGTTCTCGTCGTCAAAGCAGCGCACCACATGGACGATGGCGTCGGTCATGCGGATGTTGGCCAGGAATTTGTTGCCCAGGCCCTCGCCACGGCTGGCGCCCTTGACCAGACCGGCGATGTCCACGAACTCAATGACAGCCGGGGTGGTCTTTTTGGGGTTATACATCTCGCTCAGCTTGTCCAGACGGTAGTCGGGCACAGCCACCATGCCCACGTTGGGGTCGATGGTGCAGAAGGGGTAGTTGGCGCTCTCGGCGCCGGCATTGGTGATGGCGTTGAACAGGGTGCTCTTGCCCACGTTGGGCAGACCCACGATGCCTAATTTCATATATCTTCATTCTCCTTTGTTTTCTCTGTATTTTCAAGGGTTTCCGGGTTTGGGGCTTTCGGTGTCTACTCCATTTTTACGCCATTTTGGTGCAGAACTGCGGCTCTCATTCAGATAACCCCATTCATTTCAAATTGCCGTACCGCTTGGTCCAGAGATTCGGTTGTCACATGGACATACCGATCCATGGTGGTTTTGATGCTGCCGTGTCCCAGCAGCTTTTGCAGCACTTTGGGCTGCATCCCGCTTTCAATCGCCCGCGTGGCGTGGGTGTGGCGCAGCGCGTGCATACAAAAGCGCCCAATTCCCGCTTCGTCGCAGAGCTTGGTAGAGGTGGGTGTCATAGGAGCTATTCTTTGCCGGTTCTCCGGTACGCCAGTTGATAAAGACCAGATCACACATCACCAGCTTTGCCATGCTGCCGCTTCGACGATCCATGTACTCCAAAGTCTGCTCCAACACAGGAGAAGATTTTCGTTCTTCCCGGCTGTCCCACACTTCACGGAGGATGCCATAGGCTGTGTCTGTCAGCGGAATGGTACGGTAGCTGTTGGGCGTTTTGGGAGGTCCCGCCCGCCACGATTTTGTACCGTGCCGGAACTCCAGCGTTTTTTTCACCGTCAGCGTCCGTTTCTCGAAGTCAATGGCATCCCATGTCAGGCCGATCAGCTCGCCGGTGCGCAGCCCCGTTTCGAGGATCAGCGCATATTGGTTATAGTTGTGAGAGCGTCTGGCCGTTTCCAAAAAGATACGCTGTTCTTCGCGGGTGAGGAACTTGATGTCGTTTGCCGCACGAACCGGCTTGGTAAATCGAACACCGTCCATGGGATGCTTGGAGATGAGATCGTTCATCTTCGCCGCTTTCAGCATCGTCCCCATGGTGATGTACGCCTGGCGGATGGTGGATCCGGAATAGTCGGCATCCATTTCGATGAATACCTTTTTGCAGTGCATGGGTTTCACATCCGTAAGTTTTATCCTGCCGATCACCGGCTGGATGTTGTGCTTGTATCTGTCACGGTAGTTGCGGAGCGTATTGGAAGCCAAATCTCCGACAATATTTTCGATCCAGAAATCAAACCACTCATCCACCGTAATATCGGTGCCGACAAAAACCTCCGCGTGTGCATCCGCATACTTTGCATCCGCGATCCAGTTTCTTGCTTCGGGAACCGTCTGGAAGTATTTCTCGTGCCGCTTACCAGCTCTGTCTACGAACCGGGCGCTGTACAATCCGTCCTTCCTCTGGTAGATACCCTTACCACATTCTCTGCCTTTGAGATTTTTTCCCATATATGAACTCCTTTCCGCAGAGAGAAAAGAGCACACCACTACACTTTAAGTATATCACAATGTGCTCTTTCTCTCAAGGTGAATTTGAAAACTTCTTGCGGCATATCGCCGCTTTTCGCTCAGATCACCAGCTTGGAGCTGATGTACTGCTCAAACTCCTTGCGCTTGACCAGCTTCTTCGTACCAACAAACAGGACGAAGGGACACTTGGGCGCACGGAGCATACTGTCGATTTTGTTGATACCGATGTTGCTGTACTCGGCGGCCTCCTTGGAGGTGAGGGCCAGCTTGAGGTGAATGGGAACTCTTTCGATCTTATTGTTTTCCATGGTTTTGACTCCTTTCATCAATCAAAAAATGTAGACAGTTTGAATCGGTTTTTTCGGGGGTTAAGTAAAAACATACGCACTCTTGAAAAGTGGCCTTTGGAAAGCCTTGCGTGCAAAGGGTTTGCAAGGGGTTAATTGTCTACGCCCGACCTCTTTTTTCGGGCGTGTGCTGCCTTCTGCTTTCGGTGTACTTTGGCGGAACATTCCGCACAGTATTTGGCTCGTCCGGAACCGGCCGTAAAGTATGCACCGCAGACCTTGCAGCGGCGGGTTCCTTTGGGACGGAGGATCGCGTCCTCCAATTCCGGCTCCAGCGGGAGAACTCCGCGCTGGAAGTGCTTGCAGATCAGGCTGTAGGATATGGTCTGCGGACAGACACAGGGATCGCCATCGTCCAGCAGAAGGCAGTTTCCATTGTCATTATTGCAGCACTGGTGTCGAGCTTTGATTCAATTTACAAAAATAAGGTCGTGTATGCAATAGTGAAAATATTGCATCATAAGAAAAGGATTGTACTGACGCATAATACCGATCTGATTCGGCTGCTGGATGGACAGCATAAACACTGCTTTAAGCTGTACTTGCTAAACAATACGGACGGAGAAGTAAATGGATTCATTCCGCTTCGAAATCGTGAACAGGATATGCTAATCAGCTTGGAAAAGCTACTTGATGCATTCAGAACAGATGTCCCGCGAAAGGTACAGAATGTCGAACTATACTTAATATCCATGATTCCATTCATGCGTGGGTATGCAAACATTGCAAATAAAAAAGACATCTTCGAGGCGCTTACTCAGGTGATGCACGGCTATAAATCAGAGAGTGTTGACATTGCACAAGCGTATAGAGACCATCCCAAATTTTGTGTAAACCTCCGATGTGGTGTAGAATAGAAGCACCACATCGGAGGTATTACATATGGCCAGAAAGAATCGCCCCCCAGAAGAAAACGCCCGGCGGGAGAAAATCCGAGAACTGTTGCAGATGGCAAACATCGGCAGCATGGATGACATTCAGAGCCTGTTTAAGGAGGCAATCTCAGAATTCATGGAGAATGGCCTGGAAGCAGAGCTGGATGATGAACTGGGCTACAGCAAGTATGACTACAAGAACAAGGACACAGATAACAGCCGCAACGG
>CDTY01054983.1_pt1 | contig 15873 bp, 9 predicted proteins | sample 557731 | NCBI WGS metagenome assembly CDTY01 (sample SAMEA3182101, study PRJEB8094) | gut metagenome | biome: human; feature: gut; material: Stool; isolation source: human stool | place: Canada | collected 2013-02-12
AAAAAACGATGTTTCAGAAACTTGTAGCTATAGAACCGGTCAGTCTGGTTCCGTCGGCCGAAAAAGCGTTGTATTCATTTGCCGGTCAGGTGGTGATGTATCCTGATATACCCGCGAGTGATGATGAAATCATTGCCCGTATCGGAGATGCTGATGCGGTGCTTTTGAGTTATACCTCCCGTATCAACCGGTATGTACTTGAATGTTGTCCGAATGTGAAATACATTGGAATGTGTTGCTCGCTCTATTCCCCCGAAAGTGCCAATGTCGATATTCGTTATGCCAATGAACGGGGGATCACGGTAACAGGTATCCGGGATTATGGTGACGAGGGAGTAGTGGAATATGTAGTCAGTGAATTGGTGCGCTGTTTGCATGGCTTCGGGCAGGAATCGTGGGAGGAGTTGCCTCGTGAGATTACCGGATTGAAAGTCGGAATAGTCGGACTGGGTAAGTCGGGCGGCATGATAGCGGATGCTTTGAAGTTCTTTGGTGCTGATATTTCATATTATGCCCGCAGTGAGAAAGAAGCGGCAACTGCCAAAGGATATTGCTTTTTGCCATTGGAGAAACTTCTTGCAGAGAGTGAAGTCATTTGTTGTTGCCTTAATAAAAACACGGTTCTGCTGCATGAAGAGGAATTCAGGCAGATGGGTAACCGGAAGATATTATTCAATACCGGTTTGTCACCGGCATGGGATGAGGCTGCTTTCACTGAATGGCTGGAAGGTGATAACCTTTGCTTTTGTGATACGATAGGCGCATTGGGGAGTGAGCAACTGCTCAATCATCCGCATGTACGTTGTATGCAGGTGTCTACTGGCCGTACGCGTCAGGCGTTTGACCGCCTGAGCGCAAAAGTATTGGCCAATCTGTCAGAATACAATGGGTGATGCGATATTAATCAGGGTGCTCACTACTGACCACCCTGCAATATCTGATGTAGCGCTATAAATGTCTACTACGGCATGCACCTGGTCATTTTTGATTTCTACCTTTTGCGTATCTCCCACAAATCCGGGGGTAGATTGTATGGATACCTGCATGTTCTCCGGACCGACAGAAGCTCGTGAGGCGGCAACTGTAACATTCACTTTGGTTGGAAAGAGGCGAATAGCTTCCGCAGCACTTCCGGAGAAGACGGTACGTTGCTCCGTTTGCAAAGAATCATCATAAACGGGAGTTCCTTTGAGTCCATTAGGACCTTTTTCATTGAAGAAGCGGGCCGTCGTATTTCCCATCAGAGAGGCAGTTCTTAAAACATCGAATCCACCGGTAGCTCCGGAGGCGATATAGATTCGTGTACCATTTGCCTTGGCTGTTTCTGCCACTTCCTGATAGAATGTCTCGTCTGCCAAAGCACCGATAGACAAGGTAATGACAGAGGTTCCGTTTCTCAATGCTGGCAAAGCCAATTCCCGCATAGCGGCAGGAGAGGCCGATTCCACCAGATAATCTGGTTTTAATGCTAATAACTCTTCCAATGTGGCGCAAGCAATGCAAGGCTTGCCATGTTGCTGCATTTTATGAACGATGTGCGCTGCTTTTGAAGCCGTACGCGAATAGACACCTACCAAGTCATAATCTGGTAATAAGCCTTTGACAACTGCATCCGCAACGATTCCTGCAAGTCGTCCACATCCTACAATGACTAATTTTTTCATGCAACAAAGATAATACTTTTATTGGTAAGAGCTTGGATTGGTAATATGGTATTTATTTTCATCAGGTCTGTATCTGGGAATGGATTTGTCTGATAGAGTAAAGCTGGTTTTTATTGATGATAATATAACATATACTTTATATAGCTTTTAAGATAGGCTGTTTGTTCCTTTAATTTATGAGCCATTTGTAATCAGATTACGAAGATTTTCTCTACATTTGTCTTTATTAGTCTTGTAATCTTCTATTAAAGTTTAATACTCCGATGAAAAAAAAGTACCTGATATTTCTTTTACTTCTCTCTTTTCCACTATATACCCGGGCCGATAAGACCTTGGACTCACTGTTGAATGTGCTTGATTTGACGATTCAGGAACATGAAATTTATGTGGTTCAACGAGAATCACGTATCAAGCACCTTAAAGAACTGACACACGGAATAGAACCTAATTCCGCGGAACAGTACAATCTGAACAGTCAGATATACAAAGAATATAAAGCCTTTATCTGCGACTCTGCAATCCACTATTTGAATGAAAATATCCGGATTGCAGAGCGCTTGCGTGATACGGACCGGAAGATAGAAAGTCAGTTGCAGCTTTCGCTATTATTATCATCAACTGGAATGTATAAAGAGTCTCTTGATGTGCTGGAATCGGTAGACCGTCGGAAAATCATTCCTCGTTTAATAGCCGATTATTATACCTGCTTTGACCATGTGTATGGCGAGTTGGGCGTTTATACACAGGATAAAACCCTTTCGGGACGTTATTGGAGTATCTCGCAGGCATATAGAGATTCATTATATGCTATATTGCCTCCGGAATCGGAAGAATACCTGCTGATGCGTGAAGCATCATTTCGCGATCAACGCCAGTATGAGGATGCCCTGAAAGTGAATGATCTCCGGTTGACGAAAATAGAACCATATACTCCCCAATATGCGATGGCTACTTATCATCGTTCTTTGATTTACAAGTACAGTAATGATAGTCTGGGAGAGAAACGGAATCTTTGTCTTTCTGCTATATCGGATATTCGTTCTGCCATTAAGGACCATGCTTCGTTGTGGATGCTTGCCCAGCTACTTTACGAAGATGGTGATATGGAACGTGCGTACCAATATATGCGCTTTTCGTGGAATGCGACCAAGTTCTACAATGCCCGTCTGCGTAGTTGGCAGAGTGCTGACGTGCTTTCATTGATTGATAAAACCTATCAGGCAATGATTGAAAAGCAGAACGACCGTCTTCAACAGAACCTGCTGCTTATCACTGCACTGTTGGTGTTGTTGATTGTAGCTTTGGGATATATCTACCGTCAGATGAAAAAGCTGGCAGATGCAAGAAATCATCTTCAGGTAGCTAATAAGCAGTTAAACGGATTGAATGAGGAGTTGAGGCAAATGAATAGTTGCCTGTCTTCTACCAATATCGAACTCTCGGAGTCCAATCAGATCAAGGAAGAGTATATTGCCCGTTTCATCAAGCTGTGTTCTACTTATATCAACCGTTTAGACGCTTACCGGCGGATGGTGAATAAGAAAGTGTCTGCCGGACAAATTGCGGAGTTATTAAAGATAACGCGTTCCCAAGATGCTCTTGACGAAGAGCTGGAAGAATTGTATGCTAACTTTGATACAGCCTTTTTGCATCTCTTCCCTAACTTTGTGGGAAAATTCAATGACTTATTACAGGAAAATGAACAGATTTTGCCGAAGAAAGGCGAGTTATTGAATACTGAACTGCGCATCTTTGCTTTGATACGTCTGGGTATTGAAGATAGTTCACAAATTGCGGAGTTTCTTCGTTATTCGGTGAATACAATTTATAATTATCGGGCGAAAGTAAGGAATAAAGCCCGTGGATCGAGAGAGGATTTTGACGATTTAGTGCGAAAAATTCGCTAATTCGGACTGTAAACCAACCACTTTTTTAGGTATATATTATGAATGTAAGTATATGGTAATTAGCGGATTATCGTTTTGAGTAATCCACTTATTACCCCCTCCTTGTTAGCTCACTTTAATTTCTTTATACTTTTGACCTGTGCTTCGAAAGTAATGAGAATAGCCCATTGCTGACGAGCGTCTTATTATTAACTTTAAAACTTAGTACGCATGAAAAAAAACAGGCGAAAAATCCTTTCGGGGAGTCGCAAGATTTTCTTTGCTATCTTGGCAATGTTTTTATCTTTGAGTGCATCCGCACAGCAAATTACTGCATCCGGTCAGGTCCTGGATGCTCAAAAAGAACCGCTAATCGGTGTTAGTGTACAAGAGAAAGGTACGTCTAACGGAGCAATAACCGATTTAGATGGTAACTTCACATTAAACGTTAAGCAAAACGCCATTTTGATATTCTCTTATGTGGGTTATAAGTCGCAGGAGGTAAAGGCAGCCCAACAGATGAAGATCACACTTCAGGAAGATAATGAAGTGCTTGATGAAGTGGTGGTCATCGGTTATGGTTCGGTGAAACGGAAAGATGTGACCACCGCTATCTCTTCCGTATCTACCAAGGATTTGGATATGCGGCCCATTGTTTCGGCCGGACAGGCCATTCAAGGTAAGGCAGCCGGTGTCTCGGTGATTCAGCCTAACGGTACGCCGGGCGGTGAAATGTCTATCCGTGTTCGTGGTACTACTTCAATGAATGGTAGTAATGATCCGTTGTATGTAGTAGATGGAGTGCCTGTAGACAATATCAAGTTCCTTTCTCCGAATGATATTGAGAGTATGCAGATATTGAAAGATGCTTCATCAGCATCTATCTACGGTTCGCGTGCCGCTAACGGAGTCATTCTAATTACTACGAAGGCCGGTGCAGCCGGTAATGCCAAAGTTTCTTTGACAGCCCAGTTCGGTTTGAACAAAGTAGCTGATAAAGTAGAATCCCTGAATGCAGCACAATATAAAGAATTGCAGGATGAAATCGGACTAGTGTCTTTGCCGGACGGATTACCCGATCGCACCGACTGGTTTGATGAAACGTATACGACCGGAAAGACTCAAAATTATCAGGTAGCTGTATCCAATGGTAATGAGAAAATGAAATATTACCTTTCTGCGGGTTACCTCAAAGAACAGGGAGTGTTGGACATCTCTTATTACAAGCGTTACAATTTCCGGGTAAATCTGGAAAATCAGGTTCGTAAATGGCTGACAGTAAGTGCTAATATCTCTTATTCAGATTATACAAGCAATGGAGGCGGAGCAATGGGAACAGGCTCGAATCGGGGTGGTGTTATTCTGGCTGTTATCAATACACCGACTTATGCGCCGGTGTGGGATGCTTTGAACCCTAATCAGTATTACAATAACTTCTATGGAGTGGGTAATATCACCAATCCATTAGAAAATATGGCCCGCGCGAAGAATAACAAAGACAAAGAAAACCGCTTGTTGGCATCGGGTAATATATTGCTGACTCCATTTCCGGAACTGAAGTTTAAGTCTACTCTTACTCTTGACCGTCGCAACGCTGTTAATACCACTTTTCTTGATCCGATTTCTACTGCTTGGGGCCGCAATCAGTACGGTGAGGCTTCGGACAATCGGAATATGAACACAGTGCTGACATTTGATAATGTATTGACTTATAATAAAAACTTCAAGAAACATGGCTTGGAAGTAATGGCCGGTTCGTCATGGACGGATTCAGACTATTCAAATAGCTGGATCAACGGTTCACACTATCGTAGCGATCAGATTCAAACATTGAATGCTGCCAATAAAATATCTTGGGATAATACAGGTACGGGTGCGTCCCAATGGGGAATTATGTCATTCTTCGGACGTGTAGCTTATAACTTCGACAGTAAATACCTGATAACAGCTAATCTTCGTGCCGATGGTTCTTCTAAATTGCATCCCGATCATCGTTGGGGCGTATTTCCTTCATTCTCTGCAGCCTGGCGTATTTCTTCGGAAAAGTTCATGGAGAACCTTACATGGATTGACGATTTAAAATTGCGCGGTGGCTGGGGACAAACCGGTAACCAGTCGGGTATTGGTGACTATGCATATTTGCAGCGTTACAATATCGGTCGTATCGAATGGTTTAAGAAAGGCGGCGAAGGTGATTCTACTGATTATGCAAATGCTGTTCCTACCATTAGCCAGGCCAACTTGCGTACATCTGATTTAACATGGGAAACCACGACACAGACCAATATAGGTCTGGATCTGACCATATTGAATGGACGGTTGACGTTTAATGCCGATTATTATTATAAGAAGACCAAAAACATGTTGATGAATGTGTCATTACCTGCCGGTGCCGCAGCCGCTACGTCTATTGCCCGTAACGAGGGTGAAATGGTAAATAAGGGTTTTGAGCTTTCTATTAGTTCGAAAAATCTTCGTGGAGGAGCATTTACATGGGATACAGACTTCAATATCTCTTTTAACCGGAATAAATTGACAAAACTGGAATTACAGAAAGTTTATTACGATGCTAAAACTGCGGATGTGGTGAATGACTATGTGGTACGTAATGAGCCGGGCCGTGCTTTGGGAGGTTTCTACGGTTATATAAGTGATGGGGTAGATCCTGAAACCGGTGAATTGATGTATCTTGATTTGAACAATGACGGTAAAATATCATCTTCCGACCGTACCTATATCGGTGATCCGAATCCCGATTTCACCTATGGTATGACTAATACCTTTTCATGGAAAGGCTTTAACTTGAGTATCTTTATCCAAGGTTCTTATGGAAACGATATTTATAATGCTTCACGTATTGAAACGGAAGGTATGTATGATGGTAAGAATCAGTCGGCCCGTGTACTGAATCGTTGGAAAATACCCGGACAGATAACAGACGTGCCTAAGGCTAATTTCAAATTGCTCAATTCTACCTATTTTGTAGAAGATGGCAGTTATTTAAGATTGAAGGATGTTTCCTTGTCCTACAATGTTAAAGGCAAACTGCTGAAGAAATGGGGAATTACCCGTTTGCAACCTTACTTCACGGCTACTAACCTGCTGACATGGACCAGCTATTCGGGAATGGACCCGGAAGTAAACCAATGGGGTAACAGCGGTACGGTACAAGGTATCGATTGGGGTACTTACCCGCATTGCAGATCATACGTGTTTGGTATTAATGTTGAATTCTAATGAAAGGAAAGATTATGAAACTAAGAACTATATTTTACGGATTAACCTCCGGCTTGCTATTGGGACTTTCTTCCTGCTCGCTGAATTATGAGCCATTAGACACCTATTCGGATGTGACGGAAGGAGTGACAAGTGATGGTACAAAAATCGTATTCAAGGATAAAGCTGCAGTTGAAAGTCATCTGACAACGCTTTATAATCAAATGCGTGACCGTCAGGAACATTGGTATGTGGATTTACTTTTGATTGCAGACTCCCATTCGGATAATGCTTATGCCGGTACTACCGGAGCGGAAGTTGTCCCGTTTGAGAATAACTCTATTGAAGGTTCCAATTCTGTGTTGGAACGTGACTGGAACCGTTACTTGGAGGATGTGGCCCGTGCCAATAAACTCATTTGTAACATTGACCTGGTGACAGATAATTCGTTGACTACTGCCGAACGGGCGCAATACAAAGCAGAAGCGAAGATATTCCGTGCCATGGTAATGTTTGACATGGTGCGTCTGTGGGGTGATTTTCCGGTGATTACAACGGTGGCTGATGATATTACTTCTGAAAACATTGATGAGGTATATCCACAATATTTCCCCAAACAAAATACGGAACTTGAAGCTTATCAGCAGATTGAAAAGGATTTGTTGGATGCAGTATTGTATGCTCCGGACAATACGCCGGGGAATAAGACGTTGTTTTCTAAATCTGTAGCTCGTACCTTATTGGCTAAAATATATGCCGAGAAACCTTTGCGTGATTATACGAAAGTTATCCAATATTGTGATGAGGTGAAAGCAGACGGTTTTGATCTGGTAGATGATTTCAGTGATTTGTTTGGAATGAATGCTGCGGGAACAGATGCAAAGATGCGTAATACAAAAGAATCGATTCTTGAAGCACAATTTACATCCGGAGCAGGTAACTGGTGTACATGGATGTTCGGGCGTGATCTCGTGAACTGGAATAACAATTTCACGTGGGCGAAATGGGTGACTCCGTCACGTGACCTGATTAGTGCTTTCAAACAGGAAGGGGATGAAGTCCGTTTCAAAGAATCAATAGTCTATTACGATTGTAATTGGAGCAACTATTATTCGTCTGATAATTATCCGTTCATGTATAAATGCCGCTCTGCCAACAGCAGTATCATCAAGTATCGTTATGCCGATGTCCTGTTGCTGAAAGCAGAAGCGCTGATTATGCAGGATACGCCGGATTTGGAAGGAGCCGCCGATATAATAGATGAAGTGCGCGACCGTGCCAAATTGGGAGCACTTCCCACCTCTGTCCGTTCAAACAAAAACGTCCTGCTGAATGCCTTACTTAAAGAACGTCGGTTAGAACTGGCTTTTGAGGGACAACGATGGTTTGATCTGGTCCGTCTGGACAAGGTAGAAGAGGTGATGAATGCAGTGTATTCCAAGGATTCAGGTCGCAAAGCGCAGATTTACACTTTTGATAAGAACTCTTATCGTTTGCCAATTCCGCAGTCGGTAATCGACGCGAATGATAAGATTCACCAGAATCCGGGTTATTAATTCAACTAAAAACATAGAAAACTTAAGATTATGATAGACATGAGAAATATAGCATTGACCTTTTTAGGATGCTTCACCATATTAGCTGCATGCAGCAACAGTGACGATGCGGAGAAACCGGTTACACCTGTTCCGACCGGAGATGTGACTATTTATGCGACCACTAGCAGCCTGACTCGCGATTTGACCCGTGATGCCGTTAATTTCAGTTCGAAAGATAATTTGGCACCTACTTCAATCACATTGAATCCAACTGAACAATATCAGACAATGGACGGCTTCGGAGCTGCTATCACAGGCGCCACTTGTTTTAATCTTCTGCAAATGAAACCGGAAGATCGTCACGCCTTCCTTACGGAAACATTCTCTGACGACAAAGGCTTCGGATTTAGCTATATCCGTATCTCCATCGGCTGCTCCGACTTTTCATTGAGCGAATATACCTGCTGTGATACGAAAGGTATTGAACATTTTGCTTTGCAAAGTGAAGAGAAAGACTATATCCTTCCGATTCTGAAAGAGATTTTGAGCATCAATCCTTCTATTAAAGTCATTGCCGCTCCCTGGACTTGTCCAAAATGGATGAAAGTAAAGAGCCTCACAGATCTTACTCCGCTGGATTCATGGACAAACGGTCAACTGAATCCAGCCTATTATCAGGACTATGCCACTTATTTTGTGAAATGGGTACAAGCCTTCAACGCCGAAGGCATTGATATTTATGCTGTAACTCCCCAGAACGAACCGTTGAACCGTGGTAATTCCGCTTCGCTTTATATGAGTTGGGAAGAACAGAGGGACTTTGTGAAAACAGCGCTCGGACCTAAATTCAAAACAGCCGGACTGGCTACGAAAATTTATGCATACGATCATAACTATGATTATAGTGATATTGCAACAGAAAAGAACTACCCCGGTAAGATGTATGAGGACGCAGCTGCTTCCCAATACCTGGCCGGAGCTGCTTATCACAACTATGGCGGGAATCGCGAAGAGCTTTTAAATATACATAAAGCCTATCCTGAAAAGGAACTTCTTTTCACGGAGACTTCTATCGGAACATGGAATAGCGGACGTGATTTGTCGAAACGATTGCTGGAAGATATGAAAGAAGTAGCATTGGGGACGATCAACAACTGGTGTAGGGGAGTTATAGTGTGGAACCTGATGCTTGATAATGACCGTGCTCCTAACCGTGAAGGCGGTTGCCAGACTTGCTACGGAGCGGTGGATATCAGTAATAGCGACTATAAGACAATTATCCGCAACTCGCATTATTATATCATCGCCCATCTCTCAAGTGTGGTGAAACCGGGAGCGGTACGTATCGGTGCATCCGGTTATGCTGATAGCAATATCATGTATTCTGCTTTCGAGAATCCGGATGGAACATACGCTTTTGTACTGATGAATAATAATGAAAAGACTAAAAAGATAACCTTAAGTGATGGTAAGCGTCATTTTGCTTATGATGTTCCGGGCAAATCTGTGACTTCCTATCGTTGGGCAAAGTCGGAATAAGAACTTTAAAACGATCAAGACAATGAAAAAAAACAGTTATATTATATTGGCTTTGGCAGGAATGTTATCCATGAATTCCTGTAATGATGACGAATTCTTGCCCGGTAATCCGAGTATGGAAATCAAAGCAGAGAATGCAGATGCTCTTTTTGGTGACAGTCTTCCGTTTACGATTAAAGCCTCGGATGTGGATGTGCCTCTTTCTACGTTGAAAGCACAGCTTTTTTATGGAGAAGAACAAGTGTCTGAAACGGTCATCCGTACAAAGACAAGCGGAAATGACTATACTGGTAAAATCTTTGTTCCTTATTATGCTAATATTCCTAATGGAAAGGCAACTTTGAAATATATTCTTCAGAACATTCATTTTACTACCACAGAAATGACGAAAGAACTCGCTCTGGCACGACCGGACTTCCCCTATCTGACATTAGTGGATGAGGAAGGAAAAGAGTACCGGATGGAACGTCAATCCATGTACAAGTATAGTGTGACAGGAGACTTCTCGCAAAAGATGAAAGCGTATATCAAGACTCCGAAAGTGGGAGAGAATGGGAACGAATTGACCTTCGGCTGGGAGAATGGAACGATTGAAGCCGGTTCTACTAATGCTATCTCATTTTCTAATACGGAACCGGGAAATTATGCTATCAAGTTTAATACGTTGACTTACGAGGCAGAACCATTTGCCAAATTAAAGGTGAACGGTGAAGATATGGAATTGGTAGAGAATGATATCTATGCAATCAAGTTGACTTTGAAGAAAAATGACATTCTAGCGTTTGAAGGGGTGCCTGATTATGATAATTGGTGGATAGACCAGGATTATTTTGAAAAGCAGGAAGATGGAACATTGAAATTCCTGCCGATTGACGGAAGTTACCAAATAACAGCCAATGGTAAAATGAAGTATTTCTCTGTCATTGCTTTGAAGAATGGTGAGGCTGCCAAGTTGCAGGATGATGGAACAGGTGCTATCTGGGCTATTGGAACAGGAATCGGTAAACCGTCGGTGGCACTTTCTGAAGTAGGGTGGACTCCGGAAAACGGTCTGTGTATGCCACAGCTTACTGCGAAGAAGTATCAGCTGACATTTATAGCTGGCGTTACCATGAAAGTGGATGATATTAACTTTAAGTTCTTCCATATCAATAAATGGGACAACGGCGAGTTTAAGGGTGATGCTATTTCTACAACGAGTGAATTGGTTAAAATCTCATCGGACGGAAACTTGGGACTGGAAGAAGGTCAAAAGTTCGAAAGAGGAGGTATTTACAGGTTTACAGTTGATGTGACGAAAGGCAATACCAAGGCTGTGTTGACAGTGGAGAAAGTAGGGAAGGTAGATTTACCTGCACCGGATATTTTCTTTGGTAATGATAAGATGGAGGTGACAGATACTGATATATATAAGTCGGAACAGGTGTTTACACAAGGACAAATGATAACTGTCACGGGCATTGATAATTTGAATGAATGGTGGATCGATCCTGACTTCTTTGAGAAACAAAGTGATGGTGCATTGAAGTTCCTGCCGATTAACGGAGATTATCGGGTGACAGCTAATGCTGTTTTGAAGTATTTTTCTGTAATGGCTTTGAAAGATGGTAAACCGGCCAAATTGCAAGATGACGGAACGGGTGCAATCTGGGCTATCGGGAAAGGAATCGGTAAGCCTTCTGTTGCGTCTTCCGAAGTAGGTTGGGAGCCAGGTAAAGCGCTCTGTCTGGCGCAAGTTGCTCCTAAAAAGTATCAGCTAACCTTGAAAGCCGGGGAAACGTTGAAGACTAGTGGTGACCCGGAAGTGATTAGTTTTAAGTTCTTCCATCAAAATGATTGGGGAGGAGAATTCGGCAATTATGCAAACTCTATTTTAGTGGAACAGCTTAAACTTGCAGATTCCGGAAATTTGGAAATGCAGGATAATAAAGCATTTGAAGAAGGAGCTGTCTATCGATTTACCATTGATGTAACGAATGGCAATGCAAATGCTGATCTGAAGGTTGAGAAAATAAATTGATCTGAAGATTGATGCCGGATTTTTATTGAACCTATCCTGAAAGGGTATGATGAATTGTACCCTTTCAGGATTCACCTTTGGTCGGAATAATGTAAAAAACATTAATAAACCCGTCCGCAACTAGGAAATATCCCCTGTTTGGGAGTCTATATAAATAAAGTATTAACTCATTTCTTATATCATCAATAAACATGAAACTCAAAACAATGTTACTTGGCTTGTCTGTGATGACTGCGTTGTCTGCCTTTGCGCAGAAGCCCGTGTATCTGGATACTGGTAAGCCTATCGAAGAGCGAGTGAAAGATGCATTGAACCGGATGACCCTTGAAGAAAAGGTGAAGATGATTCATGCACAGTCTAAATTTAGTTCGGCAGGCGTTCCCCGCCTCGGAATCCCCGAAGTATGGGCTACCGACGGTCCTCATGGTATCCGTCCGGAAGTGTTGTGGGATGAATGGGATCAGGCAGGATGGACAAACGACTCTTGTATTGCCTATCCGGCACTGACGTGTCTTTCTGCTACATGGAATCCCGAAATGTCGCATCTTTATGGGAAAAGTATCGGTGAAGAGGCGCGTTACCGCAAGAAAGACATCTTGTTGGGGCCCGGTGTGAATATCTACCGTACTCCCTTGAACGGACGTAACTTCGAGTATATGGGAGAAGACCCGTATCTGTCCGCCACTATGGTGGTTCCTTACATCAAAGGTGTACAAGAGAATGGGGTAGCTGCCTGTGTGAAGCATTATGCATTGAACAATCAGGAGTTCAACCGTCATACCACCAATGTGCAATTGAGTGATCGTGCTCTTTATGAAATATACCTGCCTGCTTTTAAAGCGGCTGTTCAGGAAGGTGGAACATGGTCGATTATGGGCTCTTATAATCTTTATCAGGGACAGCACGCTTGTCACAACAAACGTCTGCTTAAAGATATTCTTCGTGATGAATGGGGTTTTGATGGCGTTGTAGTGTCCGACTGGGGAGGTGTGCACAACACCGAACAGGCTATTCACAATGGCATGGACTTGGAGTTTGGTTCATGGACGAACGGACTGTCTGCCGGAACGAGAAATGCGTATGATAATTATTACCTTGCTTTCCCTTACCTGAAACTGATAAAAGAGGGTAAAGTAGGAACAAAGGAACTGGATGAAAAGGTTAGTAATGTCCTTCGTCTGATTTTCCGTACTTCAATGGACCCGCACAAACCATTTGGCTCTTTAGGTTCTCCCGAACACGGGCAAGCCGGACGTCAGATTGGAGAAGAAGGGATTGTACTGTTGCAGAACAACGGTAACTTATTGCCTATCGATTTGAATAAAGCTAAGAAAATAGCCGTTATCGGTGAAAATGCCATTAAGATGATGACTGTGGGCGGTGGTAGTTCTTCTTTGAAAGTGAAATATGAAATTTCTCCATTGGATGGACTGAAAAGTCGTGTGGGCTCAAAAGCAGAAGTAGTATATGCCCGTGGGTATGTAGGCGACCCGACAGGAGAGTATAACGGTGTGAAAACCGGTCAGGACTTGAAAGATAACCGTTCGGAAGATGAATTGCTTGCAGAAGCTTTGCAAGTGGCTAAAGATGCCGACTATGTAGTCTTCTTCGGTGGCTTGAACAAGAGCAATCATCAGGATTGTGAAGATTCGGACCGTGCTTCTTTAGGTTTACCATACGCACAGGATAGAGTGATTAGTGAACTCGCAAAGGTGAATAAAAACCTGATCGTGGTCAATATCTCCGGCAATGCTGTGGCTATGCCTTGGGTAAATGAAGTGCCGGCCATTGTACAAGGCTGGTTCCTGGGTTCGGAAGCCGGAACAGCTCTTGCTTCCGTATTGGTAGGAGACGCCAATCCTTCGGGAAAACTTCCTTTCACCTTCCCGGCAAAACTGGAAGATGTAGGGGCTCATAAATTGGGCGAATATCCGGGCAATAAGGAGGAACTGGCACAGTCTAAACATAGAGGAGATACGATTAATGAAATCTATCGGGAAGATATTTTTGTAGGTTACCGTTGGGCGGATAAAGAAAAAATCAAACCGCTGTTCCCGTTCGGACACGGATTGAGCTACACTACTTTCGCTTATGGAAAGCCTTCGGCTGACAAGAAAACAATGACAGTAGATGATACTATCTCTTTCACGGTCAATGTGAAGAATACAGGAACTCGTGAAGGTCAGGAAGTTGTTCAGCTTTATATCAGTGATAAGAAATCCTCTCTCCCTCGTCCGGTAAAAGAGTTGAAAGGTTTTCAGAAAGTGAAACTGGCTCCGGGAGAAGAGAAGGCGGTAACGCTGACGATTGATAAGAAAGCATTGAGCTTCTTCGATGATGCTAAACACGAATGGGTGGCCGAACCGGGTAAGTTTGAGGCAATCATCGGTAGTTCATCCAGAGATATTAAAGGTACTGTACCATTTGAGTTGAAATAGGTAGATGTTTGGTTAGAGATTTTTTTAAGGAGATGACAGAGAGTCTGGGTACTCGGAAAACGCTAAGTGATTGCAACAAATCGACTTAGCGTTTTTTTATTGCCTAATTTTCCCAGCGTTTGCAAAAAAATAGTAAGAAAGTAGTCGTTTCGCTTGGTAAAGTGTTGTATCAGAAGTAATTTTGGGAAAAATAACAATTAAGGTAACCTAATTATGGAAAAAGGTATTTGGCTGGAAATAGAGGAACTGTATAAGGAGTTTCAGCAACTCGGTATCAGTCAGTCGGTGGACTATGAGAAGTACTACCTCTATTCTCTTATTACCCATTCTACAGCCATTGAGGGTTCTACACTAACCGAAATGGATGCACAGCTTCTTTTCGATGAAGGTGTAACAGCTAAAGGAAAGCCGTTGGTATATCATCTGATGAATGAGGACTTGAAGAAAGCATACGAGCTTGCTAAAAAGGAAGCGCAACGCAATACTGTTATAACTCCTGCTTTTTTGCAGAAGTTAAACGCTACTTTGATGCGGACAACAGGGGGAAGGCATAATACAATAGGCGGCTCTTTCGATTCTTCCAGAGGTGAGTTCCGTTTGTGTGGCGTTACGGCTGGTGTAGGTGGGCGTTCTTATATGGGTTATCAAAAAGTACCTGTTAAAGTAGAAGAACTTTGTTTCTTGTTGCAGGAACGGCAAAAGAATGTGGAAACGTTCCGTGAACAATACGAATTAAGTTTTAATGCTCACCTCAATTTAGTGACTATTCATCCTTGGGTGGATGGCAACGGGAGAGCAGCTCGCTTACTGATGAACTATATTCAATTCTGCTATCATCTTTTCCCCGCTAAGATTTTTAAGGAGGATAGGGCAGATTATATCCTTTCTTTACAACAGGCGCAAGATGATGAAACCAACCAGCCTTTTTTGGATTTCATGGCGGTGCAATTGAAAAAATCACTGTCTTTGGAAATTCAAAAATATAAAGCTTCTCACGATAAAGGATTTAGTTTTATGTTTTAATCTTGTAGGGCTTCTTTTGATAAGACTTCCACCCATTGTATATTGTGTTGTTTTTCATTAACGAAATCACCATTACAGTAACGGCGGTTGCATTTATTAATATCGAACTTATGTAATTCTCTAATAGTTTTAAATAAAGGTTCATCAGTTTCACCGTTAGCTGAATAGTTATAGACCAGATATTTATGGTGGAAGAGGTACATAAAATAATAAAGAATCATCCTTCACACTCTTCACTGTTCTTTTTATATGCCATAAGCTAAAGTAAATATGCTATAAGCAAAAACGAATATGCTATCAGCTAAAATTAATAAGCTGTAAGCGTCTCCGCGATTCTATATAGTGTATTAAAATAAAAAGGCTAATGATCCCTTTTTAGTCATTAGCCTTTTCCCATCTGTCAGGAAGCAGTTCCCTGTATTTTTCAATTGGTGTGTTCGGTTGCCATTCGGCTGTTCTGTTTATCACATCCGTGAGATACTCAAATAGATTCACTTTATGCATCCTACAAGTGAGTGCTATCGTATAGAGTATGGCGCCTCGTTCGGC
>CDTY01011179.1_pt1 | contig 15720 bp, 17 predicted proteins | sample 557731 | NCBI WGS metagenome assembly CDTY01 (sample SAMEA3182101, study PRJEB8094) | gut metagenome | biome: human; feature: gut; material: Stool; isolation source: human stool | place: Canada | collected 2013-02-12
TCCACGCCTGCGGGCATCATTAAGGAGGTATATGCAACCATGAGTGAAGAAATCAAGGCCGTCGAGGGCAGCGAGGAATCCTTTGAGGAATTACTGGAAAAATCCTTCAAGACTTTAAATACAGGAGAAAAGGTTACCGGTATTGTGACCGCCGTCACCCCCACTGAGGTGCAGGTGGACGTGGGCGCCAAGCAGGCCGCTTACATCAAGGCCAGCGAGCTCAGCGACGATCCCAACGTCAAGCCTGAGGACGTGGTGAAGGTGGGCGATGAGATCGAGGCCTACATCGTCCGCGTCAACGACGTGGAGGGCTTCGCCGAGCTGTCCAAGAAGCGTCTGGATACCGTCAAGGTCTGGGAGAACATCGAGCAGGCCGTGGAGGACAAGACTGTCCTGGAGGGCATCATCACCGAGGAGAACAAGGGCGGCCTGGTGGCTTCCGTCAAGGGCGTCCGGGTGTTCATCCCCGCTTCCCAGAGCGGCATGCCCCGGGGTGCTGACCTGTCCACGATGGTCAAGCAGAAGGTCCAGCTGCGCATCACTGAGGTCAACCGTGCCCGCCGCCGTGTGGTGGGTTCCATCCGTGCCGTGCAGGAGGAGGCCCGCAAGGCCGCTCAGGCCGAAGTGTGGGCCAACATCGAGGTGGGCAAGCACTACACCGGCGTGGTCAAGTCCATGACCTCCTATGGCGTGTTTGTGGACATCGGTGGTGTGGACGGTATGGTACATATCTCCGAGCTGAGCTGGAGCCGTATCAAGACCCCCGCTGAGGTTGTGTCCGTGGGCGATACCCTGGATGTGTACGTCATCTCCTATGACCCCGAGAAGCGTAAGATCTCTCTGGGCGTCAAGGACCGCAGCATCAACCCCTGGGAGAAGTTCATGGAGACCTATCATGTGGGCGACGTGGCTTCCGTCAAGATCGTCAAGCTGATGAGCTTCGGTGCCTTCGCCGAGGTCGTGCCCGGTGTGGACGGCCTGATTCACATCTCCCAGATCGCCGACCGCCGCATTGACAAGCCCGAGGATGTGCTGTCCGAGGGTCAGGTGGTGGACGCCAAGATCACCGCTGTGGATGAGGAGAAGCAGAAGATCTCCCTGTCCATCCGTGCGCTGCTGACTCCCGCTGCGGAGGAAGAGCCCGCCGGCGACGACGCTGAGTAAGCAAAATTACCTGAAACAGGGAAGAGAAAGGGAACGGACTTTCGTCCGTTCCCTTTTTTTGCGTAAACGTAAGAAAAAAATTTGAGAAATAGGGGACAGGCATTGCAATTCCTCTGGGGATTTGTTATAATATTATCAATCTATCTCTGGAATCAACTGGCAACAAGATCGGCAAGAGTTCAAATCCTGGCAATCATAAAATAGGGAGGAACCGTACCATGAATTACGCAGCAGAGTATCAGAACAAGCTGACCACTGCCGAGAAGGCCGTACAGGTGGTCAAGTCCGGTGACTGGGTGGACTATGGCTGGTGCACCAACCATCCTGTGGCGCTGGATAAGGCCCTGGCCGCCCGTAAGGATGAGCTGACCGACGTGAAGGTCCGCGGCGGCGTCACCATGTGGATGCCCGAGATCTGCCAGGCGGAGGACGCCGGTGAGCATTTCACCTGGCATTCCTGGCACTGCAGCGGTGTGGACCGCAAGATCATCAAGAAGGGTATGGGTTACTTCAGCCCCATCCGCTATTCTGAGCTGCCCCGTTACTACCGTGAGAACGTGGACGTGGATGTGGCCATGATCCAGGTCACCCCCATGGATAGCCACGGCAACTTTAACTTTGGCTTGGCTGCCTCTCATCTGGCGGACATGCTGGCTAAGGCCAAGACCGTCATCGTGGAAGTCAACAAGAATATGCCCTGGGTCTTTGGCCTCACCGGCAGCGAGATCAACATCAAGGACGTGGATATGGTCGTGGAAGGCGACAATCCTGCCATTGCTCAGCTGGGCGGCGGCGGTGAGCCCTCCGACGTGGACAAGGTTGTGGCCAAGCTGATCGTGGAGCAGATCCCCAACGGCGCCTGCTTGCAGTTGGGTATCGGCGGTATGCCCAATGCCGTGGGTTCCATGATCGCCCAGTCCGACCTGACCGACCTGGGCGTACATACCGAGATGTATGTGGACGGTTTCGTGGATATGGCCATGGCTGGCAAGCTGACGGGCCGCAACAAGGCGCTGGACAAGGGCCGTCAGGTCTATGCCTTCGCCGCCGGTAGCCAGAAGCTCTATGATTATATCAACCGCAATCCCGACGTCATGGCCGCTCCCGTGGAGTACACCAACGACGTCCGCGTTCTGGCGCAGCTGGACAACTTCATCTCCATCAATAACGCCATCGACATGGACCTCTATGGCCAGGTCAACGCTGAGTCTGCCGGCACCAAGCACATCTCCGGCACCGGCGGTCAGCTGGACTTCGTCATGGGCGCCTATCTGTCCCACGGCGGCAAGAGCTTCATCTGCATGTCCTCCACCGTCACCGGCAAGGACGGCAGCGTGAAGAGCCGTATCGTTCCCACCCTGACTCCCGGCTCCATTGCCACCGATCCCCGCTCCTGCGTCCAGTATCTGGTCACTGAGTACGGTATGATCAACCTCAAGGGCCTGAGCACCTGGGAGCGCAGCGAGGCCATCATCAGCATCGCCCATCCTGACTTCCGCGAGGAGCTGATTCAGGCTGCTGAGAAGATGCAGATCTGGCGCCGCTCCAACAAGCGCTAAAAAAGAGCCAACTGCTTTTCAGAAAAGGACGCCAAAGGGTGTCCTTTTCTTTTTTAGGCCAGGGCAGTCTCTGCAAGAGCCCCTTGGTGAAAGTCCGGCTTGTATTTCATGGAATTCCATGTATAATAAACTTATACGATTCTTACAGTTTTGAGGTGTTTTATTCGGAAATTGCGTCTGTGTGAATGAAAAAATGGAGGAAAACATATGTTTAGCATCGGAGACAGGGTGGTCCATCCCATGCACGGTGCCGGCATCATTGACGGAATCGTGGAAGAGAAGGTCGGCGGTGACAGGCGGTCGTACTATGTCTTTCGCCTAATTGTGGGCGGTCTGGTGCTGAAAATTCCGGTTGCAGGAAGTTCCTCCATTGGTCTGCGGGCCATCCTGGACCGGGAGAGCGTAGAGCAGGTTCTGGAGGCGCTGCCCGCCCTGTCTGCGGAGATGTCCTCCAACTGGAGCAGACGCTATCGGGAAAATCTGGAGCGGCTCAAGACCGGGGACCTCTACGAGGTGGCACGGGTCATCAAGGGCCTGATGGGCCGGGACCGGGAGAAGGGACTGTCCACGGGAGAGCGGAAAATGCTGCACAACGCGAAACAGATCCTGGTCTCGGAGATCATGCTCATTGAGGGCACCGGCTATCAGGAGACGGAAAAGCGGGTGACTGCAGCGGCGCAAAGCCGCGGCGCCGGATAAGGAGAGGGGATTGTATGCCATGAAGGCATTTTTTAAGAGATTTCGGGAGGCGCAGCGCCCTTTTTGCACCATGGTGGTGGCCGCTGCGGGAAGCTCCCAGAGAATGGGCGGCGAGAATAAGCTGCTGCTGCCGCTGGACGGCGTTCCGGTGCTGTGCAGGACCCTTTGGGCGGTGGACCGGGCTGCTGGCGTGGACGAGATCATTCTGGCCGTCCGGGAGGAGGACCTGTTGGAGATCTCCGGATTGTGCCGCAACCTGGGGCTGAGCAAGCCGGTGAAGGTGGTCCGGGGTGGCGAGGACCGGGAAAAGTCGGTCTATCTGGCATCTCTGGAGGCGGATCCCCGGGCCGAGCTGTTGGCCGTGCAGGACGGAGACCGTCCTCTGGTGACGCCAGAACTGATCGATGCGGTCATCGACCGGGCCGCTCATACCGCAGCGGCGGCGCCGGCGGTGCCGGTGAAGGATACCGTAAAGGTGGCCCAGGATGGCATTGTCACTCAAACCCCGGACCGGAGCACCCTGTGGGCCGTCCAGACGCCCCAGGTGTTTGATGCCCAGCTGCTCAAGGCTGCCCTTCAATCGGCGCTGGAGGCGGATGCGCCCATTACCGACGACTGTTCCGCGGTGGAGCGGATGGGGAAGCAGGTCTACCTGGTGGAGGGGTCCTATGAGAACATCAAGATCACCACGCCTGTGGACCTGGCCATAGCGGAGGCCATCTTGCAAAGCAGGGAGGAGCAGGAATGACAGCACTGCGCATTGGACAAGGCTACGACGTCCATCGGCTGACGGAGGGCAGAAAGCTGATTTTGGGAGGCGTGGAGATCCCCTGGGAGCGGGGGCTTTTGGGGCACTCGGACGCCGACGTGCTGCTCCATGCCATTATGGACGCGCTGCTGGGCGCGGCAGGGCTGGGTGATATCGGTCGGCTGTTTCCCGACAGCGATCCAGCCTATGCGGGCATCTCCAGCCTGGAGCTTTTGCGCCGGGTGGCGGATGCACTGGGAGAGAAGGGCTTTTCCGTGGTGAATCTGGACGCCACCTTGGTGGCCCAGGCTCCCAAGGTGGGGCCCTATCGCCGGCAGATGGAGGAGAACATCGCCGCCGGGCTGGCCATTCCCGTGGATCGGGTCAATGTCAAGGCCACCACGGAGGAGGGACTGGGCTTTACCGGCTCTGGCGCGGGAATGGCCGCCCAGGCCATCGCACTGTTGGAACAGCGCAAGGACAAATGAGCTGAAAAAGAGACGGGCAAAAGCCCGTCTCTTTTTTTGCCTGCCGCTGTTCCTGGGTTCCGTTTTTTGGGGAGGACGCATACCATGAGACGAGAGGAGGAAGAAGCCCGTGGAGTATGTGCTCATTATCGCTCGCTCCATCACCTATGCCCAACGGATGTCCGTTGCGCTGGAACGGGCGGGTGTGACCAACCGAATCTATCGCGCGCCGGCCGGCTTGACAGAGCGAGGCTGCGCCTATGCAGTGCGAATTCGGGAACAGGATCTGGCCAAAGCGCTGACCACGCTGCACCAGGCGCAGATCCGTCCTGTTCAGATCTATCTGTTTTCTCGCGGCGTATATCAGGAGTTGCCGGAGCGATGAGCGGCGGGGCATTTGCCCTGCCGCCCATTACGCTTTGCCGCGCAGACTGAGCTCGTATTTTGACGCCCTTTGGCGTATAGAGGAGTGATCGCATGATTTACCTTGACAGTGCCGCCACCACATTCCAAAAGCCCCCTGCCGTCCGGCAGGCCATGCTGCAAGCCATGGATGGAATGACCACCCCGGGCCGGGGCGGATATCCCGCGGCCCAGGCGGCGGCCCAGGCGGCTTTCCGCTGCCGCAGTGAGATCGCGGAGCTGTTTCACGTTCCGTCCCCAGAGCAGGTGGTGTTTACCAGCAATGCCACCCATGGCCTGAACATCGCCATTAAAACGCTGGTCCATCCCGGTGGCCGGGTGGTGATCTCCGGCTATGAACACAACGCAGTGACCCGCCCTCTGTATGCCCTCAAGGCCCATACGCTGGTGGCAGATACCCCGTTGTTTCGCCCGGAGCTGTCCCTGGCCGCCTTTGAACAGGCCGTTACACCAGATACAGAGGCAGTCATCTGTTCCCAGGTGTCCAATGTCTTTGGCTTCATTCAGCCGGTGGAGGAGATTGCGGCACTGTGCCGCAGGCGAGGCGTTCCCCTGATCGTGGACGCCTCCCAGGGGGCCGGTGTGGTGCCGCTGGACTTCTCGGCGCTGGGTGCTGCCTTTGTGGCGATGCCTGGGCACAAGGGTCTGTACGGCCCCCAGGGGACCGGCGTTTTGCTGTGCGGAGAAAAGACCTGTCCGCTGCTGGAGGGCGGAACGGGAAGCCAGTCCCGGGAGCAGGAGATGCCGGATTTCCTGCCGGACCGGTTGGAGGCCGGGACTCACAATATGCCGGGCATTGCCGGACTGCTGGAGGGTGTACGCTTTGTCCGCGCCATGGGGACAGAGAAGATCCTGGACCACGAACGCAAGCTCATTGGCCTTCTGGCAGACGGGCTGCGGGAGCTGCCCGGCGTTCATCTCTATACCGGGGAGAACCTGAACCATCAGGCGGGCGTTTTGTCTTTCACTGCCCAGGGGTGGGACGTGGAGGACCTGGGAGAGGCCCTGGCACAGGCTGGTGTGGCGGTCCGTGCAGGACTGCACTGCGCGCCCCTGGCACACCGCACAGTGGGGACCTTTGAGACCGGAACGGTGCGTCTGAGTGTATCGGCCTTCAATACCGAGGAGGAAATCGCTGAATTTCTTGTCATTCTGCGGAAAATTATGAACAGAAATTCATAATTTTCAGGACGGTTCACCTTGCAATCGTATGGTATTTTTTATATAATAAGTGTACTAATTGCCTGAGAGGATGTTGACATGGAACAGATCACGGGTGTGCTGGAGTTTGTCGGCAGATTGTTGCTTACCGTCAAGGTCACCGATCTGCTGGACATCGCGGTGATGGCCTTTGTCATTTACAAACTGCTCAAGCTGGTCAAGAGTACCCGGGCGGCCAATCTGCTCAAGGGCGTGTTCATCTTTTTACTGGCCCTGTGGCTGTCTGGTGTGGCGGAACTCCACGGCATTCACTTCATTTTGAACAACATGATGGAGATGGGTGTTCTGGCACTGATCGTCCTGTTTCAGCCGGAGCTGCGCAGCATCCTGGAACAGGTGGGCAGCAGCAAGCTGAATTTCCTGGGCTTTTTCTCGAAGGAACGGGAGGCCAGTGTGATGGAGAGCGCCATCCGGCAGACCGTGGTGGCTTGCACCGAGATGTCCAAATCTCGGACCGGTGTCCTGATCGTATTTGAGCGGGAGCTGCTGCTGGACGACATGGTCCGCAGCGGCACGGTTTTGGATGCGGCGGTTTCCAGCGAGCTTTTGAAAAATATCTTTTTTGTCAAGGCGCCCATGCATGATGGCGCGGTCATTGTGCGACAGGGCAGAATTCTGGGGGCGGGCTGCATGCTGCCCCTGTCCAAAAATGTGAACCTCAGCCGGGATCTGGGGATGCGCCATCGGGCGGGCATCGGCATGAGCGAGAACTCCGACGCCGTAGTGGTCATCGTCTCCGAGGAGACCGGCTCTATTTCCGTGGCCATCGGAGGGATGCTCAAGCGTCACCTGATGCCGGAAACACTGGAAAATATCCTACGCAACGAGCTCATCCCTCAGGAGGAGAACCAGGAGAACAAGCACAAGTTCAATCTGACGGAGTTTTTCAGGACGCGGAAGAGCGAGGATAACAATGAAAAAGATTAAGGAAAACAGAGCGGTCTTGATTGGCCTTTCTATCCTTGCCGCCGTTGTCATCTGGCTGATGGTGGACAGTGGAACCAAGGTGACCAAGACCTTTGAACATGTCCAGGTGGAATATGTGGGAGAGGAGACCACCTTGGCCAGCCGGGGATTGATGCTGATTCAGAGTGACGAGTCCCAGGAGGTGACGCTGGAGGTCCAGGGTGGCCGCTTTGATGTGGCCCAGATCGACCCCAGCGAAGTCAAAGTGGTGGTGGATCTGTCCTCCGTGACCTCGGTGGGCACTCAAAGCCTCAACTACCGGGTGGTCTATACCAGCAATAACAAGCTGGCCAGCCGCCTGACCACGAAATCCAGCTCCCCCTCCAGCATCAGCATCACCGTCGGTGAGCTGTACCGCAAGGATGTGGAGATCCGCTGCGACATGAGCGGCAGCTCTGTGGCGGAAGGCTATATTGCCGGAGAGGTGGAGCTGGAGCCCACCACCCTGGAGATCTGGGGTAGGCAGGCAGATGTGATGCAGGTGAGCTACGCCAAGGTGAGCCTAAGTGTGAAGGACGCCAGTTCTACGGTGGTGCAGCTGCTGGAGTATGAGCTCTATGACCATAACGATCAGGTCATTGACAACCCCAATATCCATGCTGCCCGGGATACCATCCAGGTGACGCTGCCGGTGGATGTGGTGAAGGATCTGCCTCTGGAGGTCAATCTGGAGGAATCCCCGGGATACAGCGCCTCCAATGTGGAGTGCCGTGTGGAGCCATCCACCATTAAAGTCTCCGGCGACGCCGCGATTTTGGGCTCTGTGGACTCCATCGTGCTGGGCAACGTGGATCTGAGTTCCTTGAGCAGCACGACCAACACGCTTCGTTTCTCCATTGAGCTGCCGGAGGGCTGCGAGAACCTCAGCGGCGGAACCGAGGCAGTGGTGACTATCCGCTTCAAAGATCTGGACTCCCGCACCATTCAGGTGACCCATTTGAGCTATGAAAATGCGCCAGAGGGGAAAGATGTCACCATATTGAGCAGTGACTTGACTGTGACACTGCGGGGCACCTCCGCAGATCTGGCGGCTGTTTCTCCTTCGGATGTGAAGGTAGTGGCGGATCTGAGCAGCGTGGAGGATGCCAGCGGAAACTACACGGTGCCGGCCATCGTTACGGTGGAGGGCAACGGCGATGTAGGCGTCGTTGGCAGCTATCAGCTGAAAATTAACTTGAGTGACAGCGGCTCCGAAGATTCCCAGTGAGCCGGGGAAGGATGAAACAAAATGACCCAGATTGCAACCGTTGAACGGATTTTGGACAGCACCCATGCGGTGATTGCTGTGCCCAGAAAGTCCGCCTGCGGACACGACTGTGAGGAGTGCGCCGGCTGCGGTGTCTCCGGCGCATCGGTCCGTGCCACCGCGGAAAACCACGTGGGCGCCGCCGTAGGCGACAAGGTGGTGGTGGAAGGCAGCACCAAAAAGGTCCTGGGTATTGTGGGACTGGTCTATATGGTGCCCATTGTGCTGTTTTTGCTGGGCTATTTTGCCGTGGGAGCTCTGTTCTCCTCCGAGGCGGTCCGCACAACTTTGGCTGTCCTGGGGTTCGTTTTGGGCTTGGTGCTGGCTGTGTGCTATGACCGCCATCTGCGCAAGCAGGGCGGACTGACCTATACCATCGTCCGCGTGTTCTGATGTACGGCTATGTGCGTCCCGTTTTGAAGGAACTGCCCCAGGAAGAACAGGATCGGTTTCGCCGGGTCTACTGCGGATTGTGCCATACGTTGGGTAAGCGCCATGGCCTGGCGGCCAGATTTATCCTGAATTACGATTTCACCTTTCTGGCCATCCTGCTGTCAGAGCCGGAGGAGAGCCAGTGTCTCCACTGCTTTTGCCCGGCCAATCCCTGCCGGAAACGAGAGGCGCTGGCCCAGACGCCCGCCCTGGAACTGGCGGCGGACGAGAGCGTGATCCTGGCCTATTGGCAGCTGCGGGACGGTGTGGCCGACCATGGATTTTGGACAGGCCTGAAATACCGCCTTGCTGCCAGGCTCCTGCGCCGGGCCTATCGGCGGGCAGCAGCCTGGCGCCCGGAGTTTGACCATGCTGCCCGCTGTCAGCTGGAGACATTAGCCGAACTGGAACAGCAGTGCTGTGCCTCCATTGATCGGCCGGCGGACGCCTTTGCCCAGCTCTTGGCCGCCGCTGCCAAGGAGGTGGAGGAGGGACCCAGACGCCGGGTGCTCCGGGAGATCCTGTATCACCTGGGCCGCTGGATTTATCTGGCTGATGCCGCTGACGACCTGGCCAAGGATGTGGCCCGCGGCAACTACAATCCCCTGCGCTACCGTTTTTCCTGCCAGGGCGGTGTCCTGGATGAGGAGGAGAAGCGGCAGCTGGCCCTGACCATGGACCACTCCGTCCATCTGATCGAGTCGGCCTATGAGCTCTGGAATTTCGGATGCTGGGACCCTATTTTGCGAAGTACCTTTTACATGGGGCTCTTCAGTGTGGCAAAAGCCGTTTTAGAGGGTGAATTCCAGACAAGCAAATCATGCAAAGACAGAAAAACCAAGATTGGTGAGGAAAGCAAATGAACGATCCCTATCAGGTACTCAACGTCTCCCGTGACGCCTCCGACGCGGAGGTCAAAAAGGCCTATTTGGAGCTGGCCAGGAAATACCACCCGGACAACTATCACGACAGTCCTCTGGAGGACCTGGCACAGGAAAAGATGAAGGAAATCAATGCCGCCTATGAGCAGATCACCAAGGAGCGCAGCGGTCGGGCAAGCGGCAGCAACGCTTATGGCGGTGCCTCCTACGGAGGCAGCTATGGCTACGGATACGGCTACGGCGGGACCCAGAGCCAAAGCTACGGCGGCAGTTCCGTGTTCCAGCAGGTCCGCCTGGCCATCAACCGAGGCGATCTGACCCGAGCGGAGGGCCTTTTGAATGCCATCTCCGACCACAACGCGGAGTGGAATTTCCTGAAGGGAACCATCTGCTTCCGGCGCGGCTGGCTGGATGAGGCCAAACGCTACTATCAGACCGCCTGTCAGATGGACCCGAACAACGCCGAGTACCGTCAGGCGCTCAACTATATGGAGTCCGGCGGCCAGACCGCCTATCAGCGGGGCGGCACCTTCGGCACCGATTGCGACAGCGGCTTGTGCGGCAAGCTGTGCTGCGCCTATGTGTTGTGCAATAGCTTTGGATATAGCGGGTTCCGTTTCTGCTGTATTTGATAAGGGAGGAAGTCACAGTGGTTAAAAGTATGACCGGCTATGGCCGGGCCCGGGAGATGCTCAACCGGAGGGACATCACCGTAGAGGTTCGCTCCGTCAACAACCGGTATCTGGATTGCACCGTCAAAATGCCCCGGATGTACGCCTTTGCCGAGGACGCGGTGAAGCAGCGGGTACAAAAGGCCATTTCCCGGGGAAAGGTGGACGTATTCTTCACCATCGATGCCACGGCCGCTGATGTGGCCAAGGTCACCGTCAACCGGGATCTGGCGGCGGGCTATGCTGCCGCTCTGCGGGAGCTGGGGGAGGTCTGCGGACTGGATTCCTTCCAGGTCATGCCGGAGCAGCTGGCCCGGTTTCCTGAGGTGCTCACTGTCACCAAGGCGGATGAGGACCTGGAGACGGTGGCGGAGGATCTGTGCGCTGTGCTGGATGAGGCCCTGGCGGCCCATCAGGCCATGCGTCGGACCGAGGGGGAAAAGCTGGCCCAGGACATCGGCGGCCGGCTGAATACCATTGAGGCGCTGACGGCCCGGGTGGAGGAGCGTTCACCCCAAACCGTCGTGGAGTATCGCCAGAAGCTGGAGGCCCGGATGCAGGAGGTCCTCAGCTCCACCACCATCGACGAGAGCCGCATCCTGACCGAGGCGGCGATCTTTGCCGACAAGGTGGCCGTGGATGAGGAGACGGTCCGCCTGCGCAGCCATCTGGCACAGCTGCGGGGGATGCTGGACTCGGAGGAGCCTGTGGGCCGGCGGATGGACTTTTTGATCCAGGAGGTCAACCGGGAGTCCAACACCATCGGCTCCAAGTGTACAGACCTCTCCATCGCCCAGGTGGTGGTAGACCTGAAGGCCGAGGTGGAAAAGATTCGGGAGCAGGTCCAGAACATCGAGTGATCGCATAAAAGGAGCGTGGACGCTGTGAAGCTCATCAACATCGGCTTTGGCAATCTGGTCTCCCAGGACCGCCTGCTGGCCATCGTCAGTCCGGATTCGGCTCCCATCAAGCGTATGGTGCAGGAGTCTCGGGAGCGGGGAATGCTGATCGACGCCACATACGGGCGCAAGACTGCGTCCATCTTCATTATGGACAGTGACCATGTGATCCTGTCGGCCCTGCCGCTGGAACGGCTGCGGGCCCGGCTGGATGTGGAGGATACCGAGGAGGAGCAGAACTGACTGCGCCGCCCTCACACAACCGCTGCCGGTGGGAATCGGCGGCGGAGGGACAGGAAAGGATATGGAGTATGCGTAGAGGAAAGACCTTTGTGATTTCGGGCCCTTCTGGCGTGGGAAAGAGCACGGTGCTCAAGGCACTGCTGGAGGGAAGAGAGGACTTGTACTTCTCTGTCTCTGCCACCACCCGGGACCCCAGACCTGGTGAGGTGGACGGCGTCCACTATCACTTCATTGACGTGGATACCTTCCGACAGATGATCGCCGACGGCCAATTCCTGGAGTACGCCGAGTACGTGGGAAATTTTTACGGCACACCCCGCAAGTATGTAGAGGAGGCCATGGCCCAGGGAAAGGACGCGGTGCTGGACATCGAGATCGTCGGTGCCGGCAACGTCAAGCGCCAGATGCCGGAGGCGGTCCGCGTCTTTATTGCGCCCCCCTCCTGGAAGGAACTGGAACGCCGGCTGGTGGAGCGCGGTACTGACAGCGAGGAGAAGATTGAAAAGCGTCTGCTTCGCGCCAAGGTGGAATTCCAGGCGGCCCACGACTATGACTACTTTGTCATCAATGACACCGTGGAGGGTGCGGTTCGGGAGCTCAACGCCATTTTGACGGCGGAGCACTGCCGCCCCACGGAGCGCATGGAAATCATCAACGGATAAGATAAATTGTTTTTGCCTGAACAGGAGGCCTTGCCTCCTTCAAATTATCGCCGAGACCGGCAGAATGGAAGATGTAATTATGATGCTTTATCCCGCTATGAACAAACTGACCTCTCACGTGCCTAATCGCTATATGCTGGTGAATGTGGTGGCCCGCCGGGCCCGCCAGCTGGCAGAGGAGGCCGAGCAGGCCGGTGAGCACCTGAGCGAAAAGCCGGTGACCCTGGCCATCAACGAGGTGGCTGAGGGCAAGCTGGATTCCACCCAGATGGACACCACCATCGAAGAGGATGTGGTGGAGCCGGAGGAATAAGTCCCACCAGTGCGGGAAAGGAGCTGCCCCATGGAGACCGTGAACGTTGCCAAGGTCGCGGTCAGTGCCGCTCCCTACGCCATTGACAAGCCCTATGATTACGCCATCCCCACGCCCTTGCTGGAACAGGTGGTGCCGGGTGTCCGCGTCACCGTCCCCTTTGGACGGGGCAACAAGGGCTGTGAAGGTGTGGTGCTGGCAGTGGTGCCGGGCAGTAAGACGCCGGCATTGAAGCTGGTGACAGCGGTGCTGGACCAGGAGCCGGTGCTGGCGCAGCAGGATATCGATCTGGCCCTCTGGATGCGAAGCCGATATTTCTGCACCATGTATGAGGCGGTCCGGGCCATTTTGCCCGCCGGACTGTGGTATCGCCTGCGGGAGATGTGGCGTGTGGCTGACGGCGTGGACCGCTCCGCCGCCTATGAAAAGGCCGGACGCAGCACAGCCCGCTGCGCAGTGTTGGACTGCCTCTTTGCCCATGGGGGACAGACGGATCTGGAGACGCTCAAGGACGCCTGCGGCGACCGGGTGAGCGCTTCCTTGCAGGAGCTGAAAGAGCAGGGCGTGCTCTGCTGCGAAACCGACGCCAAGCGCCGCATCGGCGACAAGACCCGCCGAATGGTGGAGCTGGCTGTGCCAGCGGAGGAGGCCATGGCGCTGGCGGAGAAACGGCGCAAGTCTGCACCCATGCAGTATGAAGTGGTGCGGCTGCTGTGCACCGTGGGCCGGGCCTCTGCCGCGGATCTGTGCTATTTCACCGGTGCCTCTCACCAGACCCTCAAAGCGTTGGAACGGGCGGAGCTGGTGACCTTTTCCGAAGAAGAGGAGCTGCGGGTGCCGCTGGAGGCATCAGAGCAGACGGGGGCGCCCATCACCCTCAACGTCGAGCAGCAGGCGGCCTTTGATGGCATCCTGGCACTGAGTAAAACCGGGAAGCCGGAGGCGGCGCTGCTCCAGGGCGTCACCGGCAGCGGAAAAACTCTGGTTTATATCCGCCTGGTCCAGGAGATACTGGAACAGGGAAGGACCGCCATGGTACTGGTGCCGGAGATCGTGCTGACCCCCCAGATGATGGCCCGCTTTTCCTCCTACTTCGGACGTCGGGTGGCCATGCTCCACAGCTCCCTGAAAGTCTCCGAGCGCTATGACCAGTGGAAGCGCATCCGCCGTGGGGAGGTGGACGTGGTGCTGGGCACCCGGTCCGCCATCTTCGCCCCGCTGCGCCGTCTGGGCCTCATCGTGCTGGACGAGGAGCAGGAGGGAAGCTACCAGTCGGAAAATCCGCCCCGCTATCATACCCGGGACGTGGCCAAGTTCCGCTGCGGTCAGGAGGGCGCCGTACTGGTATTGGGTTCCGCTACTCCTTCCATTGAAAGTGCCTATGCCGCCCGGCAGGGAAGCTACCAGTTCTTCCTGCTGCGCAGGCGCTACAATGAAAAGAAGCTGCCCCAGGTCACCATCGCGGACCTGCGGCAGGAGGTGCGGCAGGGCAACGCCGGCACCATCAGCGGATCGCTGCGGCAGGAGCTGGAGCAAAATCTTGCCGCTGGAGAGCAGAGCATTCTCTTTCTCAACCGGCGGGGCAACAGCCGCTACGTGCTCTGTGGTGAGTGCGGCTGGGTGCCGGAGTGTCCCAGATGCAGCGTACCTCTGACCTACCACTCCGCCAATGGGCGCTTGATGTGCCACTACTGCGGCCACTCCGAGCGGGTCTATGATACCTGCCCCCAGTGCGGCGGCTGGATGAAGCATGTGGGCACCGGCACGCAGAAGGTGGAGGAGGAGCTGGAGGAGCTCTTTCCCGGAACGCAGGTGCTGCGGCTGGATGCCGACACCGCCTCCGGCGGCCATGAAAAGCTGCTGCGCCGGTTCCAAAAGGAGAAGATCCCCATTTTGCTTGGCACCCAGATGGTGACCAAGGGATTGGATTTTGAAAATGTGACGTTGGTGGGGGTCCTGGCAGCGGACCTCTCGCTGTATGTAGACAATTATCGGGCCGCGGAGCGGACCTTCAGTTTGCTGACCCAGGTGGTGGGCCGGGCCGGCCGGGGCGAAAAATCCGGACGGGCTGTGATTCAGACCTACACGCCGGAAAACGAAGTGATTCAGGCCGCCGCCCGACAGGACTATGAGGCCTTTTATGAAAGTGAGCTGCATCTGCGGAAGCTGCGCCGGTATCCGCCCTTTGCGGACCTGTTCACCTTTACAGTGACCGGGCCGGAGGAGGCGGCGGTGCTGCGGGGCTGCATGGCCCTGCGGGAGGCGCTGTATCAGGCGGCTCAGTCCCCGGAGCTCAAGGAGACCCATCCAGAGGTCCTGGGCCCAGCCCCTGCGGCTGTGGTGAAGGTGGACAACCGCTATCGCTACCACTGTATTTTGGTGGGCCGCAATGACCGGGCCACCAGAGGGTGGGTATCCTGGATTCTCAAGAACTTTCGCCGGGAAAACCGGCATATCAATCTGTTTGTGGACTGCAATGCAGCGGAATAAGGAGTGAAGCAACATGGCTTTAAGACGAATCGTGGAACAGGGAGACGAGTGTCTGGAAAAGGTTTGTCGTCCGGTGAAGGACTTCAATGACCGCCTGCACACCCTCCTGGACGATATGGCGGAGACCCTGAGGGAGGCCAACGGCGCAGGCCTGGCGGCGCCTCAGGTGGGCGTGCTGCGCCGGGTGTGCATCGTCATCGATGAAAATGATAAGATCATTGAGCTCATCAACCCGGTCATCGTCTCCCAGGAGGGAGAGCAGACCGGTTTGGAGGGCTGCCTCAGCGTGCCTGGCAAGTGGGGTGTGGTCACCCGGCCCAACCGGGTGAAGGTTCAGGCCCAGGACCGCAACGGCGTTCTCTTTGTCCGGGAGGGCGAGGGATTGACGGCCCGTGCTTTCTGCCATGAGATTGAGCATCTGGACGGCCACCTGTTCGTGGAGCACGTGGACCACTTCCTCAGCGAGCAGGAGCTGGAGGAATACCTGGAAAAGGAAGGACAGGACGCATGAGGATCTTATTCATGGGAACGCCGGAGTTCGCCGTGGCGTCCCTGCGGCGGATTGTGGCAGACGGCCATGAGATCTGCGGTGTATTCACCCAGCCGGACAAGCCCAAAAACCGGGGACATAAGCTG
>CDTY01035411.1_pt1 | contig 15670 bp, 16 predicted proteins | sample 557731 | NCBI WGS metagenome assembly CDTY01 (sample SAMEA3182101, study PRJEB8094) | gut metagenome | biome: human; feature: gut; material: Stool; isolation source: human stool | place: Canada | collected 2013-02-12
GACCTCCGGGTTATGAGCCCGACGAGCTACCAACTGCTCTACTCCGCGATATATAGGACCGAAATGGTGCCGGTGACCGGGTTCGAACCGGTACGGTATCGCTACCGGGGGATTTTAAGTCCCCTGCGTCTGCCAATTCCGCCACACCGGCAGATATCGGCAACACATAGAGTACCATACTCACCCCCTATTTGTCAACCCTTTACCAAAACTTTTTTGATTTTTTCTTTTTTTGTTGGTGCCCTGTTTCGTGCAACTTTTTGCGCCTGCACGCATATACTGGTTAGTCCTCCCCCAAATAGGGGGAGTGAAAACGAAAGGAGGCGCAGCCATGAAGTACGATACGCTCTATCAGCAGGACGTGGATGACCTGATCTATCAGGAGGAATGGCAGGTCAGTCAGCGATGAGGGATGGGTAAGGATGCTGCGCGGGGAAACCCGGCAGCATCTTTTGCTGTTCAGGGGCCCACGATGGTCCCCCCGCCGGCCACCCGCTCCCCGTCGTAGAGCACCACCGCCTGACCCGCCGTGATGGCCCGCTGGGGCGCATCAAAGCGCACCCGGATGCGTCCGCCCTCCAGAGGCTCCACTGTGGCCTCCGCCTCCCGCTGGCTGTATCGGGTCTTGGCTGTGAAGCGCATGGGGCCCTCCAGGCCCGGGATGGAGATCCAGTTCACATCCTCCGCCGTCAGCGTGGAGGAAAAGAGGTCCCTGTCGTCCCCCAGGATCACCCGGTTCGTCTCTCCGTCCTTCTCCAGCACATACAGCGGCCGGTCCGCACTGACGCCCAAACCCTTGCGCTGGCCGGTGGTATAGCACACCAGCCCCCGGTGGCGGCCCAACACACGGCCGGAGCGGTCCACGAAGTCCCCCGGCTCCAGCTTGACGCCGCCGTACTCCTCCAGGAAGCGCACATAGTCCCCGTCGGGGATGAAGCAGATGTCCTGGCTGTCGGGCCGGTTGGCGCTGATGAGCCCCCGCTCCGCCGCCAGGGACCGGACGGTGGCCTTCTCATAGGTACCGATGGGCAGCAACAAATGGGCCAGCTGCCGCTGGGTCAGCTGGTAGAGCACATAGCTCTGGTCCTTCCGCCGGTCCCGACCCCGCAGCAGCAGATACCGCCCGGTCTCCTCGTCCCGCCCCAGGCGGGCATAGTGGCCGGTGGCCAGGTAGTCCGCCCCCTGGTCCAGGGCATAGTCCAGCAGGGCCCCGAACTTCACCCTCCGGTTGCACACCAGGCAGGGATTGGGGGTCCGGCCCCGGCAGTACTCCCCCACGAACGCATCCATGACCTGATGCTGGAAGAGCTCCCGGCAGTCCAGCACCTCATGGGGCACGCCCAGAGCCTGGGCCGCCCGGCGGGCGTCGTCAATGTCCCCCTCGGCGCCGGGCCGCAGCCGCAGCGTCACACCGGTGACGTCATAGCCCAGCTCCTGCAGCAGCAGCGCCGCGCCGGCGCTGTCCACGCCGCCGCTCATAGCCACATATACACGGGAATGCTCCATGCCTCCCGCCTCCTTTCTCGTTGGAAAAAGTCCGCCGTCATGGCGGACTTTTTGAATCATTTAATCGGTCCTGCGCTGGAGGAAGGCCTCCATGGGCAGCGCATCGGACAGCTCCAGCAGCACCCGGTCAAAGCCGCCGGCATAGTCAAAGGGCAGATCGGAGATCACCGGGTGGTCACTGCGCCGGTCCGGCAGGGACAGGGTCATCCGGGTGCCCTTTCCCGGTGTGGACACGGCCATCATCTGGCCCCCGTGGGCCCGGGCGATGCCCTGGCAGATGGGGAGCCCCAGCCCCAGTCCGTGGGGCGCTGGATCCCGCCGGTCGGTGTGCAGACACCGGTCAAAGAGGGTGGGCAGCAGCTCCTCCGAGATGCCGCAGCCGGTATCCGTCACCGTCAACAGGATATTCTCCCCCACCTTCTGCAGTCCCACCCGCACCGAGCCGCCGGCGGGCGTGAACTTGAAGGCATTGGACAGGAGGTTGAGGAGCAGTCGCTCGATCCCCTCAGGATGCACCGCCACCAGATGGCCCTCCGGCAGCTGGCTTTCAAACGTCAGGTGCAGCCCGCGCAGCTCCGCCATGGCCTCCGCCTTGCGGCACAGCTCCCCCACCAGCACCGCCAGATCCCGGTCCACCAGCTCCAGGGGCTTGTCGTCCAGCAGGTAGGGCGCGTCGGAGAAGTTGTTCACCAGCCGCAGCAGACGGTAATAGCTCTGATAGAGCAGCGCGGCGTTTCGGTCCATCTCCCGGTTGAAATCCCTAGCCTCCGGCGGGACGAGCCGGGAGACGGCAAACTCGATATTGCCCAGCGCGCCCCGCAGCTGGGCGGCAGCGTTGGGAAACAGCTCCAGCAAAAGCCGCAGCCGCTCCTGGTCCTTTTCGTCCATGGTAAGCTCCTTTGGTATGACTTTGCGGATAGGATTTGTCCCCGCTGGCCATTCCACCCATGGAAAAGCCTGTCAACCGAGGAAGAAACCTGGAAAATCCGCTTCTATATCGGTCCCAGCATACCAAAATTCGACCATAAACACAAGAATAAAATCAAATTCGACAAGTTTCGACTTTCCTTTGCCCCTCTCAGTCCTCCTTCGCTTCACATGGCGCAATTTATGCAACATTGTGGAAAAATGATAATTTTTCTTTCGTAAATTCATGCGTAATTTTTACGCAAAAAACGAGACAAACAGAAAAAGTATGGTATAATGAAAACAGCGAAGGCGGACGGCGCCGCCAAAAAAAATGAAAAGGGGACGATAGCAATGGCGATTGCAATCGGAATCAACGGCTTTGGCCGGATCGGCCGCGTGATCATGCGCATTCTGGCCAACCGGGAGGACTTCGAGGTCTGTGGGATCAACCTGCGCAAGGCGGACCTGGACTACATGGAGTACATGCTCAAATACGATACCGTGTTTCACGGCTTTCCCGGCACGGTGGAGCATGACGAGGAGCATTTGATCGTCAACGGGCACAAGATCCGTGTGTTCAGCGAAACCGATGCCGCCCAGATCCCCTGGAGCGAGTGCGGCGCCGAATACATCATCGAGTCCACCGGTGCCTTCAACACCCAGGAAAAGGGTGCGGCGCACTTTGTGGGCGGGGCCAAGAAGGTCATCATCACCGCCCCCGCCAAGGACGACATCACCCCCACCTTCGTCATGGGTGTCAACCACGAGACCTACACCTCCGACATGAACGTGGTGTCCAACGCCTCCTGCACCACCAACTGCCTGGCCCCTCTGGCCAAGGTCATCCATGATACCTTCGGCATCGAGCAGGCCCTCATGTCCACCATCCACGCCTCCACCGCCAAGCAGAAGGCAGTGGACTCCCGGGCAGGCCGGGACTGGCGCACAGGCCGCAGCGTCATGGGCAATATCATTCCCTCCTCTACCGGCGCGGCTAAGGCCGTGGGCATCGTGATCCCCGAGCTTAAGGGCAAGATGACCGGTATGTCTTTCCGGGTGCCCACCAATGACGCCTCTGTGGTGGACCTGACCGCCCGGCTGAAGGTCTCCACCACCTATGAGGAGATCTGCGCGGCCATCCGTGCCGCCGCCGACGGCCCCATGAAGGGCATCCTCAGCTACACCCGGGACCAGATCGTCTCCTCCGATATTATCGGCAATCCCCACACCAGCATCTTTGACGAAACTGCCGGCATCATGCTGGACGACAACTTCGTCAAGCTCATCTCCTGGTACGACAACGAGTGGGGTTATTCCAACAAGGTGGTAGACCTGATCCACCACATGTACCAGGTGGACCATTCATAACGCGATCTCCTATTTCCCCTCCGCATTCGGGAGCAGGCACACCGCCTGCTCCCGATGCCATTTTCCGGAGAGCGCGCAGGGGGAGGGAGCACCGGACACGGTGCTTCCTCCCCCTTGTCTTTCTCTTCGGGGCTTTTATATGTATGGGATCTCATGCCCAGGGGTCCTGCTCCCAGGCGGAGGCGCGGTTTTGGGGCAGGCTCTGGAAGAACTTGCCGCTGCGCCACAGCAGCACCAGCTCCGCGATCATACAGCCCAGCAGGATCAGAGCGCAGATCATGGCGCCCATCAGCAGCATCATGGCCAGAGCCGGGGCATAGAGGGCTCCCAGGGCCAACACCAGCATCACCACCAGAGCGCCCATGGCCCCCAGGAGGCACCGGCGCAGCTTCCGCCACTGACTTGCCAGGAGCAGCTCCCCCACGGCATCCAGCTCCCGGGCCAGGCCCTCGCAGAAGTAGTAGGGCACCAGGGCCTCCAGCACCAGCATGGGCAGCAGTATTGTGAGATACAGAGGGATGCTGGCGGTATTTTCCTCCACGGGGAAGATGAGCTGCAGCAAAAGGGTCACCACCGACAGCACCACCCCCGCCACCTGAAGCCACCACACCAATCGCAGATGCCGGGATACCGCCGAGAGCTTCCAGAACACATACAGCATGGCCACGCTGATGCCCAGTGTGACCCAGCTGGTCAGGGCGGATATGATCCCTCCCACATTTTGCCCCAGAGACGCCACCGCCGAGGCGATGAGCATCCAGAAGAGCACTGGCAGCCACTGGGCCAGGAGCTGGGCCCGACGGGGGATGTCATGGTCCTCAGGGGGCGTCTGGGCGCCTGCCTGCCAGCTCTCCCGCTGCTCCCGCATCCGCTCCGCCAGGGCGCAGTCGCCCCGGTCCCGGCACAAAGCGCAGCTCTCCAGTCCCTTGACGGAGCAGCAGCGGGCCACCCGGCAGGGGCCGTGAAAGGGGTTTCCCTGGGTCTCCCGGCAGCCGCCGCAGCCGTGGGTATTCCGGTAGGGACAAAAGGTGCAATCCTGTCCGCAAAAGCCTGTCATGTGGCACTCCTTTCTCTCCGCCCCTCTCCGGAGGCGGTCTCTCTTTTCAGGAGGGAAGCCTTTCCCCCTCAGAACAGCCCCACCTGGTTGGGCAGCAGGTCCCCGCCGATGCTGCGCAGTTGGCGGCCGTTCTCCTCGCTCAGGGCGTCGCAGATGGCCATTTTGGTGATGATGTGCTTCACGGTCTGGTCCAGGCCGGTGCCCTCGCTGTAATCGGCGGGGAACATGAAGTCCACCCGTCCTTTGGACAGCAGGTCCTCTACCCCGGGGCGGTTGGCCTCCTGATAGACGGCGATGGCCTGGCCGCCGTAGGCCCGCATCATCTTCATGCAGGGCACGTCGCTCAAGCCGTCGCCCATGTAGATCATGCTGGTAAAGGGCACCCGCTTGCTGTCGTCGGGCATGGAGTCGTTGAGGGTCTTGTCGTCGGACACGTCCAGCACGCCCTTGTTGATGCGGTAGACGAACTGGGTCTTGGCGGTGAAATTCACCGCCAGCTTGGGCCACACCGGCCGGCCGGTCTCGTCATAATAGAACTCGCTGGCGTAGATCTCCTTGAAGGCGCCGCTGATGGAGGAGCCCTCGATGATCTCCCGCAGGCCCGAGGAGATGACATAGTGCTCCACCTGGACCCCCTGGGTCAGGCCGAAGGCGTTGATGCGCCGAAACCAATCCTCCACCCCGGGATAGAGCACGATGCTCCGGCCCTTCTCCACCAGGTCCTGCCGGGTGAAGGGAAGATCCCGCCGCCGGGCCTCCCGGAGCATGGTGTACATATAGGCCAATATCCCATCCATCCGCTGCTCCCGGCCGAAGTTGTTGGCCTCCTGCCAGAACTCCGCCGGGGTCATGCCCAGGCTGGGGATAAAGGCGTAGTCCTGCATATCCGTGGTGCACAGCGTCTTGTCAAAATCATAGAGAATGGCCACGATGGGCGTCTTTCCCTCCATGGGCGCCCCCTCCTCTCTTTGCATCAGCGGCAAAAAAGGGCGGCTTGTCAGCCGCCCTTTTCTCATTCTTCGCCGGTATAGTTGCGGCCGAATTTCAGGTCCTTGAGGTTGATGGTCCGGGTCTTGGCAAAGAAGGGGTCGTCATCCTCGTCCTCCTCGGTCCCGGAGGCGGGCTGCTGGGCAGCCTGAGGTGCCTTCTCCTCCTGCGGTTCAGGCTTCTCCGCCTGGGCAGGAGCGGCAGGCTCCGCCTGTTCCGCCTGCTGGGCGGGCTCCGCCTTCACCGGTGCGAACAGGTCCTTGTCGAAGGAGGAGAGGATCTTCTCCTCGATCTCGTCCACAGCGCTGGTGGGCTGCTTCTCCTCCGTCTGAGCGGGGGCGACGGGCGTCTCCACCTCCATGGCCGGCAGCTGCTCCAAAAACTCCAGCTGCTTGCGGCACAGCTCCCGGGAGGTCTCCACAAAGTCGCTGAGGCTCTTCTGCCCCTCGCTCAGGCGCTTTTGCTGGGCCAGGAGCTCGTTTTGCAGGTTGCCGATCTTGATCCTCGCCTGCTTTTCCGCCTCCTCCAGCATCTCCGCCTTCTGCTTTTCCGCGTCCTCCACGATGGTGTTTGCCATCTTCTGGGCGGTCAGCAGGGCAGCCCGCATGGACTCCTCGGTGGCCCGATACTCCTCCACCTTGTCCACCAGCACCTTCAGCTTGGCCTTCAGGGCCGCATTTTCCTTGTACAAAGCCGTGTAGTCATCGGTGAGCTCGTCCAAAAATTCGTCCACCATGGCCATATTATAGCCGCCCACCATGGCCTTAGGGAAGGCCCGGTTGGATACCTCCTGGGGTGTCAGCATGCCAAAATCAACTTCCCTTCCCGCGCCGCACCCGGCGCACAGTCATTTCCGTTCTTTCTGTCCCCGCGTAATGCGCAGGACAACATAGCGTCGCCTCCCGGCGCCGCTTTCTCCCCGGAGGGAGGGCTGCCTTCCCTTAGAAGTACAGCCCGTTATTCTCCAGCTCGTCGATCAGGTCCCCTTCGATGTCCACGTGGTAGGGGGTGATGATGTAGGTGCTGGCAGCCACCTTCTTGATCTTGCCCTCGCCGGCATAGGCCACGCCGGAAAGGAAGTCGATGAGGCGGCGGGCGATGTCCTTGTTGGTGGACTCCAGGTTCAGCACCACGGTACGCTTGTCCTTGAGATGATCTGCGATCTCAGAGGCGTTTTCGAACCGCTCCGGCTTCACCAAGACCACCTTCAGCTGGGTGGTGGCGTGGATGTTGACCACCTTGTTCCGACGGTCCTCCACCCGGTTGCGCCGCTCCTCAAAGGGGGATTCCTTTCTCTGGACTTCGGGGAAATCATCCTCGTATTCCTCGTCCTCATCCTCATAGGGGTGGGTCCAGCGCTTGAATTCGTCGATAATGCTCATGGCATAAAGCCTCCCGTGTTGTCAGTTTGTCTGTCCGTAGTTGCGAGCGCCGAAGATCGCCGTACCCACCCGCACCATGTTGGCGCCGCAGCGGATGGCATCGGCAAAGTCGCCGCTCATGCCCATTGATAAGTATACAAATTCATTATCATACAACTTTTCATTTATGTCAACATAAAACCGGTACATTTTTTCAAAAAATGGTACACTTCCATGCTCTTCGCTCTCCACCGGCGGGATGGCCATGAGGCCCCGGACCCGGACGTGGGGCAGCTCCTTGGCCGCCTGGGCCGCCTGGAAGAGGTCTCCGGGCAAAAAGCCGCTCTTGGCCTCCTCCTCGCCGATGTTGACCTCCAGCAGCACGTCCTGGACCAGCTCCTTCTTGGCGGCGCACTTGTCGATTTCCGAGAGCAGCTCCATGGAGCCGGCGGACTGGATCAGGTCCACGTAGCCCACCACCTGCTTGACCTTGTTGCGCTGGAGATGGCCGATGAAGTGCAGCGGCGCCCCGTCATAGGCGTGCTGGGCCAGCTTTTGCTGCATCTCCTGGACCCGGTTCTCCCCCAGCACATCGATGCCAGCGGCGATGGCCTCCCGACAGGCGGCGGCGTCGTTCATCTTGCTGGCGCCCACCAGGGTGATCTCCCCCGGGTCCCGGCCCGCGTCCCGGGCCGCCTGGTCGATCTGTTCCCGCACCTTGGCAATGTTCTCCGCGATTGACATAGAAAACGCTTCCTTTCTCTTTCTCTCCGGGTTTATGCCACGACTTTGCCGTCGTAGAGCTCCTCCGCCGTCACGATGACCTGGTCCCCTGCCCGCAGCAAGGTCTTTTCCTTGTCGGAGGTGCCCTTCACCAGGCAGAAGCCGTCGCCGTTGTAGATCACGTCCACAGGCTTGAAGAGGGCGTTGACGCCCACCAGACAGTACACGCCGGTGACCTGGGTCTTGGTGGTCTCGCCGGTCTCCTCATCTTTCACCTCCTGGGTTACCACCCGCAGGGCATCCTGGGGTACCCGCATACCGCTATACGTGCTGCGGATCACGTCCGCCGCCTGCCGCCGCAGCTGCGTCACCTCGGAGAGGTACTTGTTGCTGGAAAACACCACCACCTGCTCGCCGTCCTGGACCTGGCCCACGGACTCCACCTTCACCGGCAGCTCCCGCTCCAGACCCTTGACAAAGCGCAGCGTGGTGGAGGCGCCCACGGTGAACTCCGACGCCGTCTCCTGATCCACCACGGCGGCATAGTACCAGGTGTCCCCGTAGATCATCTTCCCCAGGTCGGAGGTCACGGAGGTGTCCGCCTGGACCGCCTTGAGCTGCTGGGGGGTGATGCTCTCCAGCATGTCCGGCGTCAGGGTCTTTTCATAGCCGTCCACCACGGCGGAATAGGTACCGGCCTTGGGGGCCTTCACAGTGGTGGCCCCGGAGGACACGGCGGACTGGAGGCTCTGGATCTGACTCTTGAGGTCCTGGATCTGGGCCGTCAGGTCCGCAGAGTCCTGATAGGTGTAGTCCCGCTTGAGCACCAGGGACCGCAGCTGGGAGATGTGCTCCTCGGCGTCGGCCAGCTTGTCCGCGGACAGGTCCGCCTGCAGCGAGAGGATCCCCGCGGCGATCTGATTGTCCAGCCGCAAGGAGGCCTCGGAATCCGCGGCGGCGGTCTGGGCGTACTCCAGCTGCTCCAGCTGCGCCTGCAGGGACTGCAGCTGGGTCTGCCGGTCCTGGGAGGCCTGGTCCTGGTAGATCACCGCCAGCACCTTCCCGGCCCCCACACGCTCCCCTTCGCTGCGCTCCAAGGAGGGGATGCCGCTGGCGGCGGAGGCCAGCACCTCCTCATCCCGCACCACCACACCGTTGAGGGTCACGCTGTCCTCCACCTGGTACTGATAGACGGCATAGGTGGGGTAGGGGTCCTGGAAATACCGGTAGATCTGTACGCCGAAATACCCCAGCACGCACAAGACCAGCACCAGGGAAGCCACCCTCATCTTCCAGGAGGTCTGTTGGCGGGCGCCCTTGCGGGGGCGCAGCTGTTCATTGTCTCTTTCTTCTTTGGGCACTTTGTCTCCTCCGCTCTCATGCGCCCCGGCAAAAGGGACGCCGCTATGCCTCCTCCCGCAGCTCCACCGGTCGGGCCGGCACCACTGTGGAGATGGCGTGCTTGTAGATCACCTGCTGTTTGCCCTCGCTCTCCAGGACCACCACAAAGGGGTCAAACCCCGTCACGATGCCCCGGAGCTGAAAGCCGTTGACCAGAAACATAGTTACCGGCATCCGGTCTCTTCTCACCTGACGAAGGAAATTCTCCTGTAAATTGGGCTGCTTTTGCATGATGTATCGTCTCCATTTCTGTTTCTATGTGCGGACGATACCTTATTGCTCGCCCGCCCAGGACTTAGCATAAGCCATGGGCGCGGAGGATTTCCGTCGAAAGGCGGAGGGCGCGGTCAAAATCCCGCTCTTTTTCCCAATATATCCAGTGAATCTCCTTATCCCGGCGCAGCCAGGTCAGCTGCCGCTTGGCGTACTGCCGGGAGCGGAGCTTCACCTCCTCAATGGCCTGGTCCTGGGTGACGGTGCCGTCCAGGACCCCCAAAAACTCCTTGTAGCCGATGGCCTGGAGGGCGGTGGCGGTCCGGGGCAGGCCCCGGCGCAGCAGCGCCTGCACCTCCTCCAAAAGGCCCTCTTCCACCATCTTGTCCACCCGCCGGTCGATGAGGGCCTTCATGTCCTCCCGGTCCCGGAAGGCCAGGCCGATCTTCACCGGGTCGTACCGCCGGGGCAGCGCCGCCGTCTCGGCGTTGTGGGCGGAGATGGTCTTTCCCGTCTCCCGGTACACCTCCAGGGCCCGGAGAATCCGCTTGGTGTCCGCCATATGAAGCTTTCCGGCGGACTCCGGGTCCACCTGCTCCAGCTCCGCCCAGAGGCCCTGGATGCCCTCTCTCTCGAACCGCTGCTCCAGCTCCCGGCGGATCTCCCCGCCGCTCTGGCCGGGGGCAAAGGTCCGGCCGCTGATGAGGGCGTCCAGCCACAATCCTGTTCCGCCCACCAGCACCACCCGGCGGCCCCGGGCCAGAATGTCCTCCACGCAGGCGGTGGCCGCCTGGGTATATCGGGCCACGGACCACTGCTCCTCCGGGTCCGCCACCGCCACCATGTGGTGGGGCACCCCGTCCATCTCCTCCGGCGTAGGGGCGGCGGTGCCAATGGTCATGCCACGGTAGATCTGCATGGAGTCCACCGACACTACCTCACCGTTCAACGCCTTGGCCAGTTCCACCCCCAGTTTGGTCTTGCCGCAGGCGGTGGGGCCCACCACGCAGACCACCTTCTCCGCCATCTCAGTCCTCCTCCCCCAGGGTCCGGGCCAGGGCGCAGGCGCTCTCCAGAAGCTCAGGAGCCCCCGCCGGGTCCAGGTCCAGTCCCCCGGCAAAGACATAGTCGAACCGCCCGATGCCGAACATGGCGCACAGCTGCCGCCAGTAGAGGACCCCCAGGGAGTCCTCCCGCTCCACATCGCCGCCGGAGGTGAGATACACCAGCCGCTGCGCCCGGCAGTCCCCGTGGCAGCCGTCGTGTTCGTAGTGATAGGTCAGGCCGTTGGCGCTGATATACTCGATATAGGTCCGCAGGGCCGCGGGGAAGCTCAGATCCCAGAAGGGGGCAGCCACCGCCACCGCGTCGGCGGAACGGAACTGGCGGGCCAGGGCAAAGACCGGCGCGTCCCAGGCCTGCACCGAGGCCAGGGCGTCCCGCTCGTCCAGGGCCGCCGGATCAAAGGGGCTCAGAGACAGCAGCGCCTGGGGAGAGACCGTCTCCACCTCTGTCTCCGGGTGAGTCCGGCAGAAGGCCTCCTGAAAGGCCTCCAGCAGCTGCCGGGTGCGGGAGTCCTTCCCCCGCTGGCTGATGCAGCAGTTCACGATCAAAAGCTTCATGCCTTTCACTCCTCCGTCACTGTGGTCACCACCGGCTTCCCCTCCCGGTCCAGCAGGGGCGTCAGCCCGCCGGCGTTTCCGTCCTTGTGGAACAGGTAGTTGACGCCGGTCTTTCGGTCCACCCAGATCTCCGTAACGTCAGCGATGCCCTGCTTGTAGATCCTGACAAAGCGCTTTTCGTCCATCGGTGGTCTCCTCCCCGGGCCTCAGGCCCGTTTGAACAGTTTCTCCAATTCGTACTGGCTCATCTTCACCGCCACCGGGCGGCCGTGGGGACAGTAGCGGATCTCCCCCCGCTGGACCCGGTCCACCAGCACCCGCAGCTCCGCCTCCGAAGAGACCATTCCCGCCTTGATGGCGGCCTTGCAGGCCATGGTATGCAGCAGGGCGTCCCGCCGCTCACCGCCGGTGCGCCCGGCCCGCAGGTCCTCGGCAAAGGCCTCCAGGGTGGCGGTGGTGTCGGCGGCGTCGATGTCCGCGGGCACCTCCCGCACCAGCACCGTGTCGTCACCGAAGTCCTCGCAGGTGAAGCCGAACTCCTCCAGCAGCGGCAGGTTCTCCAACAGCAGCGCCCCGTCCTCCCGGGACAGCTCCGCCGCCAGTGGCACCAGCAGCGTCTGGCGCATGGGCGGCTCCTGCCGGGCCTTGAGCCGGTCAAAGAGCACCCGCTCATGGGCGGCGTGCTTGTCGATAAGCCACACGTTTTTCTCCTCGTCCTCGCAGATGATGTAGGTCCGCAGCACCTCCCCGGCGATGCGCCAAGGGGTCTGGGTCTGGTCCGTCCCCGCGCCGTCCACAGGCAGGGCCAGCTCCTCCTGGACCGTCTCCGGAGCCGCTTCCCGGATGGGCTCCGGGGGGCTGGAAAGGACCGGTCCAGAGGCCCGGACGGCCTCCGGAGCACTCTCCAAAGCGGCAGGCCGGGCACTCTCCGGGCGCTCCGCCGGCATGGTCTCCGGCACTACCGGAGCAGCAGGCCGGGGGGCCTCCCGCTGAGGTGCCGCCGGAGCAAAGGGCTCCTTTTGGGCCGCTGCAGCAGGAAACTCCCGGGAAGGTGGCGTCTGGGGCCGGGCAGCCCCGTGGGCAGGGGCAGCGTGGACCGCGGAATTCGGTGCGGGAGTCGCCTGAGGCGCCGGCCGCTGGGGCCGGGTCTCATAGTGCATCGCCGTCTGAGGCAGGATGTCCGAGGCCTTCACCCGTCCCCCCATCTCCGTGTCCCAGCCCTTTTGGGACGCCGCCGGACGGGCCGGAGCCGGACGGGAGGCAGAAGAGGGGACTTTGCCCCCGCTCTCCCGGAAGGTCTTGGCGTCCATGGTCACATAGAAGTCCCCCCGGGGGTTGCGCACCTGCTCCACGGCCTTGGCCTGGGGCGCGGGCTTGCCGGCACTGTCCAGGGTGTCCAGCACCGTGTGGAACACTGCGTCGAACACGTCGTGCTCCCGGGCGAACTTCACCTGGGTCTTGGCCGGGTGGACGTTCACGTCCACCGCCGTCACCGGCAGGTCGATATACAGCACGCAGCCGGGAAACCGGCCCTTCATGATCTGGTTGCGGTAGCCCTCCTCCAGAGCGGCGGTGAGCAGCTGGGACTTGATGAAGCGGCCGTTGACGAAGAAGGACTGCATCCCCCGGGAGCCCCGGCCGCACAAAGGTTTGGTCACATAGCCCCGGACGGAGATGTCCCCGCTGCCGCCCTCCACCGGCTGCAGACCCAAGGCAAAGTCCCGGCCCAGGGCGGCGTAGACGGCGGAGTCCATCTTCCCGTCGCCGGGGGTGTGGAGGGCTTCGGTGCCGTCCTTGATGAACTGGAAGGAGATCTCCGGGTGGGACAGCGCCAGATGCTGCACCAGGCCCAGGGCCGCCGCGGTCTCGGCGGAGTCCTTGCGCATGAACTTGAGCCGGGCAGGGGTGTTGTAAAAGAGGTCACGGACCAGAATGGTGGTGCCCTCCGGGGAACCCACGGCGCAGACCTCCTCCGGCACGCCGCCCTCCAGGTGCAGCGAGGCGCCGGTGTCTGCCCCGGTGGGGCGGGAGAGGATGTCCAGCCGGGACACGGCGGCGATGGCCGCCAGAGCCTCGCCCCGGAAGCCCAGGGTGCCGATGCGCCCCAGGTCCTCGCTTTGGCGGAGCTTGGAGGTGGCGTGGCGCAAAAAGGCGGTGGGCAGCTCCTCAGGGGCGATGCCGCAGCCGTTGTCGGTGACCCGGATGAGGCCCATGCCGCCCCGCTGGAGCTCCACCACGATGGCGGAGCTGTGGGCGTCGATGGCGTTTTCCACCAGCTCCTTGACCACGCTGGCCGGCCGCTCCACCACCTCTCCGGCGGCGATCAAGTCAGCCACGTGGGAATCCAGTTGTTGAATATGGGGCATATGCTTCTCCTTTCGTGGAGCGGCCGGCCCGCCGCAGGTGCGGCGTCCAAGCATGGCGCCTCAGGCGCCATCTTGCAAGCGGCCGAATGCACTTTCGGACGATTGAAATCAAATGTAAGGGGTCCCCGGCAAAGCGGTCTTTGACGGGGTCCGCTCCGCCACATGTTCCCCCCTCAGAGGATCAGCGAGGCCACCAGGGGGATGGTGGCCAGAGATGCCACGGTGGTCAAAAAGGTGCCCTGGGCCATGGAGTCGGTGTCGCCGCCGTACTGCATGGCCAGCAGCACGCCGTTGGTGGCCACCGGCAGTCCCATCTGGACCACGGCGATGTTCCGCAGCAGCTCGTCCACCTCCAAGGCCGTCAGCGCCACATATAAAAGGGCCGGCATGGCCAAAAGGCGCAGGGCCGTCAGCAGCCACATCCGGGGCGAGCCCAGCATCTGCCCCAGGGGCAGGGCTGCCAGGATGGACCCCAGCAACATCAGCGCCAGAGGGATGCTCATGTCCCCGATGAAGTCCAGGGACTCCACCACCGGCGCAGGAAAGCGCAGGTGGGTCAGGGCGACGATCAGCGCGGCCAGGGAGGCCAGCATACAGGGGGAGAACACGCCCTTCCAGCTGAGCTTGCCGCCCTTGCCGCCGGAGAGCATCACCGGCCCCAGGGTGTAGAGCAGCAGATTGAAGGGCAGGGCCAGCACTGCGGCGTAAAAGACGCAATCCGATCCAAAGAGGGACCCCACCACGGGATAGCCCACAAAGCCGACGTTGGTAAAGCTGAGGATGAAGCGGTAGGTGCCGATCTCCTTTTTGGGCGGCCGCAGCACCAGGGGCAGCAAAAAGGCCGCGGCAAAGGCCAGCACATAGAACACCACCGCCACCAACAGGATGTTCAGAATGTCCTGGAGGCCCGGCAGGTTCTCGCTAGTGAGCACCGCCGAGATAATCATGCAGGGCAGTCCCAGATTCAAAAGCAGCTTGGTCAGCTTGGTGTTGAACTCCCCGCCCATATAGCCCAGTCGGTCGGCCACAAAGCCCAGGGCAATGGCAAAGAGGATCATCCACATATGGCTCAGCGCGTCCAAATAGCTCATGACATCTCTCCCCTTCTTATATTCAGGCCAAAATGGCCCAGTAGGACAGTGCATTGACGCCCGCGTGGAGCAAGATGGAGGTCCACAGCGTCCCAGAGCGGTCGAAGCACCAGGCCAGCACCAGCCCGGGCACCAGATACTGGATCATCAGCACCAGATAGGTGATATCCTGGTTCACCAGGGCGTACTGCCACACATGGAGCAGGGCGAAGAGGGCGCAGGAAAGGACGTAGGCCGCCAGGCGGCTTTTGCCACGGAGCCCGCCGAACACCAGCCCCCGGAACAGCACCTCCTCCACGAAGGGCGCCAGGATCACCACGATCAGGAGGGTAGTTCGTGGCGCCGCGTCGATCTGGGCGGAGATAGTCATGTCGTTGAGGTTGGTATGATTGCCTACCACCAGCCTCGTCAGGCGATAGGTCAGCTCATTGAGGCCGTAAAAAGCGATGAAGCCCACCGCCAGCACCTTGAGGCTCCCCACCGCGTTTTCCAAAAAGAGCGTGGTGGTGTGGCCGATGAAGCGGTGAAAGATGATGAGGGTGACAGCAAAGATCACATAGTAATAGATGGTGTTGCCCAGGGCCTCGCCGATGGTGGTGCCCAGCAGCCGCCCCAGCAGGTCCAGGGCCGGACGGGTCACAAAGGGCAGCACCAGGAGATAGATGACGAAGAACACGGTGCCCGCGATCTTCTCCCCTTCGGTCAGATAGGCGCCGGAGGCCTTTCGTTTTGCCATATAGATCCTCCCACCAGATAGATTTCTCCCCCTTGCGCCCGGGGAAGCGGGCGTCTTTCAGGGCTGGAGCTTCTGCTTCAGCTCATAGAGCAGCGTCATGGCCTCGATGGGGGTCAGGGTGTCGGGCTGGGTACGGCGGAGCTTGTCCAGCACCTCCGCCTCCGCCAGGGACTCCATGGACATCTGTCCCCCCGTCTGGGCCGCCGGAGCGGCCGGGGCCGGGGCGGCGGTCTGGCCGCTCTCCAGCTCCTGGAGCACCGTCCGGGCCCGGCTGAGCACCTTGGTCGGCAGTCCCGCCAGCTTGGCCACCTCGATGCCGTAGCTGCGGTC
>CDTY01019935.1_pt1 | contig 15584 bp, 12 predicted proteins | sample 557731 | NCBI WGS metagenome assembly CDTY01 (sample SAMEA3182101, study PRJEB8094) | gut metagenome | biome: human; feature: gut; material: Stool; isolation source: human stool | place: Canada | collected 2013-02-12
CTCGGTTACGCCCTCGGCAATTTTCATCTGCTCCATGATGGTATCTAACCGTTCCTGTGCCTGTTCGTTCAGGTCTGCAAGATATGTCCACAATTCTCCGGTCAGTATCAATGTGTTCAATCTGGCTGGGTGGACTTTTCTCAAATATTCCCGGTGCATCCGTCCGTGCTGATGTGCTTTCCCTCTTTGCTCATGTTGGCAATCATATTCGTTGTCATACCGGCGGCAAGCCTTAAATCTTCTTTTCTCATATCACGCTCTATCAGTGCGCCAGAGTGGTTTATAGTTGATGTGCATATTGTTTTCCTGCTTTTCTATCCATACCACCGGGCGGTTGCCCCGGCAGGAACTTTTCTCTTATTATAACACCAATCTTGTGAAATCACAATTTATTCTTGTTGTCTGCCGCTGATACCGTCTGGATTGTGCTTTTCCTTTCTTTTTGTTCCCGCATCTCAAGCGCTCCATAAGCAAAATTTATAGGTCATAGTAAATTTATTCGGTTTACTGATATGATACTTCATGTTATACTATATTACAATAGGAAATATGGATAGGAGTTTCAGAATCATGGAAAAGAAAGCAAGCAGTTTCTCCGGACAAATCGGATTTGTCCTTGCTGCCGCCGGAAGTGCGGTGGGTGTCGGCAACCTGTGGCGGTTCCCGTACCTTGCCGCAAAAGATGGCGGCGGTTTGTTTTTGCTGGTGTATCTGGTGCTGGTGCTGACCTTCGGTTTCACGCTGCTCACCTCGGATATCGCCATTGGCCGCCGCACCAAGCAGAGTGCCATCCGCGCCTACGAGACGATGCGTCCCAAGTGGAAATTCCTCGGCATCCTGACTTTTCTGGTGCCAGTTCTGATTATGACCTACTATGCCGTCATCGGCGGGTGGATCACAAAATATGCGGCAGTCTACCTGACCGGACAGTCTGCTGCCGCTGCTGAGGACGGTTATTTTACCAGCTTCATCACCTCGCCGGTCTCCCCTGTGGTGTTCGCTCTGCTGTTCATGGGCGTGACTGCTTTCATCGTGTACAACGGCGTGGAGGGAGGCATTGAGCGGGTGTCCCGCTACATGATGCCCATTCTGCTGGTTCTGGTGGTGGTGATTGCGGGTTACGCCCTCACCCTGCGCCACGAGGACGCCTCCGGCCAGATGCGCACCGGTCTGGAAGGTCTGCGCTACTACCTGACCCCGCACATGGAAGGGCTGACCGTCAGCCGCTTTTTGCAGATTTTGCTGGATGCCATGAGCCAGCTGTTCTTCTCCCTCAGCGTGTCCATGGGCATTATGATCACCTACGGTTCCTACGTCAAACCGGACGTAGACCTGAACAAAGCGGTGAATCAGATCGAGATCTTCGATACCGGCGTAGCCCTGCTGGCCGGTGCCATGATCATCCCCGCCGTGTATGTTTTCTCTGGCACCGAGGGCATGAGCGCAGGCCCCAGCCTGATGTTCGTCTCGCTGCCCAAGGTATTCAACGCCATGGGCAAGGCGGGCGTGTTCGTTGGCATCCTGTTCTTTGTCACTGCCATTTTTGCCACCCTGACCTCCTGCATCTCGGTGCTGGAATCCATCACCGCCAACTGCATGGAGATCTTCCACTCGGGCCGCAAAAAGACGGTGCTTGTGCTGGCGGTCATTTATCTGGCCGCTTCCGCCATCATTGCGCTGGGTTACAGCATCTTCTATTTTGAAGTACAGCTCCCCAACGGATCGGTGGGTCAGCTGCTGGATATCATGGACTACGTCAGCAACAGTGTTATGATGCCTTTCATTGCCCTGCTGTCTACCATCCTGATTGGCTGGGTCATGACACCGGATTACGTCATTGACGAGATGCAGCGCAACGGCGAGACCTTCCGCCGCAAGAAACTTTACCGGGTGATGATCCGATACGTTGCCCCGGTGATGATGCTGGTGCTGTTTTTGCAGTCCACCGGGATCCTTGCTTAAGCCGAAAAGCCCCCGTAGGCTTTTGGGAAACCGGACGAACAGAAAGGGATTTACCCCAACAGGCCCGGTTCTGTTATCATCTGATCCACGCCATTGAGGGTGCATATAAGTATCGGAAAGACTGATGATACCAGTTTTATCGGATGGTTCTGCGGAGCCATCCGTTTTTTTTTTTTGCTCAAATCGCATTTTTTAGAGGTTTAAACACATCTGAATTATCGCAAGAAATTCAAAATAAACTTGAAACGGTTTTAACATAATGCTAGAATATAATGTCACTACTTTTATAGGAGAATCCACACAAGATCCAGTGCGGACAGGCCGCAAGCGTTGACCGCAAACGCCTTCCTTGAGGATGTGAAAAAGAGCAAGGAGGCCGGCATGGACGAGCATCTGTCCAAGCCTGTGGATATCGCTGCGCTGGAACAGACGGTGAAGCGCTTCCGCGTTACCCCCTGAAAATAAATAGTGGAATCGCATGGTTTCGCAGATGACCGACACCCACGACCTAGCAGGGCCGCCCATTTGCGGCCCAGCTCTTTTTTTGTGAGAGAGCAATCATGATGAATCAAAGTATTGGATGGTATTGCGTATGGAACAACAGCCAAATAAAATCCGGCCTATGTTGCTATCGGCACTTGCCCAATTGAGCGTCTGCCTGATCGTCTGGAATTTTCATATTCCAAATCCAAATATCCTGCTTTTTGTTGTTCTTTCTGCTGTGCTCGTGAAATACGGCTATGCAGCAGGAATCGTAAGCGGCCTCATTGCATTCCTATACTCCGCGTTTTTCTTTTCTACCGACCACAGCTTTTTTCTTTACACCTCTTTGAACTTTCAAAAGCTCATTGTGATCGGCCTTGGTATCGCTGCGAACATTCTGCTGATCGGTCGCCTGCAATGGCAGTTCGGGCGCTCCAGCATGGAAAAGATGCAGGCCGAAGCCGAGGAAAAGCTTCAAGAAACAACAGAGAGCTACCGTGCAAAACTTTACCACGATGTCTTGACTGGCACGTACAACCGCCGCTACTATGAGGATATCGCATCCCGTATCGTCGGCCCCGCAGGCATCGCGCTGATAGATGTAGACGATTTCAAGATCTGCAACGACACCTACGGACATTACGCCGGAGATATGGCACTGGAAACAGCGGCAAATGCCATCCGCTCCTGCATCCGGGAGTCGGACCTGCTCATCCGCTATGGCGGAGACGAATTTCTGCTGGTCTTACCCGGCATTCCGGGAGATATTTTGCAGACCAAACTGGAACAGATCCGCACGGCTGCACAGATGGCATCCGTACCCGGCTATTCGCATTTCCGCCTCTCACTGAGCATCGGCGGAACGATGCAAGCCATCACCGACCCGATGGAGAATGCGGTTCGCCGGGCAGACCGGCTGATGTATCAGGCAAAGTGCCGCAAGAATGCCGTCACGGTGGAGGTTTCGGGGTGCAGCCTGGCCGCACCGGAAAAGCTTTTGCAGGAAAAATCCCAGATCCTGCTTGTGGACGACTCCAAAATGAACCGCATGATCCTGGCAGAGATCTTAGGAGACGGCTACCATATTCTGGAGGCAGAAAATGGACAGGAATGCCTGGAAAAATTGCGGGCAGAAGCCGGAAACATCGCACTGGTGCTGCTGGACATCAACATGCCCGTTATGGACGGCTTTGAAGTGCTGAAAGCCATGAATGCCAACCACACCATCGAGGACATCCCGGTCATTATGATCTCCAGCGAGGACTCTGATGCGGCGATCCGGCGTTCCTATGAACTGGGGGCGAGTGATTATGTCAATCGTCCCTTTGATGCACGCATCGTATACCGCCGCGTGACCAACACCATCAAGCTGTACGCCAAGCAGCGGCGGCTGGTGCAGATGGTCTCTGACCAGATCCGTGCCCGTGAAAACAATACGGATATGTTGGTAGGTGTACTGAGCCATATCGTAGAATTCCGCAACGGCGAAAGCGGTCTCCATGTGCGACATATCCGCATGATTACGGAACTGCTGCTCCACCGTCTGCTGGAAATCAGCAGCAGATACTCTATTACTGCGGAACAGCAGGATATGATCCCGCTGGCCTCTGCCCTGCACGACATCGGCAAGATCGGCATTGATGAAAAAATTCTCAACAAACCTGGCAAACTGACCCCGGAGGAATTTGAGGTCATCAAGACCCACAGTATGCTGGGAGCCCAGATACTATACGATCTGGATAATTTTTCCGAGCAGCCGCTGCTGCAAACGGCCTACGAGATCGCCCGCTGGCATCACGAACGCTGGGATGGGCGCGGCTACCCGGATGGACTGAAGGGCGACGAGATCCCCATCAGCGCACAACTGGTCTCGCTGGCCGACGTATACGATGCACTGACCAGCGAACGCTGCTATAAAAAAGCCTTTTCCCACGAAAAAGCTATGCAGATGATCCTGAACGGCGAGTGTGGAGCGTTCAACCCGCTGCTGCTGCAATGTCTGACGAATATCCAGTCCGACCTGAAAGAAGAATTGAAACAGCACAACTGAACAGCGGATGCAATAAAAACAGGAGAATAAAAAAGCCCGAATGAAACACAGAATCTCACGCCGTGCATTTCTGCACGGCTGCACGCTGCTGGCGGCATCGGCTGCCGTTGGCAGTCTGACTTCCTGCGACGGAACGGACGCGAAGGAGAGCGGTCTTCCGCAGATCATTGTGGGGAGCGATATTTATCCGCCCTATATCTATTTGAACAATGACGGTGTTCCCGCCGGGATCGACGTGGAGATTGCCACCGAAGCATTCCGCCGCATGGGATATGCTGCCCAGTTTGAATCGATCGATTGGGAGCAAAAAACAAATCTGGTGGAAAGCGGCATCATAGACTGCATCTGGGGCTGCTTTTCCATGGATGGACGCGAGGAAGCCTACCGCTGGGCGGGGCCTTACATGGTGAGCCGTCAGGTGGCTGCTGTGGATGCCGACAGCAGCATCCAGACACTCGGTGACCTTGCCGGAAAGACCATTGCCGTGCAGAGCACCGGCAAGCCGGAGGAGATCTTTCTCAGCGGCTCCGATCCGCGGATCCCGCAGACGGTGGAGGTGTTCAGCATCGAAGACCGCAACGTGCAGTACGCGATGATGGCCTGCGGCTATGTGGATGCCATCGCTGCCCATGAGACAGGCATCCTGCAATACATGAAGGACAATTCCGTGGAGTTCCGCATCCTCGAAGAACCGCTGCTGGTCACCGGGCTGGGCATTGCCTTTGCCAAAAATGACAGCCGCGGGCTGGACACCCAGCTGAACGCGGTTCTTGCGCAGATGCGCACAGACGGCACACTGGAGCGGATCATTGGCCGATACCTTGAAAATGCTTCGCAGTATCTGGAGGTGGACACCATTGGCGCATAAAAACAGAATCCTTTCAGATGCAGGGAGATGGGGGATCTATCTGATCGTCGGTGTGCTTTTTATGACCGGCATCGTTTTTCTCTCGGATTGGCGGGCACTGCGCACAGCGGAGGGACGTTTCTGCCAGACCCTTGATTTTGTCAAATCGCAGTCCACCAGCTTTGAAAAGTACAATGACATCGTTGCTGCCAAAGCGCTCCGCCGCACGGCGGTATCGGTGCATCAGCTGGCACAGGACCCTGCGCTGGACCTCTCCGATCCGCAGTGCCTGAAAAAGCAAACGGAGAAGCTCTGGCTCACAGGGATCTCGGTTCTGGCCCCGGACGGTACGCTCCTGTGCGAATCCACAACAAACGGCATCGGCTATGCTCGGTTTGGAGAGCAGCTCAAAAATGATACCGTTCTGGACGTTTCTTCTCACCCGCAAAAGACCTACCTCAAGCGGGTCCTGCTGGAAGATGGGGCGGCTGTGGATATTGCGGCACACAGGGCAAAAGGCAAAGATGTGATCCTGCTTGCCTACCGCTATACCCCGGCAGAATTTATCAAGGGAACGGCCTTGTCCATCCAGAGCGTACTGGACGGCTACTCGGTAGAAACCAGCGGCACATTGTTCATCGTGCAGAACAATCAGGTCATTGCCTCCAACCGCCCGGAGCTGATCGGGCAGGATGTTACGGACAGCCCGCTGGTACAGGAGATCCGCAAAGTCGGAACCGCCGAAACGCTGACCCATACCCATGATTGGAACGGCTCCGGCTGCTATTTTGGAATGTACTGTCATGGAAGATCCTTTGATCTCTATGCGTATACAGATGAAAGATCGGTCTTTCGTGAATCACTTCCGTTGATCCTGGTGGCGCTGGTCGGTTACATCCTGTTTGTAATGGTCCTTCAGGTGCTGCGCAGACGCTCCGTGCAGGAGATGGAGCAGCAAAAGAAAGAACAGGAAAAAAAGTACCAGGCTCAGCTGGAAGAACAGAACCACAAGCTGGAGATCGCACTCCGGCACGAGGGGGCGGCAAACCGTGCCAAGCGGGAGTTCCTGTTCAATATGAGCCACGATATCCGCACCCCCATGAATGCCATCATTGGCTTCACCTCGCTGGCTGCGACCCATATTGATCATAAGGAACAGGTGCTGGACTACCTGAAAAAGATCTCTTCCTCCAGCCAACACCTGCTTTCCCTCATCAATGATGTGCTGGATATGAGCCGCATCGAGAGCGGAAAAGTAAAAATTGAAGAAAAAGCGGTGCATCTGCCGGATCTCGTCCACGATGTGCGCTCCATCATCCAGCCCAATGTTTCGGCAAAGCGACTGTCTCTTTTCATTGATACCATGGATGTGGAGAACGAGGACATCATCACTGACCCGCTGCGGCTGAACCAGATCCTGCTGAACATTTTGTCCAACGCCATCAAGTTCACCCCCACAGGCGGCATGATCAGCATCCGCATTTCCGAGAAAAACGGTGCGCCCAAGGGCCGGGCCTGCTATGAGTTCCGCATCAAGGACAATGGCATCGGCATGAGCGAGGAATTCCAGAAACACATCTTTGAGGAGTTCACCCGTGAGGAAAACTCCACCGTCAGCGGCATTCAGGGCACCGGCCTGGGCATGTCCATCACCAAGAATATTGTGGACCTGATGGGCGGCACCATCGCCATTGAGAGCGAGCCGGGCAAGGGCAGCGAGTTCATCGTGGATCTCTGCTTCGCACTCAGCGGACAAAAGATAGAGCCCAGGCAGCTCCCGCAGCTGGAAAGGCTGCGGGCACTGGTGGCGGATGACGATACCGACACCTGCCTGAGCGTCAGCACCATGCTGTCCAAGATCGGGATGCGGCCGGAGTGGACGATCTCCGGCAGGGAGGCGGTGATCCGCACCCGGTACGCCATGGAACAGGGCGACGAATTCAGCGTCTACATCATCGACTGGCTGATCCCCGATATGAACGGCATCGAGGTTGTGCGGCAGATCCGCAAGGTGATCGGGAAAAACTGCCCCATCATCATCCTGACAGCCTACGACTGGGCAGATATCGAAGAGGAAGCCCGCGCTGCCGGCGTGACCGCTTTCTGCGAAAAGCCGCTGTTCCTTTCCGAGCTGCGCAGAGTATTGGCAGAACCGTTCTGCGCAGAGCCTGCCCACAAGCCATCGCAGCCTAATGCCGCCAAGCTCAAGGGAAAGAAACTTTTGCTGGTGGAGGACAATGCGCTGAACCGTGAGCTTGCGCAGGAGATTTTGAAGGAAGCGGGTTTTGTGGTGGACACGGCTGAGGATGGTGAGATCGCCGTCCAGAAGATGAAGCAAGCGGCCCCCGGGCAGTACGACCTGATCTTAATGGACATCCAGATGCCCAGGATGGACGGCTACGAGGCAACGCGGCAGATCCGTGCCCTGCCGGATGCTGCAAAGGCAGGCATTCCCATCTTTGCAATGACGGCAAATGCCTTTGAGGAAGACCGTCAGAATGCATTGAAGGCCGGGATGGACGGCCACATTGCAAAGCCGCTGGATATTCCGCACCTGCTGCAGGTCCTTACAGACGTACTGAAATAAACAGCGAAAAGCACCCACAGCAAGCGCCGCAGAGGTTTTGGACCTCCGGTGAGCAGCTTGCTGTGGGTGCTTTATTTTTGATGTCTGACAGGCCGCCGTTTTCCTGCAAAAAGTGGGCGGAAAACTGTGGGGGCAGCCTGCGTTACTGCACCGCACGGATAGCATCTATCGTGATGTTGTACTGTTCTGTCACACGGTCAAACCATTCCTTTGAGCCTTCCAGGGTACCCGCACGCAGCACCTCGGTCAGCTCATAGGTGGGCTGATAGAGATTGGTAAAGCCAAGGTTCTGGCATACCCCCTTGAGCGTGTGTGCCGCACGGAATGCTTCCTCTACATTTTCTTCCTTTAATGACCGCTCCAGCTTTGGATAACTGTCATCGTCCAAAAACATTCTGGCAAATTTACGGATCATCCCCTCACTGTACAACCGCTTGAGCACATCCTCATAGTCTGCACCCATTTTCTTATAGCATTCCTGGATCGTCATAGTCCCCTGCGCATCCTTTCTTATATATAGCATGATTGTAACATTATCGCGGATGCGTTTCAAGAGATTTTGCTTGTAAAGGCTACTAGTTTTCTATTATGAGTGCTTGACAAAAAGCCGCCGAAGATACCTCCCAACATGGGAAGAATCCTCGGCGATATTCATTTAGCAGGTCAGGATTTTCTCGGATGATACCGGCGGAGTAAACCTTGCCAATGCCGGGGATGTCTGAATCGCATTTGGAAGAGCATCCAGCGTCCTTGCTTTGAATTTGCGCAAAAGGACCTTTACCTTCGACCAGAGCTTTTCAATGGGATTCAGATCGGGACTATACGGTGGAAGATATCTGCAAATGATGGAAAACGCCGGGCTGGCTGCCTGTGCGCTGATAAATCGTCAGCGGGAAAGCGGCGCATTCGTGCTGGCCGTCGATCTGCCCAGCGGCATCAACACAAAAAAGCACTTTCCCTTATATTTGCATTGCAAATAAGGGAAAGTGCTTTTGTCTTGCTCACTATGAGGTTACTATCGCAAAGGATACGGTCAACTCCCAATAGCGAAAAGATAATACGGCAGCCTTCACTTTTTCAGCACTACGCACTCATAGGGGCGCAGCGTGTCGGCGGTGTCGGGGTAGTTACCCAGCAGTTTCTCGGCATCGGTCCAGCCTACGGGCAGGGGCTTGGCAATTTCCCACTCCCGCAGGTTGCAGAGAACCAGCAGCTCCGTCTCGCCGTCGTACCGGCGATAGGCTAACAAATCCGCGTTGTCGGGATACAAGAACTCGATTTTTCCCGCACTGATGACCGGCATTTTCTTGCGCAGGGCCACCAGCGTTTTGTAAAAGCTGCGGATGGAATCCGGGGCATCCATTTGGGCAGCGGCGTTGATGGCCTTGTAGTTGTCGGCAATGCCGATCCACGGCGTACCGGTGGTAAACCCGGCGTTCTCGCTCGCGTCCCACTGCATCGGGGTACGGCTGTCGTCGCGGCTGCGCTGGGCGATAATGTCCAGCGTCTCGGCCTCGGTCTTGCCCTGCTCTCGCAGGATCCTGTAGTAGTTGCGGCTCTCGATGTCGCGGTACTGCTCGATTTTCGTGAAATGCGGGTTCGTCATGCCCAGTTCTTCGCCCTGATAATGGCTCCGGCAACAGCCGTGACATAGCGAAGTTGTTGAAGGGTCACGGCAGTTTCCTTTCGGCGTGTTTTTTTATCCTACCGCAGAGCCGCCAAAAACGCAACGTATTTTCTTCTTTGAAATACCAAACGAACATTGCCGGCATATCCAAGATACGTTTTACCCGCCCTGCAATTTCCCTTATAATAGCACCGCAGTCTTGAAACAGCTGCAACATTCCCATATCACAAAGGAGGCTTTCCGGTATGGGACAACGGCAAAGTGAGATCATCAAAAATCACATGGAAGTCTACTGGCACGACTATGCGTCGGCCAGCAAGGGCGTTCCCATTACCGAGGCGGGGCTTGTGGAAAAAGCCTCCGTCATTGGACGCACCGGGCTGATGCTGCTGGAATGCGGCACCGGCGCATGGCGTGTCCGAAGCTCCATGAACACCCTTTCGCGGGAGCTGGGAGTCACAACAACAGCGGACATCGGCCTGTTGTCCATTGAGTTCACCTGCTTTGATGGTGACCAGTGTTATACCCAGTCACTCTGTCTGACAAACACGGGCGTGAATACCTCCCGGCTGAACCGGCTGGAGCATTTCGTCAACGACTTCGACCGGGAAGGGAAATTTATGACCGGCGAAGAGCTGCACAGCCACCTCGATGAGATCGAGCGCATCCACGGCTTGTATTCGCCCATCGCACTGGGCTTTGCAGCTGCACTGGCCTGCGGCTGCTTCACCTTTCTGCTTGGCGGCGGCATTGTGGAAATGCTGTGTGCCTTCTGCGGTGCAGGCATCGGCAACTTTGTACGATGCAAGCTGACAAAACACCATTTCACCCTGTTTCTGGGCATTACGGCGTCGGTCTGTTCAGCAAGCCTTGTGTATGCCATCCTGCTGAAGCTGGCAGAGGTGCTGTTTGCCGTATCGGCGCAGCACGAGGCGGGGTATATCTGCTCCATGCTCTTCATCATTCCGGGCTTTCCGTTCATTACCAGCGGCATCGACCTTGCCAAGCTGGATATGCGCTCCGGGCTGGAACGTCTGGCCTACGCCGTCCTCATCATTCTGGTGGCAACCATGACGGCTTGGATCATGGCACTGCTGCTGCATTTGCAGCCGGTGCAGTTCCCTGCCCTGAGCCTGACACTCCCGGAAGAGATCGTGTTCCGGCTGCTGGCAAGTTTTGGCGGTGTGTTCGGCTTTTCACTCATGTTCAACAGTCCCCGGAACCTGGCAGTCTGCGCCGCCCTTATCGGTGCGGTAACGAACACGTTCCGGCTGGAGCTGGTGAGCCTTGCGGGCTTTCCGCCCGCTATTGCAGCGTTTCTGGGCGCACTGCTGTCCGGATTGCTGGCCTCCTGCCTGAAGAGCGCCGTCGGTTATCCCCGCATCTCCGTCACCGTGCCGTCCATCGTTATCATGGTACCGGGACTGTATTTCTACCGTGCCATCTATAATCTGGGCATCCTGTCTCTGATGGACTCCGCCACATGGTTTGCAGATGCCATTCTCATCATCGTGGCACTGCCGTTAGGGCTGATCTTCGCCCGTATTGTCACTGACAAAACTTTCCGTTATTGCACCTGATGTGCAGCATTTCCATTCTCCCTTATAAGGCAAAACGCAGCGAATCTTTTAACGGTTCGCTGCGTTTTGTTTTGCTGTAATGCACTTATAAAGGGAGTTCGTTTACAGGGCGTTTACTCGCCGTAAACGATCTTGGTAGCAGTTTCCACATGGCGTTCCAGCCGGTCGGCAAAGTGTTCCAGCGGCAGAAAAACGCCAAGTTCATCGTAGCGGGTTCCGCCGTCCTTGAGCGTATCCTGTCCATAGTAGACCACGGAACGGGGCAGTGCGTGCTGCAGCTTCATCTGGATATCCCAGACGGTGGAGTAGGCCTCCGCTTCCGTTACCTTCTGCTTCACGGTGTCCGGCAGTTCGTAGATCAGCAGCAGCCCCAAATGCTGGTTGTAGTGGTACTCCACCACATCCATCGAGCCTTCGTCGTAGCCGTGATACTTGCAGTAGCCGCTGGCAAGGTACATTTTTACCTTTTCCTGCTTCTGGAACACCCGGATGAACCGGTCGTATACTTTGCTGCTCACGGCAAATTCGTTGTTCGGCAAAAGAACGCCGGCATCATCCGTCAGGATCACCGGGTTCGGCTGACCATCGGCGTTGAATTTGAACGGGATCAGGGCAGCGTTCCGTAGCAGGTCAAACATACTGTGCTGGCAGATCGCCATCAGAAAGGCAGACAGATCCTTGTTCTCGTAGGCATTGAACAGCGCCGCGGCAAACTGCTGTGCACTCACAGCCGGCGCATCCAGTACGTCTGCCATGTCCAGCGAGTCGTTGAAGGTATCCATCAGGCGGTGGCAGGCTTCTGGATTTTTCAGGATCTCCCCGAACAGTGCCTCTGCCTTTTCTTCTCTTGGAAATATCGTTGCCATCAAAAAGACCCTCTTTCTGTTTATTTCCAGCTACCTATTATAGATTCATAATGCCCCGCTGTGAAATACTGCTTTCATATTGCTGCTATATGCAGAACACTTTTTACACATTTTCCAAGTGCCTGTATAAACAGAAATAAACCTTCCGGCCGCAGATAGTCAGACAGTTCGCTTTCAGGCACACCATACACGGGCAGAACCCCGTCGATAATTGGTGAATGTTTTATCCATAAAATATACCCACTTACATATTATGTCAACAGGTTTTTGCTTTGAGCATAAAAAAGCTCTATGTCAGCCTTCTGAAACACGTTTTTTCTTTGGATTCTCTTGACGATGTCCCGCCAATGGAGTAGGATGGTGCTGCAAAAACGAATTGCAAAAGAGGAGATTCAAATGCAAATCAGCCTTTTATTGATGCAGCAGATCGCGCAGCTATTTCTGATTCTGCTGATGGGATATGCCGTTGTAAAAACCGGCTTGTTGAAGGCATCGGACAGTAAGGTGCTGTCTGTGGTCTTTGTCTATCTGGTCATGCCCTGTGTCGTTCTGAACGCCTTTCAGATCAAGGATACACCGGAGATCCGCACCGGGCTGCTTTATTCCATGGGCATCGCCGTTGGAATGCACGTTGTATTTCTGCTTCTGAATGCGCTGTTCCGCAAAGCTCTCAAGCTGGACGCCGTGGAGCAGGTCAATGTCATTTACAGCAATGCCGCCGCGCTGGTCATTCCCATCGTGCAGGCCCTGCTGGGGGAGGAATATGTTGTCTACTCCTGCGCCTTTGTCATTGTACAGCTGGTGCTGCTCTGGACCCATGCCAGTGCCTGCCTGCAGGGCTCTGCACAGCTGGAATGGCGCAAGCTCCTTACCAATGTCAATCTGATTGCCATTGCAGCCGGTGCTCTGCTGTATCTGCTGCACATCTCTCTGCCTGCCCCGATCACCAGCACACTGAGCAGTGTCGGCAATATGATTGGCCCCATGGGAATGCTGCTGGCAGGCATGGCCATTGCGGAAGTCCCCCTCAAAAAGGTTTTCTGCACCCCGCGCAACTATCTGCCGGTATTTCTGCGTCTGCTGGGTGTTCCGCTGGTCATCGTTCTGCTGCTTTGGGCAGTTCAAGCCTCCCACTGGGTCCCGGACGGCAAGTCCATCCTGATGACGGTCTACCTTTCTGCCATTACCCCCGCCTGTGCAACAGTCACCTCCATGGCACAGCTCTATGACCGGGATGCTTCTCATTCCAGTGCGATCTATGTCCTGAGCACGCTGCTTTCCATCCTGACCATGCCGCTGATGATCGGGTTGTTTGAGCTGTTGCTCTGAAATACGGAAAAAGGCCGTCCGGCACCGTAGCAGGGCAGCCTTTACAACTACAAGGATGTGTCTCTATGAAACTACTCAAACAATTCATTCAGCAGGAAACGGTCCTCACCGCAGCCGCTGTGCTGGCCGTTGTCTCCGCCTTCTTTGTTCCACCGGATGTGCAGTATCTCGGCTACATCGACCTGCGCACACTGGCGATCCTGTTTTCCCTGATGACGGTCATGGCCGGGCTGCGGCGGCAGGGCTTTTTTGATGGCCTGGGACGGGCATTGCTGTCCCGCACCCACAGCACCTTTCAGCTGACACTGGTACTGGTCGGGCTGTGCTTTTTCGGAAGCATGTTCATCACCAACGATGTTTCCCTGCTGACCTTCGTTCCCTTTACGTTCGTGGTCCTGAGCCGTCTGGGAGCGGATGTCCGCCGCTCCCTTCTGGTCCCGGTGGTCTGTATGCAGACCATTGCGGCAAACCTTGGCAGTATGCTGACCCCCATCGGCAACCCGCAGAACCTCTATCTTTACGGAAAAAGCGGCATGAGCATCGGGGGATTTGTGCTTCTTATGCTGCCCTACACACTGGTCTCTCTGCTCCTGCTGCTGGCTTGGGCAGCAATGGTCTGCAGGAAAGCCTCTGCCGCCCTCTCCGTGGATGAGCTTGTTTCTTCTTCTGCATCTCAGGGGGATCAGAAGATCATCCTGCTGTACCTGGTTCTGTTTGCCGTTTGCCTGCTGTCCGTGATCCGGGTGCTTCCCTATGGCATTGCCTTTGCCGCTGTACTCGTCTGCGTTCTTTTTGCAGACCCGCACACCTTACGGGCAGTGGACTATTCCCTGCTTTTGACCTTTGTGGCTTTTTTCATCTTCATTGGCAATCTGGGGCGCATTCCGGCCTTTTCCGGCTGGCTGCAGGAGTTTCTGACCGGCCGGGAAGTGCTGGTGGCGGTTCTTGCTTCGCAGGTCACCAGTAATGTTCCCGCTGCCCTGCTGCTGTCCGGGTTCACGGCAGAGACACAAGCCCTCATCATCGGCACCAATCTGGGAGGTCTTGGCACTCTGATCGCATCCATGGCCAGTCTTATCTCCTACCGGCAGATCGCACGGGAGCTGCCACAGGGGAAGAAGCAGTATTTTGGGCTGTTCACCCTGTCCAACCTGATTTTCCTTGTGATCCTGCTGGGTGTGTGGTTTTTGCTCCGTTGACCGTGGCAGATGACTTATGGTTTTTCTATACCCTTTTTGTACCCGCAGTCGCAGTAGGGTCCGCCGGAGGCAAGGGTGTACTGCCGCACAAAATTTGTCACACCGCCCGCTTCGCTCATGGTGTAGTCCAGACGGCACAGGGCGGGGGTCAGGTCGTACAGCCCCAGTTCCTTCATCAGCACACACATTCCAAAGGGCATTCCGGCATATTTCATTGTCTGTCTCCAAATCCGATCTTCACGATCTGCATTTTCATCCCGTTGTCCCCGACCTTGGCGAGAAACCGGAAAAAGCCGCTGACAGAAGGATCTTTCAAATCGTTGTACCCCAGCATATAGCCCCGGCTGGACACTTGCAAATGGCTGTCCCATGGGGAAAGCTCGCTTTTCGCATCCGGAACCGCGAAATATGCTCCCACATCCTTGATTTTCGCCGTCCTGAGCCACGTTTTGGCAATCATCTTTACCGCCGTTCGGTTGGCAGCATCAAAGACCAGCACTCCGCCGGGGAAAGCGTCCGCCATCCCCTGCACCAGCGTCTTGACCTGCTGGGTCAGGAAGTAATAGAACACCCCGGAGGCAAAGAACACCGCCCCGCCGGAGGCATCGATCTTGTCAAACCATGTGGGGTCTTTCAGGTCGCAGGGGATGTTTTGCTCCCGCTCCCCGGCGGGCAGCAGCTGCTGACGCAAGGCAATCACATCCGGGAAGTCCAGATTGTAGATCTTGCATCTGCCGTTGTCGCAGGCTCTGCCGGTGTTATCCAGCCCGCAGCCCAGATTGACCACTGCCGCACAGGGGTGGTTTTTCAGGTACGCCCGCACCTCAAAGGCAAGGTCATTCTGCCGCATGGCGACCTCCAGCGCACCGAACCGCTGCATCAGGCTGCGGGAGTTTTCCTCTGCCTCTGAAAAGTCGTAGTCGATCTGGTCGATCAGATTCACCGCTGTTTCGTCCCGGTAAAGGTTCGGATACAACTCCGTACACAGCTTCCGGGAATACAGTGGGAGGATCAGCGTTTCCTGCACGGTGTTTTTCTCGATTTTGTATTTCAT
>CDTY01018556.1_pt1 | contig 15477 bp, 9 predicted proteins | sample 557731 | NCBI WGS metagenome assembly CDTY01 (sample SAMEA3182101, study PRJEB8094) | gut metagenome | biome: human; feature: gut; material: Stool; isolation source: human stool | place: Canada | collected 2013-02-12
AGCCTGATTTCCTCCCTGCAAAAGCTGATTGAGAAAAAGAAAGCTATCAAGCAGGGGGCCATGCAGGAACTGCTCACCGGCAAAAAACGCCTGTCGGGGTTTAACGAGGAATGGGAAGAACTAAATTTTGCAGAAAGCGCCAAGCTAAAAGCACGGATAGGTTGGCAAGGATTAACGACTTCGGAGTATTTACAGTCAGGATTTGCTTATCTGATAACAGGAACAGACTTTCATAGCGGCAAAATTAAATGGGATACATGTCACTTTGTCGATGAAAAAAGATATAAGCAAGATTTGAATATTCAAATCAAAAAACACGATATTTTGCTTACCAAAGATGGAACTATTGGAAAAGTAGCGTATATTTCCGATATTCAAAAACCTACAACATTAAACAGTGGCGTTTTTGTCATTCGTCCTGCAAAAGAAAATTCGTTTGATCCTAATTTTGTTTATCACGTACTGAATTCATTTATATTTGACAATTTCCTCGCAAAATTGTCTGCCGGTTCGACGATCAACCATTTGTATCAAAAAGATTTTGTTGGGTTTACGTTTAAAGCACCATCAGAATTGGTGGAGCAACAGGCCATCGCTCAAGTCCTTTCTGATATAGACAGTGAAATCGAGAAGTTGGAAAAGAAAATGGCTAAGTACCAGCAGATCAAGCAGGGTATGATGCAGGAGCTGCTCATTGGACGAATTCGGCTGGTAGATGCAGATGACAAAGAACAGCCGAAAACACAGATTCTTCAGGAAAAGCAGTCTCAACCAGCACACAATCAGCATTTTGATGATGCAGTCATGATTGCAGGAATTGTGAACGCTTTCTATTCCGAGAAGTACCCTTTGGGACGTAAAAAAGTTCAGAAACTGCTCTATCTGGTTCGCCGCAAGGAGCAGGCGGATATTTCCGCCTTTCATAAAAAAGCGGCTGGTCCCTACGCTGATGAAGTCCGCTATAAAGGCGGCGAGCCGATTGCTCAGAAAAACAAGTATATCCAGGTCAAAAGGAACGAAAAGGGCAGCCGTTTTGAAAAAGGTGTGCAAATGCAACAGGCGTTGACCTATTTGCAGGACTGGGGAAAGCAGGGAGATGTGGATTGGCTGGTGTCGCAGTTCCAGTACACAAGTGTCAATGAGCTGGAGCTTTTGGCAACGGTAGATATGGCAATCTGCGACTTGCGGCGGGAAGGTAAGGAAATTTCCGTAGCTTCGATTAAAGACTTGATCCGTTCCAATAAAGAATGGAGAGATAAGCTGAAAAAGGCTTATTTCAAGGACGCAGATATTCAGCGAGCCATCAAACACTGCCAAGAACTATTCCCTGACAAGGAGGGATAAAGATGGCTGTTGGACAACGGGAAAAAGCCACGCAGAAGCGTGTCATAAAGCTATTTGCTCAGGAACTTGGGTACACCTATCTGGGCGATTTCACCGAACGGAAAAACTCCAATATTGAAACCGAACTGCTGACGAAGTTCCTGACCCGCAAGGGCTATTCGCCGGTACTTATCAGCCGCGCCTTGAAGGAGCTACAGGATGCTGCCGGAGATCAGTCGGTGAACCTTTACGACTTGAATGAGCAGACCTATAAAAAGCTGCGCTACGGCGTCAAGGTCAGCGAGTCTGTCGGCCAGCATAAGGTCACAGTCCAGTTTGTGGATTGGGAGCATCCCCTTGAAAATGATTTTTACATCGCTGAGGAAGTAACCATCAAGCACAAGCGCCCTGATTTGGTGCTGTACATCAACGGCATCGCTTTTGCCGTCATTGAGCTGAAGCGCAGCACAGTTTCCATGTCGGAGGGCATCCGCCAGAACCTGACCAACCAGCGCCCGGATATGATTATGCAGTTCTTTGCCACCATTGGGCTTGTCCTGGCGGGCAATGATTCAGAGGGGGCTCGTTACGGTACTACCGGCACACCAGAAAAGTATTATCTTTCCTGGAAAGAAGATCCCAATGCCAAAGATGAGGTTTCCGTAGCGGTACGCGCTCAAATCGAAAAATATCCGCTGCGTCTGGACAAAAACCTGATTTCTTTGTGCCGGAAAGAGCGGCTTGTAGAGCTGCTGCACAATTTTATCGTATTTGACAGCGGAGTGAAAAAGACCTGTCGGCCTAATCAGTTCTTTGGCAATATGGCAGCGCGGGATTTTGTGCGGCGTCATGATGGCGGGATTATCTGGCACACCCAAGGTTCCGGAAAATCCTTGACTATGGTGTGGCTCAGCAAGTGGATCAAAGAGAATATTTCTGACAGCCGTATCCTGATTATCACAGACCGGGACGAGCTGGATGTGCAGATCGAGCAGGTGTTTGCCGGGGTCAATGAGAGCATTGTCCGTATTCGCCGGGGAAGCGAATTGATTCAGAAGATCAACGACACCTCGCCTGTCATGATGTGCTCCCTGATCCACAAGTTTGGTAAGAAAAACAGAGGCAAGAGCGGCGAGACCGACTATGCTGGATTTATTGAAGAGCTGAAACGCTCACTGCCGGAAAACTTTTCTCCCAAAGGCGATTTCTATGTCTTTGTGGATGAATGCCACCGTACCCAATCCGGCAAACTCCACAAAGCGATGGAAACCATTTTGCCAAATGCCACTTTTATCGGTTTCACCGGTACTCCGTTGATGAAAAAGGATAAGGAGACCAGTCTTGAGGTATTTGGCCCTTATATCCATCGCTACAAGTTTGATGAAGCGGTGAGGGATAAGGTAGTTCTGGATTTGCGTTATGAGGCCCGAGAGGTGGAGCAGAATGTTGTCCAGCAGGATCGGATCGACGCCTGGTTCGAGGCAAAAACGCGCGGGCTGACGGGTGTGGCAAAGGCTAAGCTGAAGCAGCGTTGGGGTAATCTGCAAAAGATGTTCAGTTCCAAAGCTCGCCTGGGACAGATTGTAGCGGATATTGTTTTTGATATGGAGACAAAACCACGCCTGCATGACGGACGGGGTAATGCCATGCTGGTGGCTGGCAGTATCTATCAGGCGTGCAAATTCTATGAATTGTTCCAGGAGACCGAGCTGAAGGGAAAGTGCGCTATCGTGACTTCTTACGAACCGGCGGTGGGCGATATTCGTACCGAAACCGTAGGTGATGATGGCGAGACCGAGGCTGTGGAGCAATACGAGATCTACATGAAGATGCTGGGTGGGAAAGACCCGAAGGCATTTGAAAAAGAGGTCAAGGAAAAGTTTATCAAGCAGCCGGAACAGATGAAACTGCTGATCGTGGTGGACAAGCTGCTGACGGGCTTTGATGCTCCGCCTGCCACTTATCTGTATATTGATAAGTCTATGCGAGACCATGGCTTGTTCCAGGCAATCTGCCGTGTCAATCGTCTGGATGGTGAAGATAAGGAATTTGGGTATATTATTGACTACAAAGACCTGTTTCGCTCCTTGGAAAATGCGGTTGCAGACTATACCTCCGAAGCATTTGATTGTTACGATAAGGAAGATGTCTCCGGCCTGCTGACAGACCGTTTGGACAAGGCTAAGGAACAGCTGGAGGATTCGCTGGAGGCTCTGCGTACACTGTGCGAGCCTGTGGCTCCACCCAAAGATATGGTGGACTACTACCATTATTTCTGCGGTGCCAACACCGAAGCCTTTGACTTGGATGAATTGGAAGAGAACATGCCCAAGCGGGAACAGCTTTACAATCTGTCAGCGACAGCTCTTCGCGCTTTTGGTGAAGTATCGGGCGAATTACAGGAAAAGTACCACTATACTGTGGAACAGATTATGGCGTTGGAGAGAGAAGTTACCTACTACATCAAGGTGCGTGATGATGTGCGTTTGGCCAGCGGTGACTATGTGGATTTGAAGAAATATGATCCGGACATGCGCCATTTAATCGATACCTATTTGTCGGCCGATCCCAGTCGTGTGTTGACTTCCTTTGGAGGAGCAACATTGGTCGAGCTGTTGGTAGACAACGGAATTTCCGCGCTGAAGGATATGCCTTCCTCTACACCCAAAGAGCAGGAAGCAGTTGCAGAGACTATCGAAAACAATATTGGCAAGGAAATTGTTGAGAGAACCCAAAGCAACCCCAAATACTACGAGAAGATGTCTGCACTCCTTCGTGAATTGATTGAAAAACGCAAAAATGACGTGATCAACTATGAGGAGTATCTACGTCAGATTGTGGAACTGGCAAGGAAGGTACATAAGCCGGAAAGCGGCACAGAATATCCTCCAGGAATCCGGGAGAGTGCCGCTAAGCGCGCCTTTTATGACCATCTCAACGGGGATACGGTTATGGCCAATCAGATATATGGCGCTGTCATGTCCAGCAAACAGGATAATTTCCGGGGAAGCAAAATCAAAGAGCGCAAAATCTGGCGTGCTATTCGTGCTGTCGTAAAAGATGATCGGGAAGCCGATCAGTTGCTTGCATTGGTAAAGGAGCAGAGTGAATTCTAGTGGGTGAACTGCAAATCGGCAACATGAGTATTGCCGTTACAAAAAAGAACATCAAGAATATGTACATTCGCGTTCTGCCGCCCGATGGGAAAGTTCAAATTACTGCACCGCACTCTGCTGGGGATGACGCGATCCGAATGTTTGCGGTATCCAGAATTTCCTGGATTAAAAAGCAGCGTGCGAGCTTTGAAGCTCAAGCACGTCAAACAAAGCGACAGTATGTGACCGGAGAGAGTTACTATGTCTGGGGGCGGCGTTATCGTCTGGATGTGCAATACTCAAATGTTAGGAATGAGGTATCCCTTACAGGCGGGTATCTGATTTTGCAAGTGCGGTCTGAAAGCACTCCGGAGCAGCGCGAGCGTGTTTTGAATGATTGGTATCGGGAGCAACTTAAACGCAAGCTGCCGGAAGTGATTCAAAAATGTGAACAGGTTGTAGGTGTCCATGCATCTGAGTGGAAGGTCAAAAACATGCGTACCAAATGGGGAACCTGCAATATAGACCGAAAAAGGATTTGGATTAACCTCCAGCTTGCAAAGAAAACTCCAGAGTGTCTCGCTTATGTCGTGACCCATGAATTGGTGCACTTGCTGGAGCGAAATCACAATGAGCAATTCCAGAAATATATGGACGCCTTTTTCCCGGAGTGGCGAGTAGTAAAGGAAACACTGAATCAGCAAATGCTGGATTATATGAGCGAGTAAGCTGCCCGTTATTTGAAGGCAGATATCACAGCTACCTATAATAACGCAAATTGAGAAAAGGTGGGATGTGCTTGTTTGGGATCTCTTATGATACTTGGAAAAAAGTTTGCGGTATGTACTTTACACTAGGGATAGGATCTCAAAAGGCATATTTGCAATGGTTCCCGTTTACAAAGCTATCATCTGATGACAAAAAAATTATCTCTGGAGAGGATTTTTATAACCGGTATATAAGAACAGCTTCATTTATGCTTTTTCCTCCTGCTATGCATCAATCAGAAAATTATCTGCAAAAAGGTGATGGCAGTTTCAGAGACTCATCCCTTATTGCTCCGATTCTGTTTTTGTTTTTGCAGTCGGTAGGAATGGAAATACACAATCAATATGCGCCTATTAGACCGTCAGATATATCCGTTTATTATGCCGGTAACTATGAGCATTTGCGCCCCAAATACAAACAGGACTATGATGATTTTTTTAAAGAACTAAATGCCTCTATTGATGAGTATCAATATTTTATCAAAACAGACATTACCAATTTCTTTGCAAATATAAGTGTGGACAAGCTGATTGCACAAGTAGATAAAGTTTGCAACTCTAATGCAGTAGTTTTCTCTCAAACACAGTTACACTTATTTAAAGAATTGCTTACATACTGCGGTAATGGCAGATTTCCACTTATTGAAAATAGTGTTGCCTCATCATTTCTTGCAACAGTTGTCTATCTTGATGCTGTGGACAAGGCTCTGCACGAATATATCTCAAAGAATGTTACGGCATTTTCTTCTTTCCACATTGTTCGTTATGTTGACGATATGTACATCCTTATTTCCTCAGACAAGCCTATAGGATATTTGCATGAGGCTTACAATGAAATAAGAAATGAGTATTCATCAATTCTCAAAGATTACGGATTAGCATTGAATGCTAAAAAATGTTGTTTGAAAGAATCGAAAGAAATCAACGAAGAACTTAAAAAATCATTATATGATGAATACTTCAGCGGACAAAAACATAATATTGAAGAACTTTTCTCTGGTGCTCTATGCCGTTTCTTGAAGGATCTGTCTATCGAATTGCTTTTGGATAGTATTGATATAGAAAGATATAATGAACTAATTAATAAACATTTTTCCTCGAACGATATAGAATTTACCCCAAGCGAAGTTTTTAATTATTTTGTATATGAAAATGAAGATGAATTAAAATCTGAGCCTGTGGTAAAAGAGATTGTTGGACTCGTTGAGCAAAGCATATCATTTATCAATCTTGATCCTAAGCGGCTGACAGTAATGATTATGAAAACCCAAAGCGATAAGGCTATTAAGGGATTCTTAAATCAGCTTTTCAGAAAAAATCGTTTAGATAAGTGGAATTCCTATGATACAACCATAGCGATTTCATATTTAATACAAAGCGAATTCAGACACATAGATTTGCTGGAGATTCTTTCTAATCGACATCCAAATCTTTATAGCTATTATTTATTCCACTGCAAAAGTAGCACAATCCATTGTTTTGATTTATGGAGGGTAAAGAAGTTAGGCGAAATTGTTGCCCGGGATGACAAAGCCCACTATCTTTACTTCATGCACTTATGCGAGATGAAACGAGCAAACTATATGGCTGCTTTTGCTTATTTCAAAAATTATTTTGATCGAGTAACAGCGGATTTAGATTTTGTAGCCGGAAATGATCCAAGTCTTAAAAAGCCTAATTACAATATGTTTTACAGGGAAGGAATGCTTATAAGGTTTTACACTGGCGTTGACGATAGCAAAACTGTTATCGAGAATGCTCACAAATTAAGAAATGCCAACCCATTATCGCACGCCTCCTCTCAATTGCTTGACAGCAATGACACATCAAAAGATTTATGTAAGTCCATAAAAGCTCTTTCGAAGTTGATATATGGATATATAGACAAGCACAAGGAACAGGCTTGATTTGGATTTGGAGAATCGATATAATATAGATGTTCTCGTGGCAACACCATGGCAACAAAAAATCAGATAGCCTCTACTATCTGAATAATGAAAAGAATACCAATAATCCGAGCTAAATCCCATAAGCAAATCTGTTTAGAAAACTTCTGACAGGAGCGAATGGGAGTAACTTAAAAGGCCCGAAAAAGCCTGTAATGATAGGAGTTTCCAAGGCTTGATGCCCTCTGTGGCAACAATTTTTCCTTGGCTTTTAAGAAGAGCTAACTGGTTTTAATTGGATCAGTTAGCTCTTTTTATGACTGTTTTGAGCAACACAAAGAGTTTGGAGATTAAGTTTGCGACCTGAGCTGATGATAATAAATGCCTGTCACCAAACCGTAAGAAGTTTATGGTATTCTACTGGTAACAACTCGTAGGAGGGATACCTATGGCGATTTTGATTACCAAAGATTTGTGCAAGACATACGGCAGCGGAGACAATGCCGTCCACGCGCTGAACCACGTATCCCTGACGGTTGAAGAGGGTGAGTTTGTTTCCATTGTAGGAACCTCCGGCAGCGGGAAGTCCACCCTTCTGAATCTGGTGGGCGGACTGGACAAGCCCACCTCTGGTGAAGTGTGGGTGCGAGGGCACGACTTGGGGAAACTCAATGACGAGCAGCTCACCATCTTCCGCCGTCGAAACATCGGCTTTGTCTTTCAGAATTTCAATCTCATCCCAATGCTCAATGTGTATGAGAATATCACCTTCACCTTGGAGGCAGATGGGCTGCGGCCTGACAAGGCGTTTTTGGACGGGATCATCCATGCTCTTGGACTGGAGGAGAAGCGCTATGCCATGCCAGACCAGCTCTCTGGCGGACAGCAGCAGCGGGTGGCCATTGCCAGAGCTTTGGCCACTAAGCCAGCCCTGATTCTGGCCGATGAGCCCACCGGAAACCTGGACAGCAAAACCGGGCTGGAGGTAGCCCTGCTGCTCCAGAATTCCGTGCGGAAGTTTGGGCAGACCCTCATCATGATCACCCACAACGAGGAACTGGCCCAGCTGGCCGACCGCATCCTCCACATTGAGGACGGATGCATCCTGGGGAAGGAGGGGGACCATGTTCCGCATCCATAACCGCCGCCTCTTTTGGCGTCTGGCCGGACGAAGCATTAAGGCCAACCTGGGCCGAAATCTGCTTACCGCCCTGGCTGTCTTTCTCTCTACCCTTATGCTCTTCTCCATCTTTACCATCGGTGTCAACTACTTCCGCAATTTACAGGTCATGATGGATCGGCTGGACGGGGTGACCGACGCCATCCTGCACGCTCCCACCCAGGAGCAGTATGAGCAGGTCCAAGCCACTCCCGGGGTGGAGGTGGCAGGTATCCGGATATGGATTGGTCAGGAGACGATTCCAGGTGCGCGTGGTTTCGAGATTCCCTTACAGCACTGGTACTACGACGAGGCAGCCTGGGAGCACCAGATCCTCCCCATGCTCTCCGACGTGGTGGGAACCTACCCCCAGGACACACTGGAGGTTATGATGTCCGTTGATACCCTCAAACGGCTGGGCATTGATAATCCGGAGATAGGCATGACCATCCACCTGACCCGAGATTACCAACTAACCGGCTGGTTTACCGACTACAAATCGGAGGACCGGGTGCTTCGTTCGGAGTCTGGAATGCGGGAGATCTATTCGGAGTTCTGGGGCTGGGACAGCTGCCAGCTGGGGGTATGCTGGTCTGAGGAAGAGACCTGGGATACCTTGCAGCAGATTCCTCTCACCGACGTGCAGCACTGGGAGCCCACACCCCAGCGCTCCGTCGTTTCCCTAGAGCAGGTCCTTGGTCTGCTGGGATGTACCGCTCTGCTCATTCTGGTGGGCAGCTGCCTGTTTGTCAGCAACATCCTATCCCTCTCCGTCCAGCATGATATCCGGTTTTATGGCATGCTGAAGACCCTGGGGACCAGTCCCCGGCAGCTGCGCACCCTGGTGCGGGCAAAGGCCATACTGGCAGCCCTGGCCGGTCTGGTACCCGGTATGTTGGCGGCGATGCTGCTGTGCCTGGAGGTGGTACCCCGGGCACTGGAGACATTGACCAACGACAATATGTCCGCCATGCCCCGGACCGTGACTTTTTATCCCATTATCTTCCTGGTCGCCATTCTGTTTGTGGCGCTGACGGTGGCTCTGAGCAGCTGGAAACCGGCCCGGCTGGCGGGAAAAATCTCTCCCATGCAGGCCCTGTCCTATACCGGGCTGCCGGGGGGACGCCGTGGGAAGACAGGGCAACGGACCGGACTGCGCTCTATGGCCCTGCACAACGTGTTCCGGCAGAAAAAGCAGGCTGTCCGAGTCTTTGCCTCCCTCACCCTGGGGGCAGTGCTTATTCTGGCGGTAAACAGCGTGTTTCACCTGGATATGCCGGAGTATGATACAAATGGCTATGACATCACCGTATACAGCTCCGGGAGGACCACTTCGGATGAGGATCCCGTTTTTACCCCGATCCTCAACCACTCCGCCATGGAGGCCATCACCCAACTGGATGGCATCCAGGAGATGGAGATCACCCGGGAGTCCGCGCTGTATATGCAGAGTGACCCGGCGGTCCTTTGGCCCTATGCCAAGCAGTTTGCCCGGTGGGTAACTGAAGACGACCCGGCCGCTGTGGAAGAGAGAATGAATGCATATCAGGCCACCGCGGGTAAATTTGATCTCACACATGCGGTGACCCTGGAGCTTTCTGTTCTGGAGGAGTATAATCAGACTGCGGAGCAGCCCGTGGATTTGGACGCCTTTGCCGCTGGGGACATTCTGCTGATTGATGGTTACCCTGGAGAAATAGAACCACCGGAGGATTTTTCCAGCATGGTTGGTCAGACACTGTTCCTCCGAGGCCGGGACGGACAGGTTCAGTCCTTTACGATCGGCGGGGTGGTGGGCGATGATAGCTTTTCCCTGGCAGCTTCTTCACCCGGTAACAATACTGTGCCTGGGGTACTGGTCAGCCAAGCCGGTATGGATCGGATCAATCCGGATGCAGATATCCGGAATATCTGCATCAACGCCGAGGAAGGCCAATTGATGACTTTGGATCAGGCCATTCAGGAGATTGTGGCCGTGGCTCCCGCTCACGTGGAGTATGTCAGCGTTGCTCAGGCCCAGGCGGACTATGCCCACAACCAGCAGACCGTGGCCCTGGTGGGCAACGGCGTGTGCATTCTAATGGTGCTGATGGGGCTTATGAACTATGTGAATGTGATGGCCACTTCGGTGCAGACTCGCCGCCGGGAACTGGCCATGATGGAGAGCCTGGGCATGACCCGTCGGCAGCTGCGGGCCATGGTCATGTGGGAGGGCGGCATCTACGCCGTTTTGTCCTCCGTCCTGTTCTTGGCGGGCTGCGGCATCCTGTGGGCCGCCTTTTCCGACACTCATATTGATGCAGGGGTGCTGGCCTTTTCCTTTGTGTGGCCGCCCAGGCTGGTGGTGGGGCTAGTACTGGCCCTGTTGGTGCTGTGTCCCTGCATTTCCGCCCTGGCCTACCGGATCTCTTCCCGGGAACCGGTGATTCAGCGCCTGCGGGAGACCGGCTGACCTGTTTTTAGGAGGTACCTATGGCCCAGCTTTTGTTGGTAGAAGATGATATTCTGTTGGGGCAGGCTGTGAAGTCCGCCCTGGAGCAGGACGGCCACGCCGTGGCGTTGGCCCACAACGCTGCCCAGGCGCAGAAGCTTTGGCAGGCTGTCCGCTTTGACCTGTGTCTGCTGGATATCCGCCTGCCCGACGGCAGCGGCCTGGACCTGTGTGCCGGATTCCGGCAGGCACGGGACACTCCCGTCATCTTTCTCACCGCCAACGACGCCGACGAAGATGTGGTCCGGGGATTCCAGATGGGCGGGGACGACTATGTAACAAAACCCTTTGCCCCGGAGGTACTGCGCCAGCGGGTGCTGGCTGTGCTGCGCAGAACTGGTGGGGCCTCTCAGATCATTCGCTATCAGGATTTAGAGCTCGACCTGGACCGGCAGACCGTGCGGCGGCAGGGTGCGCCCATCCGCCTTACCTCCACCGAGTGGAAGCTGCTGGAGCGGCTGGCCCGCAGCCGTGGCCGGGTGCTTACTCGGACCATGTTGCTGGAACAGATCTGGGATGTGGAGGGCAGCTTTGTGGATGAAAATACCCTCAGCGTCCACATCCGCCGTCTGCGACAGAAGCTGGAGCCGGACCCCCGCAACCCCCGTTATATCGTTACAGTGTTCGGCTTGGGCTACACCTTTGGGGAGATGCTATGAGACGATACCAACTGCGGGCGGCCCTCCTGTGGGCCATCCTGGCCCTAAGCGGGCTGGGACTTCTGCTAGCCGCCTTTTCTTTGAAATCAAATTTGATGCCTTGGGCGGTGGCCCTGTTCTTGGCGGTCTGTCTGGCCGTGCAGGTCCTGCTCTACCGAACTGCCCGAGCCTATATGCGGGAACTGGTGGGGCAGCTCTCTGACCTTATCGACCAGCTGACCCAGCTGCGGGAGAACCCCGTTTTCCCGCCCCTGGAGGATACCATTCTCTCCCGGCTACAGCAGCAGGTAGAGCGGCTGGCGTCCATCTGGGCGGGGCTGAACCGGCAGGCAAAGCGGGACCGGGATGAGATCCAGAGCCTGGTGTCCGACCTGAGCCACCAGCTGAAAACGCCGGTGGCAACCCTGCAGATTTACGGGTCCCTTCTGTCCCAGCCTGAGCTGTCCTCGGCGCAGCGGCAGGAGTATGGAAGCAGGATGCAGCTTGCTCTTGAACGGCTGGATTTTTTGCTGGACAGCATGGTCAAGCTCTCCCGGCTGGAGACCGGGAGCATCCGCCTTCAGCCACGGATTACTGAAGTAGAGGAACTGGTTCTCAATGCTGCACTGCAGGTGCGCCGGGCGGCAGAGAGTAAAGAAATCAATCTCTCTATCCAGCCGCCGTCCAAACCAATTGCGGTGTGCTGTGACCCAAAGTGGACGGAAGAGGCCATCTTCAACATTCTGGACAACGCGGTCAAGTATACCCCGCAAGGGGGACAGGTGGCGCTTACCTTGGAAAGCTACGAGACCTACTGCCGTATCAATATTTCCGACACTGGATGTGGAATCCCACCTGAAGAGATCCCGAAGATCTTTCAGCGCTTTTACCGCGGCCAGAGTGTGCAGGCGGTGGAAGGAGTGGGCCTGGGACTTCCGTTGGCGCGGAAGGTCGTTCAGGAACAGGGGGGATGGATCAAAGTGTCGTCTGACCATAAGGGAAGTACGTTTTCCATTTTCCTGCGGCGCAGCTGACTAAGTTCTGTCTGCAGAATTTTAAGCTGTGACCGATCAATGTTACCTATTCTTTCCAGGATAAATTAGAAAAGAGCTAACTGACAAAATAAGGTCAGTTAGCTCTTTTCTAATTTTCTTGTCTGACAGAGTGCGCAGTTCGATCCATAGATAACGGATCATATAACAATGTACTTTGATAAAATTTGATTTTAGAAATTTAATCGAATCAATCGGCTGGGACGTCCTGGAGAGCTGGAGGAGCTTTTGCCTACCACTTGGATATAGCCGTGATCCTCTAAAGCCAGGAGCAGACGGTTCATACTTCTGGGGCTGATATGCATCAATTGAGCAAATTTCTGCGGCGTGACGATATCCAGGTGGTATTGTGCCAACACCAACTTCATTTTTTGCAGTGTTGACGTATTGATTCCTGTTTGCTGGGATATGGAAAGCAAGGGCCGATCCGCATGAATAACAGGTTCTTCTTTGTTGGAGGGAGAGATGGGGCCTGCAATGCTGTTTTCATCGTAGACGATATAACAGCAGTCAATTCCGTTTTGACGGGCCTTTTGACATCCTAACTCTGCGTGGAACTTCGCTGATTGAGGAGTTTCCCCCAGACCAATTCCCATAAATACATTTTTTATTATATTTTTGTTGTGAATAGAGAAGAGCAATTCTAGGCGCGTAAAAGAGTCGGTTTCAGCCTTTAAATCTGCGGTGGTGGTAAACAAATAGCATCGGCCATCGGGATATTCCAGCACGGCAGCTTTCATTTTGGATGCAAAGATATAGATCAATTCCAGAATCTGATTTTTATTTTTGAAGCGCTGAATCAGGTTTTGATTACACACGGAATATTCTTCCAAAAAATCTGTATCGATAAGCAAAATAGCAAGGGAATTTTCTTCTTTAATGCGCAGCTGATAATTGAGCTGAATTTTGTTGATTTGTTGGATGATCGCATCAGCAGAAGGTTCAATTTTAACGCAGGGGATTCCTTTTTCCGACAGAGTTTGGGCCACAAAGGAGAGACCTGTAACGCAAAGCCCAACTTTCTTTTTGTAGTAATTTAGTTCATGAAACTGGCATACTTGCGTCAAATAATTCTCTTCTGTGACAAGAGAAGGATACTTTAAAATCAGAATATCATTTTTTTGATAGCCGATTTCACGATATGTCTCATAGACGATGCTCTCTTCGTAGCAGTCCAGGCTGATTTTGCATATATTGATGCCATTTTGCCGATTTGCTTTTAAGAGAGCGCTCAGAAAAGAAATTTTATTTCTGGGAAGATATTCCCAAATGACAGAAGGAGTAAGGTTTTGACTGGCATACAGGTAAGGGGTCATTCCGGTAAAAAGAATGGCGTCAAAATTGCGCTCGCTTTTCTCCAAAAACGGGAGTACCTCGTGGTAATCGGTGTAGGGCACATAGACTGCCTCAAGGTAACAGTGCATCTCGGATAGAATTTCTTGGACATAATTCAGGCTTTTTTGTGGTCCGAGGATGGCAAGTCTGATCATATGTAATCTCCCTTTGTTTCCAAAAGCGATATTCTGAATGTTTAAAATATTATACCACAAAGTTTTTGGGTCATCACCATGCTAGACTTTTTTTAAGCAAAGTCCGGCCGGACGAGGAAATTAAAAAAGGTGGGAAATATCGTGGGAATTGATCGAGAGCAGTGTATCAAGCAGGTCAATCAATACATTGATGCGCACAGAGAAGACATGATGCAATTCTGGAAAGAGTTGGTGTCTATCGAGAGCGGAAACGAGTCTCAGAAAGAAGGCGTAGATGAGATTTGTTCCAAGATCGCGGAAGAACTCAGAGGCTGCGGCGCTGAAACTCAAACGATCCAGATGGAGAAAAAGGGAAATTTCCTTCTGGCTGACTGGGGAAAAGGCCGGGAGAAGAAGCCGGTTTTGTTCATTGGGCATATGGATACCGTGTTCAAGGAGGGGGCTGCCAAGCAGAATCCGTTTCGGGTAGATGAGGATGGAAATGCTCATGGGCCTGGTGTTTTGGATATGAAAGCGGGCCTGACCATCGCGGTGTTTATTGTTAAGGCGCTGAACGATGCTGGCTATAATGAGCGGCCGGTCAAAATTGCCTTTGCCGGAGATGAAGAAAACGGACACAGAGAGTCTGGCGCCGCGGCAGTCATGCTGGAGGCATGTGAGGGCGTGGCCGCTGCCTTCAACTTTGAGACAGGCTACCTGGACGATGGCTTGGTAGTGGGAAGAAAGGGCTCTTTCCGCATGACAGTGGAGGTTCAGGGCGTGGCCTCCCACTCCGGCAATGCACCGGAAAAGGGACGCAATGCCATCCTGGAGATGTCTCATAAAATCATTGAGCTTCAGAATTTAAACGACTATGAGCATGGCACATCCCTGAATGTGGGCCTTATTACCGGCGGAACCGTTGTGAATGCTGTGCCGGATCACTGCGAAATTAAAATTGACATCCGCTTTACACAGAAAGAGCGTTTGGATCAGCTGCTGGAGAAGATCGATGAGATCCTGGCTAAGACTTATGTGGACGGAACTAAAACCATTGTCCATAAGACTGTTCCCAGCGCAGTAATGGAGGATTCTGAGCCGGTGATGGCGCTGTTCCACCATATTGAGAAGACTGCAGAACTTACAGGGTATGGAAAAGTAAAGCCCATTAAAGTGGGCGGCTGGTCCGATTCCAGCTTGGTGGCATCCAAGGGCATCCCTGTGGTATGCGGCCTGGGAGCAAGAGGAAAAGGAAACCATTCTCCGGAAGAATTTGCTGTGGTAGAGTCGGTGTTTGAACGCGCCAAACTGATCGCTGCTTCGGTCATTCTTTTGGATAAAGAGGGTCTGTCCCAAATTCTGTGTAAACACCGAAATGCGGTGCAAATAGAGCAAAATTTATTCAAGGCGGAAGTGGCGCAAGCTGCTGCCGCCTTGTTTTCAAAATAGCAGTGGATAGTGGGCATGTCAAGGGCGGGGGCGCCAGCCCCCGTTCATCTTGATCCTTGACATGCCGGTATGCAGCAGGTTATTCCGGCATGCGATCAGCAAAGAATACTGCCAGCTGAGCATGAATCATGCTCCAATCCTGTCTCCG
>CDTY01036159.1_pt1 | contig 15204 bp, 14 predicted proteins | sample 557731 | NCBI WGS metagenome assembly CDTY01 (sample SAMEA3182101, study PRJEB8094) | gut metagenome | biome: human; feature: gut; material: Stool; isolation source: human stool | place: Canada | collected 2013-02-12
TCGCAGAACTCTATAGAGAGCGATGGAACGTGGAACTTTTCTTCAAATGGATAAAGCAACATCTGCATATCAAGTCGTTTTACGGAACCTCAGAGAATGCTGTCTATACACAAATCTGGATAGCAGTCTGTGCATTTCTGCTACTGGCTATAGCCAAGAAGCACATGCATATCGAGGAACCATCTCTGTATATGATTTCCCAGACCATAGGTACTATGTTGTTTGAGAGGATACCCATACCTGAATTGTTTAACAAACCTATTATTAACGTCCCAAAGGATGATGGTCAACTCGATTTATTTCGAGATCTAAAATCTTAACGGGACAGTAGTGAGTTTATTCCAATAAATTCCCCACATGCCGCCTCCCATTTGTTTCTTAAGATAATTTATGGAATCGAGTTTTTCTAGTTGTTGTTCAACGATTTCAACATAATCGGGATATTCTTTATCATAATCACAGAATACAAAATCAGCTTGTTGACTGAGAGCTGTATGATATAATTTTTCTATCATATCTTGCTCCATTCTGTCATCTGCGTCTACTGATATCAACCAATCGCCCTTAGCTATATTTATTCCTGCCAATCTAGCTGCGCTGACGCCTCCGTTCTTTTGGTGAATCACGCTTATTCTTGTATCTTTTCTGCTATAATTGTCGCAGATTATAGGGGTTTTATCTGTTGAGCCATCATCTACCAAAATGATATCTAGATTCTTATAAGTTTGTTGTAGTAAAGAGTCAAGACAATTAGGAAGATACTTCTCTACATTATAAGCTGGTATAATGACTGTGATTATTGCATTATTACTCATTTTTGTCATTTCAATTTGCTAATGAATTTATTTACTTCTTTCACGAAATTATAGTGTCGATAACTATAAGCCCACTCAAATAGTACATGTCCCTGGTCTTTAAATTCGGGCAAATAGACTACTGATGGATATTGAGGATAAGGTTTTGCCGTGAAACAAACTTTATGTGGAAACGGTAATGCTTCAAAGCGTCGTAACAGGTCTTCATTGAATAGTTCCTTATCCGTATCAGAGAACTTTATCAACATATTGCTTTGATTGAGACGTTTCAAACGGCGATTCCATTTATCAAGTACCTCTTCTGGTGAATGATAATGCATAAATACGATTTCGATATCAGTCCCTTCAAATTTACCGATAATCCAATCTTCTTGGAGATAATCTTTATATAGGGAATCCGCACGGCAACCTAAAACCAAGGGCTTTTTCATTACTTCGTCAAAACGTTCAAGTAGCTCAATGTAGCAAGGGGGGAGAATAAACAAACCGATAAAAGGGGATTGGTATTCTAATTTACAGCTTTGGTACATGAAACCTCCCCAACAGTTATTGCTTACAATCGATATTTGCTTATTCTTAATTATTTGGCTACGCCACCATTTTAAGACTGCAAAATATAATTTTTTTATCATAAGACTGTCGCTATGATTTTTGAGCCATCCACTTTATTGTCTTAAATCCTATCATAGAGATAGCAAATTTAATACTTGTTTTAAGAGGAGCTGCTTTCCATATTTTTTTAGGAAACTTGGCGCAATAGACATTGTGATATGACGTTTTTACTAAATTCCTTGCAAAAGTACGGTCTTTCTGTGGCAATTGGTCAATCAGACGCCACATACCGATAAGGGTCATATAGAAATCATTATATAATTCTATCTGTACTTGTATATCAATTTGTTCATTACGGCATAAATCAACTAGCTTATCTAATGTTTTGAGATAATCAAGTTTTTTAATGGAGGGGGTACGTGTGATGGAGTCATCTGCTATGCGATATTGATAACAAGCCGGGCACAACACTGTTTTTTTACTCTTTAAGTAAAGTAAACGGGTAATATATTCATCTGAATTAAAATTACTATAAGAAGCTTGTTCCACTGTATAATATTGCTTAGCCAATGTAGTACGGATCATTTGCCATCCGTGAAGTTTCCATGGTATCGTCATGGCAAATGCTTGTTTACCATCATTGATTATCATGTTGCTGTCCAAGTGGTTGGATGCAAAAATATTTGGTAATTTTTTTGTGTTCCTATATCCAAACTCCACATCTGGTACAATGGAATCAGCATTTGTTTCTTCTGCACGTTTTAGCATCAGCTCTACATAGTTAGATGCATATGCGTCATCTGAATCAAGAATGGATACGTATTCTGTATCTGCAATTTCGATAGCTTTAGCTCTAGCCACAGCAGGTCCTGCATTTGTTTGGCTAATTAGTTTTATACGTTTATCTTTTGCACAATATTCTTTTACAATCAATGCGGATGAATCTGTAGAACCGTCATCTATACAGATAAGTTTCCAATTGGATGAAGTTTGTGCTAATAAAGAAGTGATAGCATCGGTGAGATATTTTTCGGCATTATAGATTGGCATTAGTACAGTAACTTTCATGATTGATGAGATAATATATTAAAATGCAATTATCGTTACAATATAAGAAACTTGAAACAGTATCTATGTCTTTGATGTTTATTTTGTAATATCAATCAGTTTTCGCTTTTTGTTAAGAACTATACACAATAAACAGATAGTAGGATAAAGCATCAATTTATATATATATAACAAAATAGGAATATTTTTCAATATCCAATATTTTCTTTTTAGCTGTCTTGGAATTGTGGTAGTTGCTTGGATTTTATCAGAAAAATAGCTCAATACAGCTTCTCGATAAGAGTTTTTATAGGGAAGTCTTTTGTCAAATACTGATGAAAGTAATTCTTCATAATCCGATTGTAATCTATCTTGAATCAAATCTAAAGACAGATATTTATTTCGTTCTTTCAAAAAAGCTACTCGATACAATGGGGATTGAACTACAGTATGTGTCACAGATTGTACATTGTTGACATATGTAAAAATTATATCGTTGCATAAAAATACGTTTGTGCAGGCTTGACTAAGAATGATTTTACTTAAATAATCTTCACCATAAATGAACTGAGAAGGTAGATTGAGTACTTTAGAGGTAAATAAACATTTTTTAAATAATGTAGCTGCTAAAGACATAGGCACTTTACGTTGTAAAAACAGTTGTATGTATTGGGATTTGTCTATAATCCCATTATGTAATGTTGGAAAACTTTGCCCATTTGAGTCATCAAATCTACCGCAAATCATATCTGCCTCTAAATGATAAGTGTATAGATTAGATAAACCTTTAGGATATAATTTATCATCACTATCTAACAAATAAATCCATTCACTTTTAGCACGTTCTATGCCATAGCGTCGTGCAGAAGTAACACCACCATTTGGTTTATGATGGACTAATATTCTTTCGTCTTCATTTGCAAGAATATCACATAACTTAGCTGTAGATAAATTACTGCCATCGTCTACTAGTATAAGTTCCCAATTATCGAAATTCTGAGAAATTACACTTTGTACACATTCTCTAAAATGTGTTTCCGGTGTATTATATATAGGTACGATCACAGAAATCAAGCACTTTTCTTTAGAGTAAGCTTTTTCTTTTTTATTCAAGCTGTTCATTCTTTCTTTCTTCTTAAATGTCGTAAATTTCATTAATACAGTAACTTTTATTCTGCAGTAATATGTGGTTTAGGGGTGTTCATGGTCTGTTCACCGATTTTGAAAATTCAAATAAACCAGGCAATATGTTGTTCTATGTGTTTTTCAAAATGTGAAGATACGATAGTCAGTGTGGTCGCTAGCCCTAAACTAAACCATAAACAATCATAACGTAAAGGCATATCATTGCTGACATCAAAATGAATTAATCGTGATATGCGCATTATTATTGATATACTGGTGAAATATGCTGTATATACTAATGGAGAATACAATCCCATGATATGTAATGAATTAGTGACCCATGATTGCAAGATAAAAAGTAAAACCTTTCAAGATCTTCACTACTATACATAATTCTGTAATGTTGGTTGGCAGCGAAGATATACCTTTTAATTAATAGGCATTTTTTGACTGTTTACGATGCTAATAACAATTAACTTAGAGGAAGTTACGCTAAAATCATCATTACTCCCTTCACAAGTACTAGAAATCTATTTCTTGATAATCACTTTCTGTTTCTTGAGTTTTAGTTGAGCGTTTTTTATTAATCTGTTTTTCTAAACTTGATATAATTATATACTCTAACTATTTTTTTCTTTAACCATATGAAGTAAGCTTTAATTTCGAATAGATGATGAGGGACAATATATATATGGATGTTTATTAAACTTGCACATGTGTTTATTAAACATGTTTTTATTAAGTCATATCTTGTAATATCATAAAATTCTTCATAAACTTTACGAGTAATCTGTAATCGTTTCTGTATTGAATATTTTCCAAAAGTGCTGGCATTACTTATGCGAGAAACACTACCAATAAAATTGTGACAAACACCTTTTCCTGCAGAAAGAACGGAATATACAGTATGAACATCACGGGCGTATTTAAATTTTTTATAAAATTGTTCATCTAACAATTCTCTTCTGATAACTTGCGTGGGTGTTAATGTTATCCATTCTACGGTAAACGGATATTCTATATCAAAAAGGAACTCTTTCTTGTTTTTGTTCAATTCATTGTCAAAGTATCGATTGGGGCAAGTAGTACATGTATTTGTATATTCATTAAGTACATTAAAACGACAACAAGAGTAAACTACTTCAGGATGTGCTTCTAAATAATCTATTTGTTTTTGTAATTTTAATGGATCTATCCAATAGTCATCTCCTTCACAATATGCAATATATTTCCCTGTACAAGCCTTATTCATAATGCTAAAGAGAGAACCATCATGTTTTGAATATTGATTTTCTGTTTCATAAATAGGTTTTATTATATCTGGATATTTTTCAGCATATTCACGGATAATACCTGCTGTCCCATCTGTTGAAGCATCGTCGTGTACTATCGCTTCAAAACGAAAGTTTGTTTTTTGCATCACAAAACTCTCAAGCGTTTCACGAATGCTTTTTTCATGGTTATATGCCAAACAACGTATGCTAACCATTAAAGGTTCTTTATCTTTTCCTTTTAACATAGAATTATCTATTTTTTTAATAAATACTTAATATCTTTTATTTCTTCCATTTTTAAAAGGTACGCTCCTCCTAAATACATCGTGAGGCCAATTACTCCTCCTACAATTAATTGTAGCCATAGGCTGGAAATAATATATGTACATCCCAATACAATGAAGAACATCACTAATGATAAAAATAATACATGCTTTAAGTCATTTAGCTGTTCCCAAAAACCTAAATTGATGATTTTTTTCGTATAATATGTATTTACCCACAAACTGATGAGGGATGATAGAATTCTTCCGCAACAAAAAGCAATAAGCCCCATGGGTAAGGTGAGTGTTAAAATTATTAATCCATATATTTTTTTTATTATTTCTAATTTGAAGAAATAATCACTTCGTCCCAAAACCAATAATAAATTAAGGTTGATGGCATGTATTGGCCACCACATCATGCTGAAACATAATATTTGTAACAGGATGATGCAAGGCTCCCACTTAGCTGTTATCATAATTAATATAAGAGGGCGGGCGAGTGCCGAAAGCATGAGCATGAGAGGGAATACAATAAATGCTGTAACCCGAATCATACGGCGGTAATTATATGCAAGCCTATCTACATCATCCTGTATTTTGGACAAAACAGGATATGTAACACTTGATATCACACCATGTACATTTTGTGATGGCATTTTAGCATATCCCTCAGCTCTGTTATAAACACCCAAATCAGCAGGAGTGTAATATTTTCCTATAAATATTGGAGTGATATTGTTATATATGGTATCTAATAACTGTGAACCAATCATTTTGTTGCCAAATCCCCAAAGATAATTGAAAGACTCTTGGGACCATCCGGTTTTGGGATACCAGCGCACTACGAATAGAGTAATAAGAGTTCCAATAATTCCTGCAACAAGACTTGAGATGACCAGTGCCCATATACCATAGCCGGTATATGCCATAGTAATACCAATAACTCCGGCGAGTAACCTGCAGATTACTGATATTTTAGCAGGTGTTTGGAAATCAAGTTTTCGTGAGAGCAACACCCTTTGCACTGTCCCTATAGGAGAATAAAGGAAATTCAAGGCAGTTATGCGCATCAATGGTTTGAGAATAGGAGTGTTATAGAAATCTGCTATCCAAGGTGAAGCACAGAATAAAACCATATAGCAACATAGGCCTATCGCCATACTGTAATAAAATGATGTAGATAGGTCTTTTTCGTTGAGTTCCTGCTTTCTGACAAGAGCATTACCGAATCCACCATCTGCAAATATACCTGCAATAGCTATGAATACAGCAGGAAGAGCTGTAATGCCATAATCTTCGGGGCTAAGCATGCGAGCCATGAAGATGCCGATAATGAACTGAATTCCATAGTTTGAGAACTGTTCAGCGAATTTCCAGTATAATCCTTTTTTGGTTTGTGATTTTAAACTGTCTTGTGACATTTATTTTCTGATTATCTGATCTAAGTATTTAAAAAAGATTTTTTCTACGGTGTTTATTCTGGCGCAATCAATAATGATACATGCAAAGAATATGACCAATATAGAGATAAAAGCATGTAGCCAGAAAAAGTCGGTATCATAATGCCCTGTACAGTTTATGACATCTTTCCATAACCAACGCCGCATAGTGTCGCTATTTGCGTGAATCAGTAGTACGCCGAATGTGGAAGCTCCAACCATATTGATGAATCTATTATAGGGTATCTTCAAGTCTTTGAAGAGCATGAAAGAACAAATAGAGGTGAGAAGTGCCATTAAAGCGTTGCTGTCAGAAACTAGACGATAGGGCGAAATATGTTTTCCCATTTTGGTATTTATCCATAAGATTAGAACAATACTGATGGCAGAGCCAAGTATACATAGTAAAGAATACCCCCCCCAATTTGCATTATTTAACTTTTCTGATGGGTATAATCTTATATAAGATGCAATAAAATATAGCACACAGAACCATGACACATAGTTCATACTTACCGACATCATTGGCAGTGTCCCGTGAAGCATATAAATAAAAAAACATAGTAGTATCAGCAGTCCATGTTGTTTCCTATCCATATTAGAAATGAGTATGTTCAAAAAAGGTATGCACAGATAAAAAACCAGAAAACAACTGACGAATCCATCTTTTATATCAAGCATAGGTATAATAGATTTTATACATCTGAAAACAGAGAACGTTTCATAACCGGACAGTAAGAATATTGCATATATAGTTATTTTATAAAATTCTACTTCAAACAATAATTTTAGAAATTTTCGCCATGTAATCTGTGACTTACACATGAAATATCCTGTAATCATCAAGAAACAGTTTATACCTGTTTTTCCCCACGCTCCGAACAAATAAAAGAATATGGAATGGGTAGATAATGGTTCCTTCCCTATTATATCTCCTAATCCAGAGTTCACAACATAGTGATGAGCTACGATGAGTAGCATTATTATAATGCGGTATAGTTCTAGATTGCTATTCCTTTCTTTCATAAGATTACTACATCTTTCTGATAATTTTCGCGGGACTTCCCGCAACTACAGAGTAAGCTGGTACATCGTGTGTAATTAATGAACGGGCACCTATGTAAGCATGTGTTCCTATTTTGGATACTTTTGAAGAGATGCTTAATGCCCCTTGTCCTATAAATGCAAAATCTTCTACCGTTGTGTAGGCTCCGATTATTGCTCCTCCTGCAACAAAACAACTGTTCCCTATTTTTGTAGTGTGTGATATGTTTACATGGGACAGGAGTATAGTGTTATTCCCGATAAACGAGTCTGCTTGTACATATGTGAATGGAGATATATATACTCCTATAGGAGAAATAGTGGCAAATACAGATATGACGGCACTTGGATGAATGAGAGTTGGAACATTGCCGCCCTTGCTTATAATTTGTTCACTCAGTTGTGTGCGGATTTGATTGTCTCCCATTGTGAGAAGAAATGCCATTCCCTTTAATGAATTTAGGGAAAATAAATCATTAAAAGAGCCCACTATTTTCATCCCATGGTCATATTCTCCATTCCGTTCATCATTATAATGATAAAGCCCAGCTATTTCATATCCGCAAGCTAATGCTAAGTCTATAAAGACTGGTGTGTTATGCCCAATCCCTAAAACATACAACGTTTTCTTTTCTATTGTCATTAGTCTTTTTTTATTTGATACAATTATGTGCTATTTTTTGCGAACACTTTTCTATGGATGTATCATAATATTTATTTATCTCCATTTTTATTCTTTATTCCAATTATTTATTACCGGTTTCCTTTTTCCTGATTGTAAGATGGGAATTTCGTTAACTTTTTCTATAGATACATTGGCGTCTTTTCCTAGAATTTCCACTATATTTTTGTATATTTCTCCAATAACTTTTTCATCATAGTCATTGAGTACAAGTTTGAGTTTATATTCTTTTTTCCCAATTTGTACAAACTGCCATAATAATATACAATCATAGTTTTTCAATATTCTTCCATAAGTAAGAGGATAGATAGGTGTTCCATCTGTTGCAAAAGTCAGATCAAAACGACGGCCATAAAGTTTACCCATAACAGGATATCCATTGCTGTGTTCATCTGGAGGCAGTAGCACGCAAGTATCTCCTGTGTCATAACGGATGATGGGAAAAGCGTAATTATAAAGATCTGTAAGGACAATGCGCCCTATTTCTCCATATTCTGCAGGGGTGTCATTGTCTATTTTTAACACTTCAATATAATAACTAGCCCAATTAAAATACATCTTGTTGTCTGAATTTTTGGTTGGTACTCTCTCTTGCGCTAATATACCACATTCCTCATTGGCATATTGTGAAACGATTTCGCATCCCATATATTTTTTAACAGCTACACGTACGTCATCCTCTAGATTTTCCGATGTTGATACTATTATTTTGAGAGTTGGAAATGTATATCTATATTTTTTTGCAACCTTACTTATTCTGTCAAAACAAGATGCGTATCCACGAAGACTTAAAGCTTTTTCTTTATTAATGAGTTCACACAATTCTATTAGATCGTTTTCTCCTATGCGTTTGACATCAAATGGAATTATATTTTCTTTTTTTATTTGCTTAATAGATTTTTGTTGCCATTGATTCCATGTTCTCAAGTGAATTAGTTTTTCATGAGTATTAAATCCTAACCGTTTTCCAAAATATTTTATCTCTGCTATACGTCGTAACCGTTTTGAGGTGCTCTGTGGCATTGCTAGAGGTACACCAGTGGAGCCAGAGGTCCTTTGTATAAAAACGTCTCCTTGCTGTCCGGGTATAACATCTTTGGGAATAATCATTTCATCATAATTAGCTATTAATGTCTGTTTAGTTTGAACAGGATAGTCTGATAATTTCACACATTCCCGATTCAGAGATAACTTTAAATAGTAAGGTGAATTTTTATTATAGTAAGTAAGAAGTTCACGAAGTGCCTTTTCGCGTAAAGGTAGCCCATCCTCATAAGAATGTTCTATTATATATTTGATTTTACGATATGGCTTTCCTATGGGAGAACCATGTAAAAAGTCAGTTAACCAAAATTTATTGCGTAAATAAAACGCTTTCAAATTCATATTTTTTTATTTTAGAATAGTATTAAGAACACGTTGTATTTCTTCTTCCGTCAATGCGTGGTGCATTGGCAAACAGATTACCTCATCCGCCATTTTATGAGCCTGTAGTAAGTTACTTGGTTTTGCAGACTCCAAGCCACGGTATGTAGTAAACGTACTGATAAGTGGATAGAAATATCTACGTCCCAATACATTTTGCTCTTTCATCTTAAAATATAATTCATCACGTGTCATACCATATTTTTCAGCATCAACAAAAATGGGGAAATAGCTGTAGTTGTGACGTACACCTGGCATATCATCAAAGAATGTAATGCCTTCCACATATCTCAATGCTTCCCTATATTTGATAGCGACTTGGTGGCGCGCTTCAATGGCTGCATCTACTTGTCTAAGGTTAAGTATACCATAAGCAGCACGCACTTCATCAATTTTACTGTTAATACCTGGAGCGACCACTGTTGTTTCATTTGCAAAGCCAAAGTTCTTGAGATAGTCAATGCGCCTTTTCATTTTCTCATCGTGTATAACCAATGCCCCCCCCTCAATAGTATTATATACTTTAGTGGCATGGAAACTGAGGGTGCTCATATCACCTGCATTAAGAATACTTTCTCCATTCACTTCAACGCCAAAAGCATGAGCTGCATCGTAAATAATCTTTAATCCGTATTTGTCGGCAATTTCTTGAATGGCTTTGGTATCACAAGGCTTACCATATACATGCACTGGCATGATAGCTGTTGTGTACGGAGTAATGGCCATCTCTATTTTGTTCGGGTCTATGTTTCCCGTTTTGGGGTCAATATCTACAAATACGGGTTTAATACCATTCCACCAAAGTGAGTGGGTGGTAGCGACAAAACTATATGGAGTTGTTATCACTTCACCGGTTATGCGTAATGCCTGTAAGGCTGTTATTAATGGAAGGGTGCCATTAGTAAATAAGCTGATATACGGTACTTTTAAATATTCGGCAAGCTCTTTCTCTAATTGTTTGTGGAAACTTCCCATATTGGTTATCCATTTGGAAGCCCATATCTCTTTAAGCATGTCTTGGAGCTCATTAATATCAGGGAGTAAAGGAGATGTAACAGTTATTTTATCGTTCATTTTAGTAATAAGTATTTAATTATATTTTTATTTTGTAATAATAATCATGTATTTTATATCAGGTCAGTCCGAAATGCCTGTGAATATGTTATATCTTAGTAAGTGTTCAATTTCTAGTCTATAATCAGTGCCGATTTCGGTGTAAGAAGACAAAAAATGTACAATTTCTGTGTCCTTTTGATAAATTATTGGATTTTTTAATGGTCAGTGGAATGCTTTATCCATTCTATAACTAGCATATAGTTATATGCTATACATTTTGTGTCTATTTGATAGTAGAATCAAGATTTATTTTTCTTCTAAATGACTATTAGAACCTTCCTGCTTTTTTGAATTATCTTTATAACAATATTTACTCATTATGAAATCGCTCAGTCATGTATTTTAGCATTATAGCAAAAATACAGTTGTTGCGATTTGAGCAATTATTCTTTTAGAGGGAAAGATGCTTGTTTCAAATATGCTTAATTTATTCTTTAGATAGATACGGATAAGTACGCTACGCTTTCGCCCCTCCCAAAATCTGGGAAAGACGAAAGCAATAGTAATTGATAAATGTGCGGCAAATTTACAAATTAAGTTGTAATATGCCAAGTTTTATGAAGAAAAATTAATGACATGCCTCTTCGTAAAACTGCAATAAAACTTTACTCTTTCAGCTTAGGAAATAAAGTCTTTATCCCTTCCCGATAGATACGTTGTGCGTTTTCAGGTGTTGTGAACTCTTTAAATGCGCTCAGAATGATTTCGTAGCTGTCTACCTCATAATTATGGAGCCCTTTTTTATGTCCTCAAGATAGTTTTGCTTCATGTGACAGGTGGAACGGAATGCCTCTCTTCGGATACCAAGCTGTTCCAGTTCTTTTTTGAGGAATGCACCGAATTCCGGATGATCGGAAATAAATCTGTTCGATTTCATAATAAATTTGTTTTAGTTAATAAAATAGAAATATTTGATTCCTGTACCTACATAGTGGGTACAGGTAATTTGGGTACAAAGGTATACCTTTGCAACAGTTTTTAAAACAATTTAAAATATAAATGCTATGAAAGCACATAAAACTACTCTTTCCGTACGGGAGCTGCAAAAGACCATAGGGCAGTGGAAAAGTCGGAAAATTACGGATTCCACCATTGCAAAGCTGTTGGAACTGATGTTGGGGATGACCGCCTACATGAACGAGGATGCGGTTTATCCTGTAGAGAATTTCTATGATATCAGCAAGGCGCTGAAGTTTAAGAACGCGCGGTATCTGGTGGAAGCGGTCAGGCTGAGCGGAGCGTTCGGCATCGTACCCGGCGACAATGTGTACGGGATGAGCTCGTTCTATTCCTACCTCTGGAAAGAGAAAGAAAAAACGGATGATTCCGCGGAAACTTTACCGGTAACTTTACCGGTAAAATTACCGCAGGAGGATATATATAATATATATACTATACAGGATAATAAGAATAATACATCCTCCGGAAGGATTTCTTCTGCGGAAAAAAGCCTGGAAGCCGCACGTAATTTCTTTCACCTCATCAACAAAAATCCGATGGATAAGATGCGGATTTTCACTCCGCTCATCGACGGCTTCCAGCAGAAGGAGGGACTGGCGCGCGAAGATGCCTGCGCCAACCTGGTGTACCTGGTGAACGAATTGCTGGTGCCTTACTTCGCAAGCCAGGAACGCTTTATGAAATCCACCCATGTAGGGCGGCTGTGCTGGCTGAGCAACCTGCTGAAGTCCGCCGGTGGGCTGCGGATGCTGAAAGATGCTACGGATGCCGGAAGGCGGCAACGGGTACAGAACCTTGCCGACATGCGGAGTGAACAACGCAACAACCATCCGCTCTGCGAGTTTGAGTGGACGGATAAGGAAAGCGGCCTGCGCTTTTACGACGACCCGCTGGAAGGGATGGTGAACATACCGGACAATGCACCGCCCCGCCCGGGAGCGGGAGCGGAGTGGAACGTGCTGAGTGGAAAATGGGGGGAGTTGTGAGTTATAAATTATAAAATTTCGGAGGATGAAGCCGTTTTATTATTTGAGTGATTTTCCCGAGCGTAGAAGAGCGGGGAAGAATTATATAGCAGAGTGTCCCAAGTGCGGGAAAAAACATCTTGCCATTTCGCGCGATACGGGATTGTACTGCTGCTTTTATGCGGGGTGCGACTTTCACGGGAAACTGAAGGACTTCTGGACAGAGCGCAGAAACACGGGATGGCAGGATGCCGGGAGTCCGGCGGGAGCTTCGCCGATGGCGAAGGGAAGTGCAGGGAAAGGAGAGCCGGGCGATATGGCATCGGCAGGCGGAGGGAACGCCGCATTTGAGGTGTCGATGATTCCCGAAGACTACAAACGGCTGTCGCCTGAGGTAATTGCCAAAATCAAACCGCTGACCGATGACCCGGAGACTTCCGATACCGGACAGCTTGCAGCCCGCCGTTATCTTGCCGATATGGGAATCTCGTTGAAAACAGCCATCGACGCGCGTATCGGCTGCCTGGTGCACCGCTGCTTCGGAGGCAAGGACAGCAAGGACGGAAAGGATAAAAAGAATGCTGCGGGGATGATGTACCAGTGCATCGCCTATGTGAACTATATCAACGGGCAGCCCGTCAACGTGAAGTACCGCTCGTGTGACGCCACTGCTTCCGGCTATACCAAATGTTGGAGCCAGGATTCGCCCACTACGCCTTGCCCGCCTTACAACATCGACTGCATTAACCCGCTGCTGATTGCCGAAGAGAATATTCCGCGCCTGATTGTCACCGAAGGGGAAAGGGATGTGCTGACGTTGCGCGAGGCGGGCTACCCGTATGTCATCAGCGTGCCCAACGGCGCGGCAAGCGACCTTTCCAAAGGCTTCGAGGCTTTCCGCCCCTGGCTGGACCGGGTACAGGAGCTGGTGATTTGCGGCGACAGCGACCTGCCCGGAAGGACGCTTGTGAAGCATCTTGCCGACTATTTCGGTACGCGGTGCCTGTTCACCGTCCTGCCCGGCGGCTGCAAGGACATATCCGACGTGCTTGTGGCGTACGGCGCAGATGTGGTGCGCGAGATTATCGGCTCGGCATGCCCGCACCGTACATCGGACATCATCACCGTGAGCGAACGTGCGGATGAGATTATGAACGTGCTGAACGGCAATTACGACCACGGCTACGATGTGGGTTACGGTCCGCTTACCGACCGGGTGTTCCATCCAACCGACCAGGGCGGACTGATAATTGCCACCGGAAAGCCTAACAGCGGCAAGACGGATTTTCTGAACGACCTGACCTGCCGCCTCATGGCCAAGACGGGACGTAACGTGTGCTACCTTTCCTTTGAGGTTCCCGACAAGAACAAACACATGGCAAATCTTATCCGCCTGATGCTGGGCAAGGTGAACACGGCGGCATACACCCGCGAACAGTTGCAGCCCATCGTCTCTTTCCTGGACGGGCACATGGTGCATCTGGACCTGCACGAGGTTTCGCCCACGCCCGCCAATATCATAGAGCGCGCGGAACGGGTGAAACGCGCTATGCCGCTGAAGTATCTCATCATCGACCCGTACCTCTTCATGGAAATGGAAACCGGACGCTACAACACGGAGACGCAGGCCATTAAGGGCATGCTGACGCAGATGCAGGCGTGGGGGCGTAACAACGGTGTCTGGGTGATTATCGTGGCGCATCCCCGCAGCCTGAAAAAGCTGAACGGGAAGAACGAGCTGGAGGAGATAGATATGTACACCATTTCGGGTAGTGCCAACTGGGCAAACCTTGCCGATTTCATCTTTTCCATAAGCCGCATCGAGGAACCGGACAGGAGCTATACCCGGCTGGATATGCTGAAAGTGCGCGACCAGGATTTGTGCCGGACGGGAAGCGTGCTGTTTGTGAGGCAGCCGTGCGGGCGGTATGATGAACGGGAATCGGAGGAGCAGATAATGACTGAGATGCAGGGGAGGGTTCTGGATAAGGACAGGCTGCCGTGGATGGGGCTGGTAACCCCGTGAGTTTGCTCTTGAAAGACCGGGTGTTTGCTCCCGGAATGCCTCATGTTTCAGGCTGGAAAGAAGGTGTGTCAAAATGCACACCTTCATTATTTTACGTACAAAGCCCCGACTTTCACAAGCTGGGGCTTTGTTATTACCTAAAGATTCTGTATCTTTAGGCATAAGAATTTCACTATGACAAAGATACATTTTCGTCCTTACATTCCCAACCAAACCGTTCTTTTTCCTCAAAGAATTGATGAGGATATTGCAGAAAACGATCCGGTGCGCATGGTTGACGCCCTGGTTGAGGGCTTGAATCTTGAAAGTTTCAGAAAACTGTATAAGGAATGCGGCCGCAGCCCTTACCACCCCAAGATGATGCTCAAGGTCATTCTGTATGCCTATATGAACAACATCTACTCCTGCCGGAAAATTGAAAAGCTTCTTCACCGTGACATCCATTATATCTGGCTGGCCGGATATGAG
>CDTY01034958.1_pt1 | contig 15157 bp, 8 predicted proteins | sample 557731 | NCBI WGS metagenome assembly CDTY01 (sample SAMEA3182101, study PRJEB8094) | gut metagenome | biome: human; feature: gut; material: Stool; isolation source: human stool | place: Canada | collected 2013-02-12
TATTAATTCTCTTTTGCCCTTGTTCCATGTGGGGGCAGGGGAAGGAGTACAGTTTCGATGAGAGAGGCATTTCTCGGCAGGTGTTGGAAAATTATCTGGACCGTTCCATTACAATGGTCTATCTGTTGATGCCAGATAAACCGGAAGGACGTAGAGTGTATTCTTATCATGCCGATGATATGCGTATGGTCAAGGATATCGGAGCAAAGTTTATCGGTCGTTCCATTTACCGGTGGGGAGGCGAAAGCTTGTTGAACAAACCTGAATTCTGGAGTAAAGCGAAAGCATTTGCTGGTGAATTGCACGCCTATGACCCTGATATAATCCTTCAGGGGTGCCTGTTTGAGATCGTTACAGAGGAGGTGAATCAGGTGAAGATACCCGATTGGGTGTTTAAGGGGTATGGATTGCCGGTTGAATCACGTAACTTTTCTTATGTTGATATGCTGAATAAAGAAGGGCTTCTGGTCGATCATTGGCGTAAAGGCAGTAGTGTACCGGATATTAGTCGACAGGAAACTCAACTTTGGTTCTATTATCTTGCTTGTTCTTACATCAATGTCGGTTGCGAGGCTTTTCATCTTGGGCAGATCGAGTTGATTGGAATGAATGATCCGGAACGGGATTCCTGGGCTCGTGTCATTGCTAAAATACGTGAGTATGCGCGTACTCATGCCCGCCGTCACTGGGTGTTGCTGGATGCCCATACTCCTTATGGAGGAATGGTAAGGAATGGGGTGAGCTTGCTCGACTTCAATTCTTTCCCGCTTCGCATCAAGGAAATTCCTTCTGAACCCTATAAAGCTGAACTTGCTGTGAATCATCTGGATGCTCTTTATAAAAAGAGCAAAGGGTGCATTTCCCCTAGCGGATGGAAATGCGAGCATCTGCCATATCTCGTGGAGTTTGATAATTATGGCAGGGGGAAAGAAGCGAATGTGGCGGATCTGAACTCCCATTTTGTATGGGGATGGGACGAAATCTCCTGGCTGTCCCTGCAACCGGAAGATTACCGGAATGAGTGGTTGACGTATGCGTATCATTGGATACATCGTACCGACCCGAATGGGCATCTGGAAATGCCCGGTTGCCGGATGATAACCTGTCCGAATCAAACCGAAGGTAACTATCGTGCCAATATGAGAAGTGAAGCATGTCCCTTTGGATACTCTCAGGAAGAAACAATCAAAGAACTTTGGAACAAATAATAACAACTGAAATATTAAATACCTAATTAAATTATTGCTACCATGAAGAAATGCTTTTTACTATTGCTCGTTTTTTTCTTGTTCGGGAGTCTGAATGCAGCACCCAAACATTCTAAGAATACTAAATATCCATCTTACAAAGGTTTGGTTATGGCTGGGTATCAAGGTTGGTTTCACCAACCGAGGAAAGGGGTAATGTACCCGGATGAGAACAGTGTCCGCATAGATATGTGGCCGGATGTGAGTGAGTATGAGAAAACATATCCGACGGGACAGAAATTGGCGGATGGTTCTACTGCCCGCTTTTTCTGTTCTACGGATGAGAGCACGGTAGATCTGCATTTCAAGTGGATGAAGGAGTATGGGTTGGATGGTGTATTCATGCAACGTTTCTTCGGGGCTGCCCGTCCGGAAGCACGCAGGCGGAGCACAGTGCTGAAGCATGCCATGAAGGCGGCTTCAAAATATGGACGTGCTATTGGGGTTATGTATGATTTGTCCGGCCTGGCAGCTAAAGGTGAAGATTGCTCCATGTTGATTGACGACTGGAAATATCTGGTTGATTCGCTGCGTGTAACTAATCAGACAGGTGAACAGACTTATGTCTTTTATAATGGCAAACCGTTGGTTACTATCTGGGGTGTCGGTTTTCCTGATCGTCCGTATGATATTCGTAATATCGGTTTGGAACGTTTTATTGATTTTCTCAAAAATGATCCGGAATACGGAGGCTGTAGCGTAATGTTGGGAGTACCTACTTTCTGGAGAGACCTGAATGCTGATTGCGTACATGATCCTTACTTGCACGAGCTTATCAGACAGGCGGATATTATTCTGCCATGGATGGTGCAGCGCTTTACTCCGTTGCTCCACAATGATATGGATCGTTATCGGGATGTTATTCTCGATGATATAGCTTGGTGTAAAGAGAATAATATCGGTTATGTGCCTTGTGTGACTCCGGGATTCAGTTGGCATAATCTGAGCCGCCATGCTTTTAAGGATGATGTGAAACCTTCCGGTTCTATTCCCCGTCAGGGCGGACGCTTCTATTGGCAACAGATTTCTACGGCAATCAATGCAGGGGCTACGATGCTGTACGTAGCTATGTTCGATGAAGTGAATGAAGGTACTGCCATTTTCAAGTGTACAGATAATCTTCCGGTGGGAAAAGAAGTCAAGTTTGTGGGTATGGATGGGATGCCGTCCGATCATTACCTGTGGCTGACGGGTGAGGCGGCAAAGATGCTTCGTCGTGAGAAGCCGCTGAGCTTTGAGATGCCCCGGCGGGATGCGAAATAGAAAATCGAAAAAAACAGCGAATTATTAAGCTGAAATTAAGAGCTTTGTTAATCATACAACTCTAATTTTGCTCATATTAACTATAAAAACTATAAAAAAGCGTATGAAAAATTATTTGATTACCTTGGCTGCTTTGTCGTTGACATTGATGAGTTGCAACAACCAGAAGCAAGCTAAAACGGTTACTTTAGGTCCGAATCCTTTCATTACTCACATGTATACAGCTGATCCTTCTGCCCATGTATGGGAAGACGGACGTCTGTATGTTTATGCTTCTCATGATATTGATCCTCCGCGTGGATGCGATTTAATGGACCGCTATCATGTATTCTCTACGGATGACATGGTGAACTGGACGGATCATGGTGAAATATTGAACTCTTCGCAAGTGTCTTGGGGACGTAAAGATGGTGGCTTCATGTGGGCACCCGATTGTGCATATAGGAATGGTACTTATTATTTTTACTTTCCGCACCCGAGTGGTGATGACTGGAACAATACCTGGAGAGTGGGTATAGCTACCAGTAAGCATCCTGCCAAAGACTTCACTGTACAGGACAAGTATATTGACATGATAGGAATGGAAGACGATTGCTTTGCCATGATAGATCCCTGCGTCTTTGTGGATGATGATGATCAGGCTTACTTCTACTATGGCGGTGGAGGTCGTTGTGTGGGTGCTAAAATGAAGGATAATATGATGGAACTGGCAGAACCTCTGCGTGCTATGGAAGGCCTGAAAGATTTTCATGAGGCTGCCTGGGTACATAAAAAAGATGGTATGTACTATTTGTCCTATGCTGATAACCATGCGGAGAATGGCAAGGGGGCTAACCGTTTAAATTATGCAACCAGTAATTCACCGTTAGGACCGTGGACATATCAGGGTGTTTATCTGGAACCGACAGGTTGTGATACAAGTCATGGATCTATAGCTGAATATAACGGTGAATGGTATGCTTTCTATCATAACTGTTCTATTTCCGGAAGGGGAAACCTTCGCTCTATTTGTGCAGACAAGCTATACTATAATCCGGATGGAACTATCAAAGTAGTAGAACAAACAAAATAAATTTGTATGCGTCTATTTATTCATCTGTTGAAGTTGGGTTTCTTTATTGCTGCACTTGCTCTTACAGCTTGCAGCGATAAAGATACGCCGGGGGAAATACCTCCAGAAGTTCCCCCTGAAGTGCCAGAGGTAGATCCTCCGGTTCCTGATGGACCGTATGAGCACGATTATGATATGGACTATGATTCGGAAGAATATCTGAAAGCTTATAAAGGAACGGCCTATAAAGGTCCGCACCGCGTGCCCGGCACTGTAGAAGCGGAAGACTTTGATGAAGGAGCACAGAATGTGGCCTATTATGAGAGCGACTCTAAACTGGCTGATGCGGGGTACAGAGGTTCTCACGCCGTTGATGTGCGTGCAGAAAGTAAAGCTTCCAGAGGTTATTATATCGGTGATGTACAGCCAGGTGAATGGATGTGTTATACGATTGAGGTAGATGAGGATGGCGCCTATGCCATTGAAACATTCTGCGTGAAAGGAGACGGATCGGAGGGAAGTTTTTACTTTGAGGTAGATGGTCGGGGTGCAAGCCGCAGTATAGATATGCCTCTTGGGGGATGGACGGATTTTAGCCATAAAGTGAAAGCTAATGGAATCCAGCTGACTAAAGGGAAACATGTACTGAAGTATTGTGCCAATACACCGGGAAACATCGATAAGTTCGTTTTAACGCGTACAGGTGAGTTGGAAGATATTTCTAATTCTTTCACTTACCCTGTTACGAAAGCAATGAGTAATCCCCTGTTTGTAGAGTGGGAGTCACCGATGTACAATAGTTGGATAAAGGGACCTCTTTACACAGCTGATGCTTCTGCGCATGTATGGAACATTGATGGGAAAGAAGTACTTTATGTGTATGCTTCGCATGATATGGAGCCTGCACTTGGATGCGACCGCATGGATCGCTATCATGTTTTTTCTACGGAAGATATGGTGAATTGGACCGATCATGGGGAGATAATGAATGCAGCCACAGTGCGAAAACATAATGGTTGGGGGTGTGATGGCTTCATGTGGGCTCCAGATTGTGCTTATAATCCGGAGAATCAAACCTATTATTTCTACTTCCCGCACCCGGCCAATGCTGCTAATTGGAATAGTACCTGGCGGGTGAGAGTAGCTACCAGTAAGTATCCGAATAAGGAATTCCGTGTAAGAGGTTATATTGAGGGTATGCCTCCGGAAATTGACCCTTGCGTATTTATAGATGAGGATGGGCAACCTTACATTTATAATGGAGGTGGAGGTAAATGCTATGGTGGTAAGTTACGGAAAGATGACTGGACGAAACTGGACGGAGAGGTTAAACCGATGACTGGCTTGAGTGATTTCCATGAAGCGACCTGGATACATAAATACAATGGTAAGTACTATCTATCGTATGCGGATAATAACCCGGGTGCCAATCGTTTGAGGTATGCAACAAGCGATTCTCCGTTAGGTCCATGGAAGTATGAGGGGATTTATCTGGAACCGACCACTTGTGACACCAGTCATGGTTCTATTGTAAAGTATAAAGGTCAATGGTATGCCTTCTATCACACTTCTGATTTTTCAGGACAGGGAAATCTACGTTCGGTTTGTGTAGATAAGTTGTTCTATAATTCGGATGGAACCATACAGGTCGTAAAGCAGACCCGCGGAAACAAATAGAAGTTAGATTGGCAGGATAAAAAATGTAGCATAGGGTATTGCCCTATGCTATACAATGAAAGTCTGTCAGACTTAATTGATTAACTTGAATTTAATGAGTAATACGATGAAGAACTTATTTTTTCTCTTCCTTTTTTCTCTTGTAGCGATGTCCGTAAGGGCTCAGTCTTTTACCGGTGAGAAGACGGATTGGCACGGCTTCGACCGCTACGATTTTGTAATGAGTGAAACAACATTCCAAATTAAACCTATCAAGGCAACACAACGTGAAGGAGCAGGTGTTGCGGGCCCGGAAAAAGGAATGCGTAGATGCATTGTCGTTGTCCCGAAACAGGCTGCTGAAGGTAATCCATGGTCATGGCGTGGTTGTTATTGGGATCATCAGCCACAAGCGGAAATTGAGTTATTGAAGCGTGGCTTTCATATTGTTTACATCACTACCGATCCCGATCAGACATGGGAAGTATGGTATAATTTCCTGGTGAATGAGCACGGCCTTTTTCCTAAACCTGCGTTTATTGGTATGAGTCGCGGCGGAGCTAATTCTTTTACTTGGGGGACAGAACATCCTGATAAAGTTCTGGCTATTTGTGCCGATAATCCCGGACTTTCACAAAAAAGTTTGATGGGAATGGATAAACTTGCCAGACAGGATGTCCCTATCTTGAATATCTGTGGTAGCATCGACCCTATACTCAATAATACTTATGCCATTCAAGGTGTTTATCAAGGTAATGGTGGGCGTATGTCGGTTTTGATCAAAGACGGTACGGCACATCATCCGCACAGCTTGCAGGATCCGAATATTATTGCGGATTTTGTCGAACAGGCTTATAAGGAAAAACCGGCTGAGAAGCCTGCATTTCTGCCCGATAAATACAAAAAAAGTAATTTCTACAGTACAGATCCTATTTATTCGTATGCTGAATATGATAAACTCTGGATTACCTCATGGGGACCTTATTTTACAGGTAATTATAATAAATATATGTTCTCATTGGAAGGTGTGGAAGGACTGGTTACGGTTATCGCTCCTGAGAAACCTGCTGCCGGAAATCCTTGGATTTTCCGTTGCGATCAGCCGGATGGTAATTCTGCTGTAGATTTGGGATTGCTTGCACGTGGTTTTCACATAGTGGTTGCTCCCATTGCTTATAATGCTGATGGTCCTTTATTTGACCAGTGGAGCATTGCATACAATTATCTTGTGAGTAAGGGATTTGCAGCACATCCGGTTGTAGCCGGTCGTGGAGGTGCGACAGGAGAAGTTTATGCCTGGGCTATTGAGAACCCTGATAAGATAGCCGGAATCTATGGGGAAAATCCTATTTTGCGTTCTTCTTTAGCGAAGATTCAGCCATTGGATAATCTGAAACCGCTTGCCGAGGCGAAGGTTCCTATTCTGCACGCTTGCGGGAGTCTGGATCCTAATTTGAAGACTCAGACTGGTGAAGCTAAAAAACGCTATGCAGGCAAGATGACAGTAATCATTGATGCTGGACGTGGGCATTATCCGATTACTCCTGAAAATCCAAAGAAATTAGTAGAATTGATTGAAAAGATGATTAAATAGTAGACTAATTAGCCACTTTATTCAAATTTAATTAGCGATTAAGTCTTTTTTAATTGAAAGGGAAAGTGCTGAGCCTTACATTTGCTTTCGAGAATAAATATAAACTAAAACTGTTATATTATGAAAATTACACATTGCCTGGCTTCTGTAGCTTTAGTTTCCATGTTGGGCGCTTGTAGTGGAGTACAAAACCAAGTAGCCGCCGTGAAAGGCCCGGTGGACTATGTGAATCCTTACATGGGAAATATCAGTCACTTGCTGGTGCCTACTTTCCCGACTATTCACCTGCCGAATAGTATGCTTCGTGTCTATCCCGAACGAGCGGATTATACAACAGATCAGTTGAAAGGTCTTCCTTTGATTGTGACTAGTCATCGTGGTAGTTCTGCTTTCAATCTGAGTCCGTATCAGGGAGATAAACTTCGTCCGGTTATAGCTTATAGCTATGATGATGAGAAGTTGAAACCTTATTATTATGAGGTGGTTCTCGATGACGAGGAAATTAAAGTGAAGTATGCACCTTCTCATCAGTCGGCTCTTTATCAGATAGATTATAGTCAGCAGGATAAGCCTGTATACATGATGATCAATTCGCGTAACGGTGCTATCAAGGCAGGTGACGGTTTTGTGAGCGGTTATCAACAACTGGAGAATAATACGCGGGTTTACCTGTATATAGAATCGGACGTTACCCCTATAGAAACAGGTATTCTGGCTGATGGTAAAATAGATGCAGACAAGAAAGAAGCAGAAGGGCGTAATGCCTGTGCTGTAATGCACTTTGCAGACGGAACAAAAACAGTCAACTTGCGCTATGGAATTTCATTTATAAGTGAAGAACAAGCCAAGAAAAACCTGCAACGTGAATTGCCTGATTATAATCTGCAGGCTTTAGCAGAAAAGGGACGTCAGATCTGGGATAAAGCATTGAGCGATATTCAGGTAGAAGGTGGCAGTGAGACAGATAAACAGGTTCTTTATACATCGCTTTACCGTGTATTCGAACGTCCGGTTTGTATCAGCGAAGGCGGTCGTTATTTCAGTGCATTCGACGGAAAGATACACGAAGATAATGGTGAGCCGTTCTACACAGACGATTGGATTTGGGATACTTACCGTGCTGCCCATCCTTTGCGTCTTTTGATTGATGAAGGAACAGAAAAGAATGTGATTGACTCTTATTTGCGCATGGCGGAACAGATGGGAGATATGTGGATGCCTACTTTTCCTGAGATTACAGGTGACTCTCGTCGTATGAACTCTAATCATGCTGTGGCAACCGTAGCGGATGCGGCTGCTAAAGGCTTACAATTCGATTTGGCTAAAGCCTATGAAGCTTGTCGTAAAGGTATTGAAGAAAAAACACTGGCTCCGTGGTCGGGTGCTGCTGCCGGTTGGATTGATGATTTCTATAAGAAGAACGGATATATCCCTGCACTTCAGGAAGGAGAAAAAGAAACAGATCCGAATGTACATCATTTCGAAAAGCGTCAGCCAATTGCAGTAACGTTGGGAACTTCCTATGACCAGTGGTGTTTGTCACGCATAGCCGATATGTTGGGAAAAAAAGAAGATGCTGCTCATTATCTACAATGTGCTCATAATTACCGTAATGTGTATAATGCAGAAACAGCTTTCTTCCATCCGAAGGATAAGAATGGTAAATGGATCGAACCATTCGATTATCGTTTCTCCGGAGGTATGGGTGCCCGTGAATATTATGGTGAGAATAATGGTTGGGTTTATCGTTGGGATGTTCCTCATAATGTAGCCGATCTGATTGATTTGATGGGTGGTAACCAACAGTTTATAGCAAATTTGGATCAAACTTTCCGTGAACCGTTGGGACGTGGTAAATATGCTTTCTATGCACAGATACCGGACCATACCGGAAATGTGGGACAATTCTCAATGGCCAATGAACCCTCTCTGCATATTCCTTATCTGTATAATTATGCGGGTCAGCCTTGGAAGACACAGAAACGTATTCGTCAGTTGCTGAAGACTTGGTTCCGTAATGACTTGATGGGATTACCGGGTGATGAAGACGGTGGCGGTATGTCAGCATTTGTAGTTTTCTCTTCTTTAGGTTTCTATCCGGTAACTCCGGGTTCTCCGTCTTATAACATCGGCAGCCCTTTGTTTACTAAGGCTAAGGTAATGTTGAGCAATGGAAAGGTATTTGAGATAGAGGCACAAGGTGCATCGGATGAAAACAAATACATTCAGTCTGCAACATTGAACGGAAAAGAATGGAATAAACCCTGGTTTAGTCATGACGACATAAAAGAAGGTGGAAAATTGGTATTGGTGATGGGCAGCAGGCCTAATAAAACATGGGGTAGCGCAGGCGATGCAGTACCTCCATCTGCAGAGAAACAATAAGGTATAAGTCAATAGGAAAAAACCATGAAAACACTTAAAAAGATTGTATTTACAGGATTATTAGCTCTAATTGCCTGTGCCGGAGTGGCACAGGCTCAAGAGCTATATAAGGATGAGAAAGCACCGATGCATGAGCGCATCATGGATTTATTATCACGCTTGACGGTTGAAGAAAAAATCAGCCTGTTGCGTGCCACCTCTCCGGGAATTTCCCGTCTGGATATTCCTAAATATTACCACGGTAACGAAGCGCTTCACGGAGTGGTTCGTCCGGGACGCTTTACCGTTTTCCCTCAGGCTATCGGACTGGCGGCAACCTGGAATCCGGAATTGCAATTGCAGGTAGCTACGGTTATTTCTGATGAGGCACGTGCCCGTTGGAACGAACTGGATCAGGGACGGGAACAAAAAAGTCAGTTTAGTGACTTGTTGACCTTCTGGTCTCCTACAGTGAATATGGCGCGTGACCCACGCTGGGGACGTACTCCGGAAACTTACGGAGAAGACCCCTATTTAAGTGGTGTCATGGGTACTGCTTTTGTGAAAGGCCTGCAAGGCGATGATGACCGTTATCTGAAGATTGTGTCGACTCCTAAGCATTTCGCAGCCAATAATGAAGAACATAATCGTTTTGTATGTAATCCGCAGATTTCAGAAAAACAGTTACGTGAATATTACCTTCCGGCTTTTGAAGCGTGCGTGAAGGATGGTAAATCAGCTTCCATCATGTCAGCGTATAATGCGCTGAATGATGTGCCTTGTACCTTGAACGCCTGGTTATTGACGAAAGTACTTCGTGAGGACTGGGGATTCAAAGGATATGTGGTTTCCGATTGCGGTGGACCTTCCTTGTTGGTGAATGCACATAAATATGTGAAGACTAAAGAAGCTGCGGCTACCCTTTCCATAAAAGCAGGCTTAGACTTGGAATGTGGTGATGATGTATTTGATGAGCCTTTGTTGAGTGCTTACCGTCAATATATGGTTACGAATGCTGATATAGATTCGGCTGCCTATCGTGTGTTACGGGCACGTATGCAGTTGGGGTTGTTCGATAGCGGAGAAAAGAATCCTTATACGAAAATATCTCCGGCTGTGATAGGGTCGGCAAAGCATCAGGAAGTAGCTTTGAATGCAGCACGTGAATGTATTGTATTGCTTAAGAATCAGAAGAAAATGTTGCCGCTTAATGCCAAAAAGGTGAAATCAATAGCTGTGGTAGGCATCAATGCCGGTAATTGTGAGTTTGGAGATTATAGTGGTTCGCCAGTGATTGCTCCGATCTCAGTGTTGCAGGGTATCAAAGATAGAGTAGGCGATGGTGTGAAAGTGGTATATGCTCCTTGGAAATCAGCTGTAGACGGTATGGAACTCATACAGGGAGTCAATTTCCCGGAAGGATTGAAGGCAGAGTATTTTGACAATACCAAGTTACAGGGGACTCCGAAAGTGCGCAAAGAAGAATGGATTAACTTTGAGCCAGCCAACCAGGCACCCGATCCTTTCTTACCTAAATCTCCTTTGTCAGTTCGCTGGACAGGAAAATTGCGTCCTACGGTTACCGGACAATATACACTTAGTTTCACATCGGATGATGGTTGTCGCTTGAGCATTGATGGAAAAATGCTGATTGATGCATGGCGGGGACATGCTGTCCGGACTGATACCGCTACTATTTATCTGGAAGCTGGAAAAGATTACCAGTTGAAAGCAGAGTACTATGACAATCGTGATTATGCTGTAGCGAGACTGCAATGGCGGGTTCCCCAGGTTGGCAAAGTCACTCGCTTGGATTTGTATGGTGAAGCAGGAAAAGCGGTGCGTGAGTGTGAGACGGTAGTTGCCGTATTAGGAATCAATAAGTCGATAGAACGTGAAGGACAAGATAGATATGATATTCAGCTTCCGGCAGACCAGATGGAGTTCTTGCAGGAAATTTACAAAGTAAATCCGAATATCGTTGTTGTATTGGTTGCCGGCAGTTCGTTGGCTGTCAACTGGATGGATGAACATGTTCCAGCCATTGTGAATGCTTGGTATCCCGGTGAAAGCGGAGGTAAAGCTGTAGCGGAAGTCCTGTTCGGTGATTATAATCCGGGTGGCCGTCTGCCCTTGACTTATTACAGAAGTCTGGATGAACTCCCTCCGTTCGATGATTATGATATAACTAAGGGACGTACTTATAAATACTTCAAAGGGGATGTCCTGTATCCTTTCGGTTATGGTTTAAGTTATACCACATTCAAGTATTCCAACCTGCAAGTGGCAGATGGTGAAGAGGAAATAAATGTTTCCTTCCAACTGAAGAATGCAGGTAAATATGCAGGTGATGAGGTTGCTCAAGTATACGTGAAGTTGCCTGAACGGGATGAAGTAATGCCTGTCAAAGAACTGAAAGGTTTTGAGCGTGTCGCATTGAAGAGTGGTGAAAACAAAAAAATGACTTTGAAATTACGTAAAGATCTGTTACGCTATTGGGATGAAGCGAAAGGCAAGTTTGTTTATCCTTCCGGTGATTATACGATCATGGTAGGTGCTTCTTCTGCTGATATTCGTTTACAGAAAGTGGTTTCGGTATTACAGAAAGATAATTATCCAATGTCTCACTCGGAAAAATAAATAAGTATGGAACGGAATGCCAAATTTCAGTGGATATTTTGTCTCTTATTGGGTTGTGCTACTTCATTGGTAGCGCAGAATGTGGCAAATTGGGGATTGACTCATCCTCAGCCGAAAGAGACGTTACCGAAGTCGAAAGCGCAAATCATGATGCCCACCCCGAAAACGCAGACACCGGTGGAAGCGGTGGTAGAGAAGATTGGGGAGAATGATTTCCTGTTGAACCGGGGCTGGAAACTGACAGATGGCAAAAATGGATGGTATAATGCAACCGTTCCGGGTACTGTATTGACTACTTTAGTGGATCAGGGGGTGTATCCCGATCCTTATTATGGACTGAATAATCTGGCAATTCCCGACACTCTGTGCAGGATGGATTGGTGGTATCGTTTGGAATTCAATTCACCTGTTCCTACAGAAGGCCGGGAAGCCTGGCTGGTTTTCAAAGGTATCAATTATCAAGCCGAGATATGGCTGAACGATGTATGCCTGGGTACAATGAAAGGTGCTTTTATCCGGGGTGAATTTAACGCAACGGATCATTTGGTGGATGGCAAGAATACGTTGGTTGTTCGTATTCTTCCACCGCCTAACCCAGGAATTCCTCACGAACAATCTCCATCCGCCGGAAACGGTATGAATGGCGGACAATTGTGTTTGGACGGACCTACCTTTATTTCTTCAGAGGGCTGGGACTGGGTGCCTGGTATCCGTGACCGGAATATAGGAATCTGGCAGGATGTACATTTACGTTTCACGAACGGCATCCGTCTGCATGATACGCAGGTAGTTACTCATCTGGCATTACCAGATACTACGGTCGCTGAAATTACCGTACGTACGGAAGTGGAGAACCTGCAACCGATAGCCAAACAAGTATCCGTTGACCTGAATCTTGAAGGAAAAAAGGTGACTCAGGAAGTAAACCTTGCACCGAAGGAGCGGAAAACGGTTGTCTTTACTCCGGATGTTCACAAGACATTGGAACTGAAGTCTCCCCGTTTGTGGTGGCCGAATAATTACGGTCGTCAGGAGCTTTATACGATGGATGTGGTTGTAGCGGAAAAAGGCGTATCCTCTGATTCTAAGAAAGTTCGTTTCGGAGTCCGTGAGCTTTCTTATGAATTGGAAGTTTGTTTCCCCGATGACTCTATCCGCCGGGTGGAATATCGTCCGACGGTTATGGGGCAGGGCGAACCTATCTTTGATAATATAAACCGCAAATATATAGAAGGAGGCATGTGTATGCCTCGTCTGAAAAAGAATGTTTCTTCTGATATTCTTGTGCCGGCACCCGACAAAGCCATGCAGCATTATATGGTTATAAAAGTCAACGGCAAGCGTATCTTCTGTAAAGGAGGAAACTGGGGAATGGATGATGCCATGAAGCGCGTTTCGCGTGAACATCTTGAACCTTATTTCCGGTTGCACAAGGAAGCGAACTTTAATATGATTCGCAACTGGACGGGCGAGAGTACGGAAGAGAGCTTCTATGAATTGTGTGATGAGTATGGTATGCTGGTTTTCAATGACTTCTGGCTGAGTACGCAAGGCTACAATATGCCGGTAAATGATGATAACCTATTCTTACGGAATGCAGAAGATGTAGTGGTACGTTTCCGCAATCATCCTTCCATTGCTGTCTGGAATCCCCGGAATGAAGGCTTTGCACCTGTTTATATCGAAGAACATCTGGCAAAGATGATTGCCGAGAAAGACGGTACCCGTTATTACAGTCCGAATTCTACCCATTGCAACCTGAGACCAAGCGGACCATGGAACTATCATAAGAATCCGGTGGATTACTATCGCGATCGGGCACATGGGTTCAATACGGAACAAGGTTCAACTTCCATTCCTACGGAAGAATCCATCCTGGCTATGATGGATGTGAAAGATGCCTGGCCCATCAGTGATGTGTGGTATTACCATGATTTACATGGGGGGCAAAGAGAATTTATGGAGGCGATAGACCGGAAATATGGAAAGCCGACGGACCTGAAAGATTTTAGCCGGAAAGCACAGATTGTCAATTACGACAGTCACCGCGCCATGATGGAAGCTTGGAACAGTAAAATGTGGAATAGCACAAGTGGGCTGTTGCTGTGGATGAGTCACCCGGCTTGGCCCAGTATGGTTTGGCAGATTTATTCCTGGGATTATGAAACTTTCGGTTCTTTCTATGGATGCCGTAAAGCGTGTGAGCCGATTCATATTCAGAAGAATCTGGATGATCAGAAAGTAGTGGTTGTAAATACTTCTTTAAAAGAAATAAAGGGGGCTAAAGTTATATATGAAGTTTATTCCCTTGAAGGTAAGTCATTGTTTAAACGCACTTCCAAGCTGAATGTATTGGCTAATGGATTGACCGAGTGCTTCGTACAAGATAAACCAATTTCTGCATCCGGAGTATATATGGAACGCTTGATACTTCAGGATAAGCGTGGCAAGGTTATTTCGATCAATGATTATTGGCAAGATAACGGTGAGGGTGATTTCCAGGGATTCAATGCTTTGGAAGAAGCTTCCATAAACTGTAAACTAATCCGGCAAAAGGAGAGTCAGATACAAATAGAATTACAGAACACCGGAGCAATGCCTGCCCTCGCTCTGAAACTCAATGTCCGTGAGGCGGATACAGATAAACGTATTTTGCCGGCTTATGCTTCCGACGGCTATTTTAACCTGTTACCGGGAGAGAAGAGAACGGTAACGGTGGAATATGTATCCCGGGGAAAAGTCGCCATTTCTGCTGAAGGGTATAATTTAAAGCGCAGCAGATTACTCACACTGAAATAAATAAGGTCATTATGTGGAACAAAAAGATACTATACTCCATATTAATCGGTATAGCATCGCTGGGAGTATGCGCTCAGCCGGCTGTACGTCAAGGATATTCCATTCATTTTCCTGAGACTTATGCGAAGTGGCAGGAAGCTCTGCTGGCAGGTAACGGTAAGATGGGTATCATGGTTTTTGGAAATCCTTTGCACGAAACGGTGGTATTCAATGATCGCTCTTTCAACTTTCCACGGCAGAACCCGCGCACGTTTGCGGAGGTTCCCCGTGATACGCTCGATTTGATAAACCTTAAATCCGCAACTCCATTCCCGAAGTGCTACCTACAAGAGAAATGGACTTTTGATTCGTAAGACAGCCATTAAGTCCTCGCGTCCGTTTCAATGCGCATACTATCCCCTTACCCCATAAAGCGACTTGAGGCAATACGCAATCAGTGGCCATCAAGTGACGTAAATCATCCGGAAGAAGTTTTGAAGGCTTCTGCATATGCATGGTTGTCGGTGTAGATGTTCAGCACACATTGCCTTGCGGTCTTAATCC
>CDTY01024674.1_pt1 | contig 14972 bp, 10 predicted proteins | sample 557731 | NCBI WGS metagenome assembly CDTY01 (sample SAMEA3182101, study PRJEB8094) | gut metagenome | biome: human; feature: gut; material: Stool; isolation source: human stool | place: Canada | collected 2013-02-12
AGCACAAAGTTACCGTTGGGGATGATGACCCCGCCGTCACGCTCCACCGCGCACACCAGAATATCGCTCTTGAGCCGGGTGGGGATCTCGCGGATGGCTACGCCGTCCAGTGCATCGGGCAGCGCAAACTTGATCAGCCGCACACGGCCGTCCGCAAAGGTATCGATCTTGCTGGCACCGGGGAACCGCAGCAGATGGGAGATCTCCTTTGCCGCTGCCATTTCCGGGTTGATGATGGCGGAAATGCCGATCTGCTTTTTGATAAAGTCCAGCTCGTGGCTGTAGGACGGGTTGCGCACGCGGGCAATGCCGTGGCAGTGGCCCGCCTTTTTGGCAAACATGCAGCAAAGCAGGTTCAGTTCGTCCGAGCCGGTGACCGCAATGAACACGTCCGCATCCTCAATGCCCGCCTCAGACAGGGTGGTGATGGACGAGCCATTGCCTACAATGCCCAGCACGTCGTAGCTTTCGGTCAGGTGCTCCACGCGCGCTTTGTTGGTGTCCACCACAGTCACGTTGTGGCCTTCCTCGCTGAGCTGGCGCGCCAGAGCCGTGCCGACCTTGCCGCCGCCCACCAGAATGATCTTCATAACAAGTCCTTTCTCCTTTGGCAGCCCCTTTTCCCGGGGCATACAAGTACAGTGTAGTATACCATATCCCGATGCAAAGTTCTACCGTTTGTCCCGCAAATACAGCGAATTGCTTAAAAAGCGACAGTTCTTTTGTGCAAGATGGCCTGTTCTCAGCGTGAAAGCGCAAAAAGGGACTGCCACACAGCTTTGTGCAGCAGTCCCCTTGGGACGAAACGATTTAGAATGCCCACCGCGTACGCTTTGGGCATCCTCAGCGGAAAAAATATTGTTATAAGAGCAAGGTCGGTCAGCCTGCGAGCTGCCCGGCATTGCATTTTCACAGAAAAACAGGTCTCCCCTGCCGTCCGGTCTCAGTACCGCTCTATGCCGTCCTTGGTGACAAGTGCGTACACCAGCGGGGCTTCCTCCGGCTTTTCAGTGCCGTACACAAGGCCGCTGCGGTACTCGGCTGCGGCAGCTTCAAACTTGTCCGCAGCGCCGTAGAAGGTGGCAAGGCTTTCGCCCTTATGGACGTAGTCACCGCGCTTTTTGTGCAGGGTGATACCGGCGGCAAAGTCCAGCGGATCGCCCTTTTTCTGGCGGCCTGCGCCCAGCAGCACGCTGGCAGAGCCGATCTTTTCCGCATCGTTGGCCACAATGTAGCCGTCCTGCTCAGCCAGCAGTTCATAGCTGGCGGCGGGCTGTGCAAACAGACTGTAATCGTCCAGCACCCGGATGTCGCCGCCCTGTGCGGCAAACATTTCCTTGCACTTGGCAAAGGCAGAGCCGTCCGCAATGACAGCCTCGGCCATAGCGCGGCAGTGGGCGGCATCGCCCTTGCCTGCCAGTACCAGCATGTTGGCCGCCAATTGCAGGCACACCTCGGTCAGGTCTGCCGGGCCGTGGCCTTTGAGCACGTCCATGCTCTCCATCACTTCCAGACTGTTGCCGATGTTGTGCCCCAGCGGGGTGTCCATATCGGTGATCATGGCAGCTACCCGGCGGCCATGGTGGGTGCCAATGGCGACCATCAGCTGTGCCAGCTCAATGCTCTGGTCAACAGTTTTCATAAAAGCACCGGTGCCGGTGGTGACGTCCAGCAGAATGGCGTCCGAACCGGAGGCCAGCTTTTTGGACATGATGCTGGAGGCGATCAGCGGGATGCAGCTGACGGTAGCGGTAACGTCCCGCAGAGCGTACATCTTTTTATCCGCCACAGCGATACCCTCGCTCTGGCCGATGACCGACAGACCGATCTGGTTCACCTGTGCAAAAAACTCCTCCTGCGAGAGGGCAGTTTTTGTGCCGGGCACGCTTTCCATTTTATCAATGGTGCCGCCGGTGTGGCCGAGACCCCGGCCGCTCATTTTGGCGATCTTCACCCCGCAGGCCGCCACGATGGGCGCGATGACCAGCGTGGTCTTGTCGCCCACACCGCCGGTGGAGTGCTTGTCCACCTTGATGCCCGGAATGGGCGAAAGGTCTACCATCACACCGCTGTGCGCCATCACATCGGTCAGCTCAGCGGTCTCCGCGTTGGTCATGCCGCGCAGATACACCGCCATCATCCATGCGGCCATCTGGTAGTCAGCCACTTCCCCGCTGACAAAGCCATTGACGATGGCCTCCAGTTCCTCCCGGGTGTGGGTGCCGCCATCCCGCTTTTTTGCGATCAGATCATAAATACGCATCGTTTCACGCTCCTGTTCTTATTGTTTTTGGGGCGTTTTATGCCCGGATCTCCTGCCATACGCTCTTGCCGTCCAGCGTGGAGGCGTCCACTTCCAGATATTCGCAGATGGTCTGGGCGATGGTGCCGAAGCACAGCTTAGTGCCCAGATCCGTCCCCGCCTTCACACCCTTGCCGCAGACCAGATACGGCACATACTCGCGGGTATGGTCGGTGGTCTTGGTGTAAGAGGGGTCGCAGCCGTGGTCGGCGGTGATCATGAGCAGGTCGCCCTCCCGCATCCCCGGCAGGAAATCAGCCAGAAAACGGTCGAACTCCGTAGCGGCGGCAGCGTAGCCTGCCACATCGCGGCGGTGGCCGTAGAGCATATCAAAGTCTACCAGATTCACGAAGGCAAGGCCTTCAAAATCCCGGGTCTGCAGAGCCTTGGTAAAGGCGATGCCGTTGGTGTTACCGGTGGTCTTGATCTTTTCGGTCACGCCCTCGCCGTCAAAGATATCGTAGATCTTGCCCACGGCGATCACGTCCTTACCGGCATCCTTCAGCAGATCCAGCATGGTGGCGCGGGGCGGCTTCAGGCTCAGGTCGTGGCGGTTGGTGGTGCGGTAGAAGGTATCCGCGCTGTTGCCCAGGAAGGGGCGGGCGATCACACGCCCTACGCCGTACTTGCCCTTGAGCATTTCCCGGGCGATCTCGCAGTAGCGGTACAGCTCCTGCACCGGTACAAGCTCCTCGTTGGCAGCCACCTGAAAAACGCTGTCGGCGCTGGTATAGACGATGAGGGCATTTTCCCGCATGGCCTGCTCGCCGTAGTCCTTCAGCACCTGCGTGCCGGAATAGGGCTTGTTGCACAGTACCTTGTGGCCGGTCTTTTGCTCATACTCCCGGATCAGCTCCTCCGGGAAGCCCTCGGGGAAGGTGGGCAGCGGCTCCGGGCTAACTACACCGGCGATCTCCCAGTGGCCGATGGTGGTATCCTTGCCCATGCTCTGCTCCTGCAGGCGGGCAAAGGCAGCCGCCGGGGCATCCGTCTTTTCCCCTGCGGTCACGCCGTCAATGTTGAACAAGCCCAGCTTGCGCAGATTGGGGCAATTGAAATTGGGGTGGTTCGCAATGGCACCCAAGGTGTTGGTGCCTGCATCGCCAAAGGCAGCGGCATCCGGCTCTGCGCCGATGCCAAAGCTGTCCAGCACGATCAGAAAAACGCGTTTTTCCATAATGGTCACTCCATTCTCCGGGCGTTCCCCGGAACAGTACTACTTTATTACCCCTATTATAAGCAAAAACCCCCTCCGATGCAAGAGGAAGCAGTCTTGTATGTTCTTATCAGTTTTCACGTTTTGCAGCAGTTTTCCCCTGTCAGACAGCACGCAGAAAGCTGCGGCGCATCGTTAAAAGTTTTGCAATCTTTCCTTTAGGCATCAACAGATGCAAAAACTTGTATTCAAGCAAAAATTCCTCTTGCTCTCTTGCGCCGGAATGATTATAATAATAGGTGGTAGAGTTTTGGGTTTTCCCGCTCTGCCATATAAACCGACCCGCTGTACCGGGAGCTTTTACTCCCATTGGTCATACACAGCAGCCTGCAGGGATGCTGTGCCGGATATAGGTAAGAGAGAGTTGACGGAGGTATATTGCATGAGAAAGACGAAAATTATTTGCACCCTTGGTCCTTCCACCGATAAGGAAGGCGTGCTGCGCGATCTGATCGCCAACGGCATGAACGTGGCCCGCTTCAATTTTTCCCACGGTTCCCACGAGGAGCATCTGGGTCGCCTTGAAAAGCTGAAGGCTCTGCGTGAGGAGCTGGGTAAGCCCGTGGCTGCACTGCTGGACACCAAGGGTCCCGAGATCCGCCTGAAGGACTTCAAGAACGGCGTTGAGAATCTGGTTGCCGGCCAGACCTTTACCCTGACCACCCGCGATGTGGAGGGCACCAACGAGATCTGCTCCATCACCTACAAGGATCTGCCCATGGACGTGGAGCCGAACGGCACCATCATGCTGGACGACGGCCTGATCAAGCTGCAGATCCAGACCGTGAACGACACCGACATCGTCTGCACCGTACTGAATAGCGGCAAGATCAAGAACAAGAAGGGCGTCAACGTGCCCGGCGTGCACCTGTCTATGCCGTATATGAGCCAGCGCGATAAGGATGACATCATCTTCGGCATCCAGCAGGGTTACGATTTCATCGCTGCCTCCTTTGTGCGCACCGCACAGGACGTGTACGATATCCGCAACCTGCTGAACCAGTACGATTCCAACATCCGCATCATTGCAAAGATCGAGAACCGCGAGGGCGTGAACAACATCGACAGCATTTTGGCTGCTGCCGATGCCGTGATGGTGGCCCGTGGCGATCTGGGCGTGGAGATCGACTTCACCGAGCTGCCCGGCATCCAGAAGACCATCATCGACCGCTCCTTCTCCTTCGGCAAGCCCATCGTCACCGCTACCCAGATGCTGGACAGCATGATCGTGAACCCCCGCCCCACCCGCGCCGAGATTTCGGACGTGGCAAACGCCATTTACGATGGCACCTCTGCCATTATGCTGTCCGGTGAGACCGCTGCCGGTGCCTACCCTGTGGAGGCGCTCAAGACCATGTCTGCCATTGCTGAGCGCACTGAGCAGGAGGGCTTCCATCTGCGCAGCCGCACGATGGATTCCAACCCCGGCAAGATCAGCGTATCCGACGCTACCGCCCATGCCGCCTGCCTGACCGCACGGGACGTGAACGCTGCTGCCATCGTGACCGTGTCTGAGTCCGGCACCACTGCCCGCCTGCTGAGCAAGTACCGCCCGCAGCAGCCCATCATTGCCTGCGTCATGCGCGAGCAGGTGCAGCGTCAGCTGTCCCTGAGCTGGGGCATCACCCCGCTGATGATGTCTCTGGCACACAGCACCGATGAGCTGATCGAGATGTCCACTGCTCTGGCCAAGGAGAACGGCTACCTGCACAACGGCGAGCTGGCTGTTGTGACCGCAGGCGTGCCCGTGGGCGTTTCCGGCACCACCAACATGATCAAGATCCACATGGTGGGCAACTGTCTGGCTACCGGCGTGGGCGTCGGCCCCGAGAACAATGATGTTGCCAGCGGCAAGGCCTGTGTCTGCCGCACCATGGACGAGGTGCGCGCCAAGTTCAAGCCCGGCATGGTGCTTGTAGTGCCCTCCACCAGCAACGAGATGCTGAGCTTCGTGCGCGACGCTGCCGCTCTGGTGGTAGAGGAGCCCGGCCTGAACAGCCACGCCGCTATTGCCGGCAAGGCACTGCTGAAGCCCACCGTTGTGGGTGCCGCCGGTGCTACCAGCCACATCCGCGATGGTCTGATGGTGGCTGTGGACTGCGCACACGGCAGTGTGCAGCGCCTGCAGGGCTGATAAAGGAGAGCTGTAGTATGGAACGTATCGCAAGTTTTTGCGTGGATCACACCCGGCTGGAGCGCGGGATGTACCTGAGCCGTCAGGACGGCGATGTGCTCACCTGGGACATCCGCATGAAAAAGCCCAATCAGGGCGATTACCTGACCACTGCTGCCGCCCACACGCTGGAGCATCTGTTTGCCACCTACGCGCGCAACAGCGCCGTGAAGGATGGGGTGATCTATGTTGGCCCCATGGGCTGCCGCACCGGCTTTTACCTGCTCACCCGAGGGCTGACCCCGGCACAGGCGCTGCAGCTGACGGTGGACGCCTACCGCTTTATGGCCGATTTTGAGGGTGCCGTGCCCGGTGCCAGCGAGGTGGAGTGCGGCAACTACCGCGATATGGATCTGCCTGCCGCCAAGGCTGAAGCCGCTGCCATGCTGCCCGTGCTGGAAGCGCTGACCGCAGAGGATCTGCACTACTGATCTGTCAATATAAAGAGAGCGCCGCACAAAATACCGTGCAGCGCTCTTTTTGTTACAAAATGATGCGAAAGTATTATTTATAATTTTAGGGCAGGGGAACGTCTGCGGATGTTCCCCTGCCCTGTTTTTACTAAAAGAAATCTCAAATCAGCCCCAAGGCTGCAAACTCCTTGGCGATGCCGTCCTCGTACACCGAGGGAGCAATGCGGTCGCAGCGCTGCTTCAGGCTTGCAGAGCCGTTGGCCATACAGACACTGATGCCGACCACATCGGTCATTTGCAGGTCGTTGTCACTGTCGCCAAAGCCGATGCTGTCCTGCAGGGGCACGCCCAAATAGTCGCAGACAGCCTTGATGCCGCGTCCCTTGTCAAATTTACGGTTGATAAGCTCTCCGTTCACATAGCCGCCATCCAGACCGTCCAGCTTGCTCTCACAGAACACGAATCTGTCCTCGTACAGGCGCTTCGCCTCGTCCAAGTCCTCGCTATGCTCCGCGATATACACGATCTTATACAGCGGCTCGCCCTTGTAATCGGCCAGCGGGCTCATGGTCATGCCGTCCTCCATGGCCTTGCGCCAACGGGCGGCTTCGCTGTTCAGATTGCCTGCATCCCGGTGGGTAAAACTCCAGCGCTCGATCATCTTCAGGCTGCCGTAGGTGGCGTCCCGCGCTTCCAGCGTGCACTCCACGCCGTGGCGCTCCATGGCGTTGCGCACACCCTCTGCCAGCTCCGGCTCCATAGGCAGGTCTACCAGCACCTTGTCCCCGCAGAACACATAACCGCCGGCACTGCACACCGCGCCGTCAAAGCCGTAGTCCAGCAGCGGCTGGGTCATGCGCAGGTTGCGCCCGGTGCACAGAAACAGTTTATGGCCGTTGGCGTGCGCCTTGCGCAGCGCTTCCACCGTGCTTTGGGGGATCAGCATCTCGCCCGGGGGCAGCAGAGTGCCATCGATATCTAAAAAAATCAGCTTTTGTTTCATTCGTTCCTCTTTTTTACAGTGAGCCGCGCTCTACCAGCGTATAGCCCAGCGTGGTCTGGCGCACCGGTGCAGCGTCCGGCTCAGTATGTTCTAAGCTTTGCAGCAGCATCCGGGCAGCTTCCTGCCCTACCTGCCGCTGGTAGAAGCGGATGGTGGTCAGTCCGGGCTCCACCACCTTGCCCGCCCAGTTGTCTCCGATACCGGCAAGGCCGACATCCTGCCCTACCCTGCGCCCGGCAGCGCGGAGCACCTGCAATGCGCCAAAGGCCACGGTGTCGGTCACGCAGACCACACCATCCAGCTGCGGGCAGCGTGCCAGCAGCTCCTCCATGCAGCGGTGTCCCTCTTCCATGGAAAAGGCAGCGCAGTAGGCGCGGGGCAGACCATCCGCGTTTAGTCCCACCTCCCGCAGAGCGTCCTGCACACCCTGACGGCGGGCAATTCCGGTGGCGGCGTCCTGTTCGCTGCCGCCGATGTACACGATATTTCTGCGGCCATGCTCCAGCATCTTCCGGGTCAGGTCGCGGGCGGCAGCGCGGTCGTCGTTATAAACGCAGGGCAGGTCTGCAAAGCGCTGTCCTGTTACCACCACGGGCACACGGCAGTCCTTCAGTGCCTTGCACAGCTGCGGGCTGGAATCATAGCCCAGCAGAATGATGCCGGCTACATGGTTGCGCTGCAATGCTGTAAGATATTCCAGTTCCATCTGCTCGTCCAGTTCGGTGTCTGCCAGCAGCATCAGGTAGCGCCTTGCGCCCAGTTCGGCTGCAATGCCGCTGGTGATCTGCCCCACCGACTGGGAGCTGATGCTGGGCACGATGACCCCCACCTGACGCACCTTGCCGGTGCGCAGGGTCTGGGCGGCAGTGTCCGGGCTGTAACCGGTCTTTTCCACTACGGCTTGTATCACGGCACGTTTCTGTTCGCTGAGGGGGCCGCCGTTCAGATAGCGGCTGACCGCAGCGCTGGAAACACCTGCCAGCTTTGCAATATCACTGATGGTCATGGGGTATTTTCTCCGTTCCCTCTTCGGTGGCAATGTGTAAACGTTTTCATGCTTATTATAAATCCGTTTCACATTTCCCGCAAGAGGTGCAATGACCGTTTTTCTGCGGGACAGTCTGCTGTTTTTTTGGTTGTTTTGTACAGCACAAACGTTTTTACTTTCCAATTTACCGCCAGAATCGCAAAAACATTGCAATTACACAAGTCCCATGCTGATGGCGCGTGCGATAAGTCCCAGCACCAGCGCCGCCAGAATAATGCCCAGCGCCACCCTGCTCTCGCCGCCGGTCTGCTGCTTTTTGCTGCGGGATGCCGTGCTGCGGCTCTGTTTTGTACCGGTGCTGCGGCTGCGGGCAGAGGTATTCTGCCGCCCGGCGGTACTTTTGGCGCTGCGGGTTTGCTGGGTATCGCGGGGCTTGCTGCGTGCGGCAGCCTTCCCCTGCTGTGCGTTCTGCGGGCTGCTCTGGCGCGCTTTAAGGGGTTTGCCCTCGCTGCATCGGCTCAGGTAGTCCTCGGCTTCGCGGTAATACTGCGCCAGCTCATTTTCTTTAAAGGCGGTACCGGCGTAGCCCTCCTCCAGCGCCTCGATGGCTTCATTAAACAGCAGCGCCGCCTGTGCGCCGTCCGCTGCAACCGCCGCGTGGGCAGCTTCGTTGCGGGCGGTGCGGATGGCGTTGCAGGCATGGCGTGCGGCAGAGGGGTGTGCCGTGTTGCCCAGCAGATCCAGCGGGCGGGCGGCATCGGTCTCCGGGTCCAGCAGCACCCGCATACACAGGGTGGTGTCCAGCTGCTGCCAGCTGGTCTTACCGGTAAGGTCCGGCATACGGTCGTAGTAATCAGGGCTTTCCTGCTTGCGGGCGACAATATGCTCCAGCAGTGCATCCAGACTGTGTGCCCCGGGCTTGCGCTCCCAGTGCCAGCGCAGCAGGCGGCGGCTGATCTCATCGCAGGCGGTCTTGATCTCAAAAGCCACCTGTAAAGCTTGTTCCGGCATGGTATTTCCTTTCTGTGCAATGCACACAAAAGGCGGAGAAGGCACGCTGCCCCCTCCGCCGGGATAGTTTATTTTACAGCACGAACTGGTAGTACACAAAGCCGCACAGCGCAATGGCTGCACACAGGATGGCCGTAATGGGCGGCACCCAGCGGATCAGCGCTTCTGCCACGCTGTCCCGGCTGTCCTCGTACTCCTCGTCCTCTTCCACAGGCGCAGGCTGACGCACCGGAGCCGGAGCCGGACGGCGGGCGGCGGCGGGCATCACGCGGGTGCCCTCGTCTGCCACAGCAGCGCCGGAATACGGTGCGCGGGCGGGGGCATCCAGCACCCGGGTAGGCTCCGAGATGGGCTGGACGGGGGCTGCCTTCGGCTGGTAAGCCGTTGCGCCCATGACCCGGGTGGGCTCCTCTGCGGGCGCTGCCGGGGCGGCAGGAGCTGTACCCACGATGCGGGTAGGCTCCTCCACCGCAGCAGACGCTGCGGGAGCCGCCGGGGCGCTGAGGGGCATTTCCATCTCGTCTGCCGGGGCGGCGGGCTGCAGCAGGGTGTTCAGCGCGTTCTGCAGCAGAATGCGGTCACAGCCGCACTCCGAGCAGTAAACGGTATCCTCCTCGGTGGGGTGGAAGGCACCGCAGGCGCAGTACCAGCCGTTCTCGAACACCTGCGGCTGATACTTGAGCCCGGTGCGGTTCATGCGGGCTTCCAGCGCCTTTTGCAGCTCCGGGGCCAGACGGCGGGGCGCAGGCAGACGCACACGCTTGATGCCGTCCAGATGCACCACACGCTTGCCGTTGTACACATTGCACAGCGAAACATCCACGCTGGTGATTGCCTTTGCCGTGATGAACACGGCATCGTCCTGTCCGAACAGCTCGCCGGGCTTTACCTGAAGATCCCGGTACTCGAACTTGTCCTCGCACAGGATCACACCGTCCACGCCCTTGCACTTGAAGTGGATCTCCAGTGCGGTCAGGGTCACGCGGGAAATATTCTTGAAGGTCAGGCAGACAGCGTGCTCGCCGCTGACATCCCCTTTGAGCAGTTCCACGCAGACGAACTGCACCGGACTGCCGGGGGTATAGTAATTTGCACGGGTCTGGGCGACCGGGTTAAAATTTTCCTCCACGATGCTCGCTCCTTTCCTAAAAAAAGCTTAGTCCTGCTGCTCCGGGGCATCCGGCTGCGGCACTTCCGGCTGGGCAGGCTCGGCCTGCTCGGCGGGTTCGGCGCGCTCAGCGGTCTGGGCAGGCTCTGCGGGCTGCACCGGGGCAGGCTGCACGGTCTGGTCGGGCTGTGCCTGCTCGGGCTTTGCGTCCTCGCAGGGGGGCAGGGTGCCGCCGGCCATAATGGTGTTGAACTGCTCCTCGTTGAGCTTTTCGCGCTCCATCAGAGCCTTTGCCAGCGCATGGAGCTGGTCGATGTGCTCGGTCAGGGTGCGGCGGCAGGTCTCGTAAGCCTCGTCGATGATATCACGGGTCTCGCTGTCGATCTCGGCAGCGGTGGTCTCGCTGTAACCCTTGCCCTGACCCAAGTCGCGGCCAAGGAAGGTCTCCTCCTGCGAGGTGCCGTAGACCACGGGGCCCAGACGCTCGGAGAAGCCGTAGCGGGTGATCATCTGGCGGGCGATGTTGGTGGCCTGCTGCAGGTCGTTGGAAGCACCGGTGGAGATGTCCTCCAAGATCAGCTGCTCGGCCACGCGGCCACCCAAGCTGGACACGATGTCCTCAAACATTTCACCCTTGGTCACATAGCTGCGATCCTTCTCGGGCAGATACATGGTGTAGCCGCCGGCCTGACCGCGCGGGATGATGGTGATCTCGTGCACGCGGGGATGGTGCTTGCAGTAGAAGCCTGCCACAGCGTGACCGGCCTCGTGGTAGGCGGTGAGCTTTTTCTCCTCCGGGGTGACCACGCGGCTCTTCTTCTCGGGGCCAGCCATCACCTTCATGGAAGCTTCCTCGATGTCCTCCATGGTAATGGCCTTGCGGTTGCGGCGGGCTGCCAGCAGCGCGGCCTCGTTGACAAGGTTCTCAAGGTCTGCACCGGCAAAACCGGCGGTGCGCTGGGCAATGACCTTCAGGGAGACGTCCGGTGCAAGGGGCTTGTTGCGGGTGTGCACCTTCAGGATCTCTTCGCGTCCCTTGACATCTGGCAGACCCACATAGACCTGACGGTCAAAGCGACCGGGGCGCAGCAGCGCCTTATCCAGAATGTCGGCACGGTTGGTAGCGGCCATGACGATGATGCCGTCGTTGGCTTCAAAGCCGTCCATCTCCACCAGCAGCTGGTTCAGGGTCTGCTCGCGCTCATCGTGACCGCCGCCCAGACCTGCGCCGCGCTGGCGACCCACAGCATCGATCTCATCAATAAAGATGATGCAGGGCATGGTCTTTTTGGCCTTGTCGAACAAATCGCGCACGCGGGATGCACCCACGCCGACGTACATCTCCACAAAGTCAGAGCCGGAGATGGAATAGAAGGGCACCCCGGCCTCGCCTGCACAGGCGCGCGCCAGCAGGGTCTTACCGGTACCCGGAGGGCCTACCAGCAGCACGCCGTGAGGGATGCGGGCACCCAGCGTATTGAACTTATCCGGGCTCTTGAGGAACTCCACAACTTCCTTGAGTTCCTCTTTTTCCTCGTCCTCACCGGCCACATCGGCAAAGGTAGCAGTCTTTTTGTTCTCGTGCTCGTCCTTCACCTTGGCCTTGCCTACGTTCATGATGCCGCCGCCACCGGCACCGCCGCGCATCATGGAGAACAGCAGGAAACCTGTGCAGCCCAGCATAGCCAGATAGAACAAAATCTCCATCCAGGGGATGGTCTCCTTGGCGGGCACATAGTCGTACACCATGGGTGCATCGGGGTTGGCTGCATCGTATTGGGCGATGTAGTCCGACACATGATCCACGAACATCCGGGCGTAGGGCAGCTTATAGCTGACCGTCTCGGTGCCGTCATCGTTCTTCTTTACCCCGGTGGGGGCAGAGGAAGAGGAGGACAGCAGGCCGGAAAGCAGCCCGCCCGTGGACTGGGTGGTGCTCTGCTCGGCAGCGTTGGGCAGCTCCTGTGCGCCCTCCTTCAGGGTCATGGTGATCACGCCGGTATTCAGATCCAGCGAGAATTTGGTGACCTGATTGCTCTCAAAATAGTGTACCACCGTGGAATATGCCATAGAGGAGCCGCTGGCGCTGCCGCCAGTGCCGCCCAGCACCGACCACACCATCAGCACGGCTGCCAGCACAATGGCGATCACCAGCGGATTGAAACGGGGTTTCTTCGGTTGCAAAAAAATCAACTCCAGTTCTGGATTTTTATAATGGACACGTTACTTCGTGTAGACCTCGGGCTTCAGCACACCGACATAGGACAGGTTGCGGTATTTTTCATCGTAGTCCAGACCATAACCCACCACGAACTCGTCCGGCACCTGAAAGCCCTCGTAATCCGGCTGGATGTCGGCCTTGCGGCGGCTGGGCTTATCAAGGATAGTGCAGATCTTAACGGAGTTCGGGTTGCGCATCTTGAGCATGGGCACAAGGTTGGACAGGGTGACGCCGGTGTCCAGAATGTCCTCCACGATCAGCACGTCCTTGCCGGACAGATCACCGTCCAGATCCTTGATGATCTTGACCAGACCGCTGGTGGTGGTGTTGCTGCCGCCGTAGCTGGAGACCACCATAAAGTCGATATTGCAGGGGATGCTCACAGCCCGCATCAGGTCGGCCATAAAGACCACCGAGCCCTTGAGGATGGACACCAGCACCAGATTTTTACCGGCATAATCCCGGCTGATCTGAGCGCCCAGCTCTGCCACCTTGGCCTTCAGCTGCTCTTCGCTGACCAGAACGGTCTTGATATCATCGTGCATACTCATTTGTTTTTTCCTCCTGTGTTTCGATCTCTGCATCCAAGTGCAGGATCCATCTGCTTTCCGTGTCCGGTGCAAGGCCATCGGCAAAGCCTTCTCCACACACCCATAAAATTTCGCTTCCGCTGGCAAGCAACGGCAGCGTATCCCGCAGTTCGTTCGGGACACCGGCCTCGTTCATCCACTTACGCAGCGGCTTGCTCAAACCCCGCCCCGCAGGCCGGAAGCGGTCTCCCGGCTGTCGGGCACGCAACACAAGGCCAGTGTACAACGTAGTTATTCTAGCATAATCCGCCCGATTTTTTAAGTCTTTTTTATGAACGACTTGTATTTTTTTCTCAAAATCGGCTGTTAACAGCTCCGCTTTCCCCTTCCAGCCCCCGCGCAGCCGGAATTCCGGCTGTTTTTCGAGCAAAAGGGGCACTTGCTGCGGCGCGCTCTCCAGCTGCCGGGGCAGCACGTCCGGCAGCATTTCCTGCCGCAGACAGCCATTCCCTGCGCAAAAGCGTACCTGTCCGGTCAGCTGTACTGCGCCGCTGCCCTGCCGCACCACGGCGCACAGCAGCTGCACATATTTTTCCTCTGCGTCCCGCACCGGAGCCACAAGGCTGTGCAGCGCAGTTTCCAGCAGCAGCGGGTCTGCTGCCTGCAAGGGTGTCAGCTGCCACGCCGGTTCTGCACCGGGCAGGCGTGCCGCCGCCAGAAGCTTTGCAGCCCCGGCGGCAAGATAGGCATCCACCCGTGCGGCCTTTTCACAGAACCGCGCCAGATTCTGCACCGCTGCCGCGTTGGTGCTTTCCAGCGCAGGCAGAGCGTTGTGGCGCAGCCGGTTGCGGGCGTAGGCGTCGGTGTCGTTGGTCTCGTCAGTGACCCACGGCTGTCCTGCTGCCCGGCAGACGGCCTCGGTCTCGGCGCGGCTCAGGCAGAGCAGCGGACGCAGGTAGCACCCGCGCCTTGGCCGGATGCCGCCCGCACCGTGCAGACCGGTGCCGCGCGCCAGCCGCAGCAGCAGCGTTTCGGCTTGGTCATTTGCAGTATGGGCCGTAGCGATGGCATCTATCCCCTGCCCTTGCAGCTGCGCAAAGGCCGTGTAACGCAGACGGCGCGCCCAGTCCTCCCCGGCGTGTGCCGGGGGCGAGGCCAGCTCTGCCGCATGGAACACCCGCAGCGGCACGCCCAAGCGGGCGCATTCCGCCCGCACAAAGGCCTCGTCCCGGTCGGCGCTCTGCCCGCGCAAACCGTGGTTCACATGGCAGGCAGAAAGCGTATAGCCGAACCTCGGCTGCAATTGCTGCAGCAAGAGCAGCAGCGCCATGCTGTCCGCGCCGCCGGAGACTGCCGCCGCCAGATGCTGCGGTGCGCCGGGCTGCAAAAGCCCCTCCCGGATGCAGAAATCCTCCACCCGGGCAAGAATCGCGGTATCCATCAGCGCTTGAAGTCCACATCCATAAAGCGGGTGTGGGCACCATCCCAGCCCAGCGGCACGGTACTGGTCTCGCCGTGACGGTTCTTTGCCACGATACACTCGGCGGTATCGGCATCCACCTCGGCACCATCCGGGTTCTGGCTGGCGTAGTAGGAATCGCGGTACAAGAACAGAACGCAGTCTGCGTCCTGCTCGATGGAACCGGAGTCGCGCAGGTCCGAAAGCTGCGGGCGGTGGCTGGAGTTGTTGCCCTGCTTTTCTACCGCACGGGACAGCTGGCTCAGCGCGATGATGGGCACGTTCAGCTCCTTAGCCATGATCTTCAGGTTTCGGGTGATGGAGCTGATCTCCTGCACGCGGTTCTCGCTGCGCTGGCCGGTGGTCATCAGCTGTAAATAGTCGATGACGATCAGACCCACGTTGGGGCGGGCAGGATCCTGATTCACCCGGCGGATCTTGGCCTTCATCTCGGTGATGGTAATGCCGGAGGTATCGTCCATATAGATCGGTGCATCGTGCAACTTTTCGGTGGCCAGCGCCAGATACTCCCAGTCCTCGGCGCGCAG
>CDTY01032316.1_pt1 | contig 14915 bp, 12 predicted proteins | sample 557731 | NCBI WGS metagenome assembly CDTY01 (sample SAMEA3182101, study PRJEB8094) | gut metagenome | biome: human; feature: gut; material: Stool; isolation source: human stool | place: Canada | collected 2013-02-12
TGGTACTTCCTGCGGTATATGGACCCCCACAACGACAAGGCTCTTGCCTCCAAGGAGGCGCTGGAGTACTGGTCTCCCGTGGATTGGTACAACGGCGGCATGGAGCACACCACCCTGCATCTGCTCTATTCCCGCTTCTGGCACAAGTTCCTCTATGATATCGGCGTGGTGCCCACCAAGGAGCCCTATGCCAAGCGCACCAGCCACGGCATGATCCTGGGCGAGGGCGGCGAGAAGATGTCCAAGTCCCGTGGCAACGTGGTCAACCCCAACGACATCGTGGCCCAGTACGGCGCCGACACCATGCGCACCTATATCATGTTCATCGGCGACTTTGAAAAGGCTGTGTCCTGGTCCTCCGAGGCCGTGAAGGGCTCCAAGCGGTTCCTGGACCGCGTGTGGAACCTGGCGGAGTCCGCCGGCGAGAGCTATGAGGTGACGCCCGCCAATGAGCCGGCCATCCACAAGACCATCAAGAAGGTCACCGACGACATCGACAACCTGAAGATGAACACCGCCATCGCCGCGCTGATGACCCTGGTCAACGAGTTCTACGCCAACGGCTGCACCCGGGGCGACATGCGCTATCTGCTGCTGCTCCTGAGCCCCTTCGCCCCCCATATCGTGGAGGAGCTGTGGGAGAACCTGGGCTTTGCCGCTCAGGAGGGCAAGATGGCTTGCCAGACCCAGTGGCCCACCTACGATGAGAGCAAGACCGTGGCCTCCACGGTGGAGATGGCCGTCCAGGTCAACGGCAAGCTCCGCGGTACCATCCAGATCGCTGTGGACAGTGAGGAGAAGGCAGTGGTGGACGCCGCCATGGCCCTGGACAAGGTCCAGAAGGCCGCTGAGGGCAAGCAGCTGGTCAAGACCATCCTGGTCAAGAACAAGCTGGTGAACCTGATCGTCAAGTAAGGGCGTTTTTGGAAAAAGAGGCACCTGCGGTGGAAAATCGCAGCTGAATCGCCGGAGTTTTCAGATACCACTTGACAACTGACGGTGAAATCAGTATAATGCAAATGTTAAAGCCATAGCTTATGGCCCTTAAGTATCCTGGAATTGAGCCGGATACCTCGGAGGGAGGGAAATATAAATGTCGGAAATCCATGTCAAGGAGAACGAGTCTCTGGACAGCGCGCTCAAGCGCTTTAAGCGTAGCTGCGCAAAGGCCGGCGTGCTGGCTGAGGTGCGTAAGAGAGAGCACTACGAGAGCCCCAGCGTCAAGCGCCGCAAGAAGTCCGAGGCTGCCCGCAAGAACCGCAACAAGAGATACTATTAAAAGAATTCCCCCGTGCCTGAGGCACGGGGGTTCTTTTATCCCGGGTCCCGCTGAGGGGAAAAGAGCTCCTCCAGAAGGTCCTCTACCTCGGGAAACTGGAAAAAGGCCACAGAGATGCCCACCTTAGCGGCCAGACGCAGCTTTTCCCGGAGAGTGGAGGCGTCGTCGAAGAGAACGAAATGGCCTTTGTCCCCCTCTGTGTAGGTGAAGTATTTGGCGCACAGCTCCGGCGCATAAAAGATCGAGGGCTGTTTTTGCTCCACCAGCTGCTGAAAGGCCTCACGGGACAGCGGTGTGCCCTCGCCGGAGGGGGCGGGCAGGGGGAAGTCCATCCGCACCCGCTCCACATCCAGGGCCGGCAGGGGAGAGGAGGAGACAGCCTGGGAGAGAAACTCCTGGAAGTTTCCGCCGGAGAGGGCGGTGCACAGCACCGGGACGGCCCCCGGCACCCCGTAGGCCTGGGGCACGAAGAGGCTGCGGCGGTTGCGCCGGAGCAGGGGGGAGAGTTGACCGAGAAAGGCCTGCCGGTCCGGCGTGGGCGGGTCCTCAAAATCCGCCAGTACGCCGGAATAGCCCCGGCGGCTGCACTCCCGCAGGGCTGCGGCGCACAGAGCACCGGGGTCCTCAATGGGCGGGGCGTTGTGGTCGGTGAGGGCCAGCAGGCCGCCCCGGGTCTGGACCAGAAGGCTGTTGCGCAGCAGGCGGCTGCCGCTGCCGATGGAGTAGGCCACATGGGCCAGAGCATGACACCAGCGCTGGGCGGTGTGGACTTGGGCGGGCGTGACGGCGAGATAGGTCAGCAAGGCGATTCCCCCTTGTGAAGCAGCAGATAAATTGGTATAATAAAAATGTTCCGGGGCACCTGCGAGGTGCCTGGACGGTCGTTTCATTCTATGCGGAGGAGGAGCCCCTTATGTCCCTATCGCTGACGCCTCACCGGGTCTTTGACCGGTACGGCCAAATCACACCGGAGTGGCTGCACCAGCAGGGGATCACGCTGCTGCTCAGTGATCTGGATTTTACCCTGGCGGCCAAGAGCACCCGGCAGCCGGACCAGGCCCTGCGGGACTGGATCGAAGGGCTGAAGGCGGCGGGCATCCGCTTTGCCATTGTCTCCAACAACCGCTCCGGCCGGCGGGTCACCGACTTTTGCGCCTCGCTGGGGGTGCCCTATGTGGGCCACGCGGGCAAGCCCAGCCCCCGGGGACTGGAGGAGGCCATGGCCCGGGCTGGCGCCAAGCGGCAGGAGACCGCCATGCTGGGGGACAAACTGCTGACGGATATGCTGGCGGCCCGCCGGGCGGGCGTGCTGGCGCTGATGGTGGAGCCAGTGGGCGGCGCTGTTACGGCGTGGCAGAAGGTGCTCCACGCCCTCCAATCCCCTTGGAAGGCAGCTTGCCGCCGAAAAATGAGGCCCCAGGAGTAAAAGAGTGGAAAAATCGGCATCTTTTTGCAAAGCTGGGAGAAAAATACTTGCAATGCGCACGAAATTGGGATAAAATACTCTAGGTTATGCAAAACAGGGGAAACAGATCGCCTCAGGTCGTTTTCCTGGAAATATCGTAGGGAGGATAATTTACTATGGCAACTATTACCGCAGGCGATTTCAGAAACGGAGTTACCTTTGAGATGGACGGCAAGGTCATGACCGTCGTGGAATTCCAGCACGTCAAGCCCGGCAAGGGCGCGGCCTTTGTCCGCACCAAGATGAAGAACGTGGTCACCGGTGCTGTCACCGAGACCTCCTTCAACCCCACCGCCAAGTTCGAGCAGGCCTTCGTGGAGCGCAAGGAAGCCGAGTACAGCTATCAGGATGGCGACCTGTACTACTTCATGGATCCCGAGACCTTCGACATGATCCCCCTGAACCGGGACGTGCTGGGCGATGCCTTCAAGTTCGTCAAGGAGAACACCGTCTGCAAGCTCCAGTCCTATAAGGGCAACGTGTTCGGCGTGGAAGTGCCCAACTTCATGGACCTGGAGGTCACTGAGACCGAGCCCGGCGTCCGGGGCGACACCGCCACCAACGTCACCAAGCCCGCCACCCTGGAGACCGGCGCCGAGATCAAGGTGCCTCTGTTCATCAACGTGGGCGACAAGATCACCATTGACACCCGCACCGGCGAGTATATGGGCCGCTGCAAGGAGTAAGACCCAATCTGTCCGGCACTTTGCCGGAACCATTTGAAAGGAGCTGCACCATGGAAATCACCGAAAAGGTCGCGTATCTCAAGGGCCTGGCTGAGGGCCTGGCGCTGGATACCGAGAAGAGCAAGGAAGGCAAGCTGATCGCCGCCATCATCGACGTGCTGGATGATATGGCTCTGGAGATGGCGGATATGCAGGACGAGCAGTGCGACCTGGAGGACGGCCTGGACGCCGTCAGCGAGGACCTGGCCGATGTGGAGAGCCTGGTCTATGAAGAGCTGGACGACGAGGATGAGGACGACGAGGACGAAGACTGCTACGAGACCACCTGCCCCAACTGCGAGGAGGCCATCTACTTCGACGACTCCATCCTGGAGGAGGGCGAGATCATCTGCCCCAACTGCGGCGAGAAGCTGGAGTTTGACCTGAGTGATCTGGCCAACGAGTCCAAGAGCGAGGACGAGGAATAATACAAGCCGTAAAAAGGCCGGTACAGCTTTGCTGTACCGGCCTTTTTTCATAGAGGGAAGAGAATGTTCAGTTGCAGGCCTTTTTCTTCAGGCTGCACAGTCCGGCGCCGATAGCCGTGGCAAAGGTGGCGTTGTCCGGCACGATGTAGTGGATGCCATAGAGCTGCTCGAAGAAGCGGAAGTTGGGCACTACCTGGTCCAGCGTGGTCATGGACCCGGTGAGGACCACAGTTTTGGCGCCGCAGCCCTGGCAGGCCAGCACCGTCATAGTGCCGATGGCCTGGAGCACCAGGTTCACCGCCCCGGCGGCCAGGTCGGCAGGGGAGGCGTCCTCGGCCAGATTGCCGAAGTTGGCGGCAGTCATATCGGGGTCCAGAGTGGGGGCCACGGTCTTGGACAGGTCCTTGATGGTCAGGTCCACCTGGTTGAGATCCCCGGCGGCTGCCAGCTTTTTGATCTGGCCGAATCGCTCCATGCCCACCAGCTTGTGGCACAGGCCTCCCAGAGTACCGCCGCCGATGCCGCTGCCGCACAGGTGGCGCACCGGCTGGCCTCGCTGGGCCCACAAAAAGGCGGTGCCGGTGCCCATGGTCACCACCACGGCGGATTCCTGACCCGACAGGGCCAGGGCACCGGTGCCGCTGGCCTCAAATTCCTCCACCTTGCAGGTGGGAAGGTCGTAGATGCTGCCCTCCACAAAGGAGGCGCCTACGCCGGTGAGCACCACCCGGGCGATGTTTTCCAGAGCCAGGCCGTTGCTGGTGAGATAGTGGCCCAGGGCACCGTAGAGGCTGGTGACCTGGTCCTCTGCCCGGACCCGGAGCATGGAGATAACGGTTCCATCCGTCTGCAATCCCACGATCTTGGTGGTGGAGCCGCCGATATCGATACCTAAAATGATTTTTTCCATGGAGAGACCTCCCCTGTTCCGGCACGGCTGCCACCATAGGACAGCGTGTATTGTCCCTCCCATCATAGGGGGAGGACAGGGGAAAGTCAAGGGAAATTGATGAAAATTTCACAAAAAACGTTGCTTTCCGTTAATCGGGAGATTATAATCTAAACAGTGTCCGCTGACAAGACACCTCTGGCGGACAAAATTACGAGAAGGTAGAGGGAGCGGGCTATGTATTCCGAAGAGAGACTGAACATGACCATGCTGTGCGATTTCTATGAGCTCACCATGGGCAATGGGTATTTCCAGAAGGGGTATCGCGATCGCATCACCTATTTTGACGTGTTCTTCCGCAATGTGCCGGACAAGGGCGGCTTTGCCATTGCCGCCGGTCTGGACCAGATCATCGACTATGTACAGCATCTGCATTTTTCCGAGGAGGACATTGCCTACCTGCGGGGCAGAGGGATGTTCTCGGAGGAGTTTTTGGACTATCTGCGGCACTTCCGCTTCACCGGCGACATCTACGCCGTACCGGAGGGAACTCCGGTGTTTCCTCACGAGCCGGTTATCACGGTGCGGGCTCCCGCCATTGAGGCTCAGCTGGTGGAAACTTATTTCCTGCTGGTGTTCAACCACCAGAGCCTGATTGCCACCAAGGCCAACCGTATCGTCCGGGCGGCCCAGGGACGCACGGTGCTGGAGTTTGGCTCCCGCCGGGCCCAGGGCGCCGACGGTGCCGTCAACGGCGCTAGAGCCGCCTATATCGGCGGCTGCAACGGCACCGCCTGCACCATCTCCGATGAGCTCTACCAGGTGCCTGCCGGCGGCACCATGGCCCACGCCTGGGTCCAGATGTTCGACAGCCAGTATGAAGCCTTCAAGACCTACTGCGAGATCTATCCCACCAATGCCGTTTTGCTGGTGGACACCTACAACACCCTCAAGTCCGGCATCCCTGACGCCATCCGCGCCTTCAACGAGGTGCTCAAGCCCAAGGGCATCCGCAAGTGCGGCATCCGGCTGGACTCCGGCGACATGGCCTACCTGACCCGGAAGGCCCGGCAGATGCTGGACGAGGCCGGCTGGACCGAGTGCCAGATCTCCGTGTCCAACTCCCTGGACGAATATCTGATTCAGGACCTGCTGCTCCAGGGCGCCAAGATTGATATGTTCGGTGTGGGCGAGCGGCTCATCACTGCCCGCAGCGAGCCGGTATTTGGCGGCGTGTACAAGCTGGCGGCGGTGGAGGATGAGAATGGCAACATCATCCCCAAGATCAAGATCAGTGAAAACGTCTCCAAGATCACCAACCCCCACTTCAAAAAGACCTACCGGCTGTTCAGCAAGCGCACCGGCAAGGCCATCGCGGACTATATCTGCGTCCACGACGAGGTGATCGATGAGAGTCAGCCCTTGACCATCTTCGATCCCATGGCCACCTGGAAGCACAAGACCCTGACGGACTATGAGGCCCGGCCGCTGCAGGTGCCCGTGTTCCTCAAGGGAAAGCTGGTGTATGAGCAGCCCTCTTTGAAGGAGATCCGGGACTACTGCGCCCAAGAGGTGGATACCCTGTGGGAGGAAGTCAAGCGCTTTGACAACCCCCATGCTTATTATGTGGACCTGTCCAAGCGGCTGTGGGATATCAAGCATCAGCTGCTGGAGGCCAACAGCTACAACTAAAGAGCAAGGAGGAGGCGCCGGTGCGCCTCCTCCCTTTTTTCCCAGGGGCGGAAAAAGTCGAAAATCCGGTTGCGGCTGTGGGGCTTTTTTACTATAATAGTGGGGATGATATCCGGTGAAGGGAGTGGAAGAATGAGAAAAGCCGTGGACAAGAGAGGGAAGAAGCGTGCAGAGCGCCATGTGTCGGCGGCTTTGCGCATGGGTGTGGCGGCGCTGACGCTGCTGCTGCAGATCGCGGTTATTCTGCTGCTGAGCGTCTATATGCGGCACTATGCCACCATCGTCTACTTGGCACTGGAGCTGTTGGCGTTTGCCGTGGCCATCGGCATTTTCAACCGCAGCGGCAGTCCGTCCTATAAGGTCAGCTGGATCTTGCTGGTGCTGGCGGTGCCTGTGGCCGGCATCATCCTCTATGTGCTCTGGGGCGGCAATCACCAGGCTAAGCACCTGAGCCTGAAGCGAGTTCCCCCGCCCGCGGAGCGGGAGAGCACCCGGATGGAGAGTGCGGACAACCTGATCCGTCTGGGACGGAAGTGCCCCAACTGGGAGCGGCTGGCCGCCTCGCTGCACAAGCGGGGCTTCCTCCTCTACCGCAACACCAAGGTGCGGTATTTTCCGGAGGGCGAGGCCTTCTTTGCCGATCTGATTCACCGGGCGTCTCAGGCGGAGCGGTATATCTTTTTGGAGTACTACATCCTGGCGGAGGGCAAGCTGTGGGACCGGCTCTTTGAGGTGCTGCGGGAGCGCTCTGCCGCCGGTGTAGAGATCAAGATCATCTTTGACGACTTCGGCAATATCACCCGCCTGTCCGACGCCATGCTCCAGCGGATCCAGGACGCGGGAATCGAGGTCCAGGTCTTCAACCCGGTCCACAAGTACGTCAACCGCATCTATTTCAACTACCGGGACCACCGCAAGATCGCGGCCATCGACGGCCAGTTCGCCTATACCGGCGGCCTCAACATCGCCGATGAGTACGCCAACATCATCGAGCGCTTCGGCCACTGGAAGGACACCGGCGTGTGCCTGGAAGGAGAGGGGGCCTGGGGCCTCACCGCTCAGTTCATCCATATGTGGGAGATGCTGGGCAGCAGTCTGGACAACGAGCACGACTACTACCGTCCGCTCTACCCGGTGGAGGGGGCCGGCTTCTGCCAGTCCTTTGTGGACGGCCCCATGAACAACCCCGACAATCCGGCGGAGGATACCTACCTCCAGCTCATCTCCGGCGCCCGGCGCTTCTTGTATATCACCACGCCGTATCTTGCCATTGAGGACTCCATGCTCAAGGCCCTGTGCATCGCCGCCGACGGCGGCGTGGATGTGCGGCTGATGATGCCGGCGGTGCCCGACAAGAAGATCGTCTATATGGTGGCGGAGACCTACTTCGGCGAGCTCATGCGCCACGGGGTGAAAATCTACCGCTACCGGCCCGGATTCCTCCACGCCAAGAGCGTCATGGTGGACCGGGAGGTGGCGCTGGTGGGCACTACCAATATGGACTACCGCAGCTTCCAGCTCCACCACGAGTGCGCGGTGCTGCTCTACGATATGTCGGCGGTGGAGGACCTCTTTGAGGATATGGACCACATCATGGCTGAGAGCATCCAGGTGACCATGGGCGAGTGGAAGAAGCGCTCCTGGCCCAGACGGGTGCTGGAGACGGTGCTCAAGCTCTTTGCCATCTGGATGTAAGGGTAGGCCCGTTCGCCGCCTGAGGGGCCGAAAACAGCGCCCTGGCGGCAAAATAGAGGAAGGACGCAGGAAGAGCTGTTCCGGCGTCAAGGGCGGCCCCCGGGCCGCCCCATCACATTTGTTTGGGGGAAACATGGCAAAAGAACTCACACCCGCTCAGATCGCTGAGCGCAGCATCATCAAAAAGTACCGCCGGGAGCTGTGGAAGCCCTTCATCGCGGCGGTGAAGCGCTATGAGCTCATCGCGCCCGGGGACCGCATCGCCGTGTGCATCTCCGGGGGAAAGGACTCCATGCTGCTGGCCAAGCTCATGCAGGAGCTGCAGCGCCACACGGTGCAGCCCTTTGAGCTGACCTTCCTGGTGATGGACCCGGGCTACCACCCGGCCAACCGCCGGCGGATCGAGGAGAACGCCGCCCGGCTGGAGATCCCTGTCACCATCTTTGAAAGCGACATCTTCGACGTGACGGCCACGGTGGGGGGAAACCCCTGCTATCTCTGCGCCCGGATGCGCCGGGGCTGCCTCTATGCCAAGGCTAAGGAGCTGGGCTGCAACAAGATCGCCCTGGGCCATCACTTCAGCGATGTGGTGGAGACCACGCTGTTAGGCCTGCTCTACGGCGCCCAGCTTCAGGCCATGCCGCCCAAGCTCCACAGCCGCAACTTTCCCGGCATGGAGCTGATCCGGCCCATGTACTGTATCCATGAGGACCATGTCATCGCCTGGAAGAACTACAATCACCTGGAGTTCATCCAGTGCGCCTGCCGCCTGACGGCCCAGCGGGACGGGGCGGAGGACGGCATCGGGCCCTCCAAGCGTCAGGAGATGAAGGAGCTGCTGCGGACACTGCGGAAAACCAATCCCAACGTGGAAAAGAGCATCTTCCGGGCCATCCATGGCGTCCAGCTGGACACCTTTCCGGGCTACAAGTATCGGGGGATCGCCCACTCCTTCCTGGAGGCCTATGACCGCAGGGAGGACACAGTGCTGCCGGGCACAGAGGATGAGGCATAACAAGGCCGGACGGCCCCCTTTCAGGGGCCGTCCGGGCGAATCAAAAAGAAAAAAGAATTTTTTTGTAAAACCTATTGACAAATGGAGAAAGTTGAGTATAATAATATTTGTTCGCGACAAGAGAACAACAAAACATAGCGGGATTGTGTAAGGGTAGCACAGCAGACTCTGACTCTGTATGTGAGGGTTCGAATCCTTCTCCCGCTGCCAAGCTGAAAGATGGTGTGGATGAAAATCCACACCATCTTTTTTTCTCGTGCGGACAAATATGGAAAACAGGCAAAGCCTCTGAGATCAAGAGGCTTTGCCTGCTTTTTTTGATAGAGGGCAGAGGCGTGCGCTTATGCCTCCGTCAGAACCTCCACCGCCCGGCGCAGAGTGTCCGTGTCCCCCACGTTTCCGGGGAAGATGACATAGGGGATCTTGGGGAACTTGCTGGTGCTGTCCGTCTGCCAGACGGGGATGCCCGGGCAGATCTGGCCCAGCACGTTGGCCTTCTTCACGCCCAGAGCCTCGGTTCCCACGGTACTGGAGGTGATGCCGCCCTTGGCGATGATGAAGGCAGGCGTGACCTTCAGACGGCCCACCAGGCTCTGCACGCCCTCACTGATCTTCACGCTGCGGAGCAGGGCACTTTCCGGGGTGTCGTTTTCCACGGTGAGGAGCGTGCGGCTGGTGTAGCATACGGCCACCTTGCCGGAGCGGATGGCCTCCTCCTCCAGGGCCACGCAGCGGTCCACCTCGGCGTAAAAGACCTCGTCGCCCTGGAGCACCAGATCGCTGTTGAACTGGATGGGTACCACGCAGGGCAGCTGCATCAGCTCCTCCAGCTGGGAGGTGGTCATCTTGGTGTGGCTGCCCACCACCACCAGGCCGCCGGTGTGTGTGTCCACGGTGACCATATCCTCCCGGCGCAGCAGGGGAATGTCGGAAATGCCGCCCACCACTTTTACAAAGCCGGCAGCGGTGCGGAACAGGAAGGTCTTGCCCTGGGCGATGGCCCGATACAGCGCCACGGCGAACACCTTCACGTCGCAGTAGTCCACGGCGTTGACGCATACCTTGCCGAAGCCACTGACAGCCATGAGCTTGGCTGTGATCCCGTCGTAATCCTGGGCCCGCAGCTCCTCAAGGGAAATGCAGGTGACAGAGTCGGCGGGATAGGCTCCGCCGGTTTTTTCCTCAATATAGGCGGGCAGATCGGAGTGGGTGTAGCCGAAGGTCTTGTCCTTGGCGAACTCCGTCTGGGCAGCGGGCACCAGCTCTTCACCGTATCTGACATAGTGGGTGTTGCCGATGGTGAAGCGGCCGCCCTCCTTGAAGAAGGGGCACAGGATCTCTCCGTCCATCACAAGGCCGCCTGCGGCCAGTCCCTCACGCAGCAGCTGAGTTTCCAGGGGGAAGTGGCCCCGGAGCGTGGAGTCGCTGCGGCTGATGACCAGGTATTTCTTTCCGGTCTCCCGGGCGGCTGTGACGATGTTGGCAGCGATTTCCCGGTGGACGGCGGTGGTCTGGTCCACGGTCAGACCCCGGCTGTTGGTGAGGATGTAAAAGACCTTCTGGGGCTCCATGAGGCCGCTTTTGATGCTCTCCACGGACCAGTCGGTGTAAACGGAGATGTCGTGGACGGTCTGCACACCGGTGGGATCGTCGTCCAGGACGATGAACTTGGTGTCGTCCTTGGCAATTTCAGCCTGCAGCAGGGAATCCACCGCCGCTTCGTCCACGGTGGGAAAGGATGTAAGGATGTCTGCGGAGATCTTTTGTTCCATGATGATTTCCTCCTTGTGCATCAGGTTTCGTCGGAGCGGACAGTGACGCCGGCCAACTGCTCAAAGTATTGGACATAGCCGGCGTGGTCGTCGTCCATGTGGCCGGAGACCTTCAGGGCCTGCTGGATCTCAAAGAGCTGGGCGGTGAGGGGCAGGGGCACGTCGATCTCGTGGGCGGTGGCCAGGACGTTCTTGATGTCCTTGTGGTTGACCCGAATGGTCCCGCCGGGTTTGAAGTCCCGATGGCACATCATGGGGGCCTTGGCGTCCAGTACGGCGCTGCCTGCCAGACCGCCCCGGACGGCCTGATAGACCTTCATGGGGTCCACACCGGCCTTGGTGGCCAGCACCAGAGCCTCGGACACGGCGGCGATGTTCAGGTTCACCATGATCTGATTGGCCAGCTTGGTGACGCTGCCGGCGCCGGACCCACCGATGAGCAGGGCGCTGCTGCCCATGGCCTGGAAAGCGGGCTGGAGCCGGTCAAAGTCCGCCTGATCGCCGCCGCACATGATGGCCAGCGTGCCGGCAATGGCGCCGGGCTCGCCGCCGGAGACGGGGGCATCCACAAAGCCCACGCCCATCTCCTTGAGGCGGCGGTAGCAGGTCTGGGATTCGCCGGGGGTGACGCTGGACATATCGCAGACCACTTTTCCCGCAGTCAGGCCGGAGGCCACACCGTTTTCGCCGAAGAGAACCTCTTGGACAATGGCGCCGGTGGGCAAAATGGTGAAGATCATGTCGCAGGAGCGGGCCAGCTCCGCATAGGTGCCGGAGGAGGCGCCCATGGCGCACAGCTCTTCCACCCGGGTGGTGTTGAGGTCGCTGACCATTACGTCCAGTCCGGCCTTCACCAGATTGGTGGCCATGGGACGGCCCATGATGCCCAACCCAATGAAACCAATTTTGTTCATAGAAACATCCTCCTTCAGGTCCATGCCCGGTGGGCATGTTTCGCACTGCCGTTTTTGCGTTACACAAAAGTGGCAGTGCTGCATTTTCCCAGAAAACAGTATATCGCATACGGGCATACCATGCAAGAAAAAGACGCACCGGGCAGGAATTCCTGCCCGGTGCGTTTTTTACAGGGATATTGCTGTGCCGTGGAAGTAGAAAGTAGCTCAGCCCTCTGTCTTTTCCTGCAGGGACTCCACCAGGGCGTCCGCCAGCTTGTCCAGCTCCACGGCCTTGTCGTCGTGAAGGGCGGAGGCCAGGCTCAGCCGCTCGTTGAGGACCGTCATGTTCTTCATCTCTTCGTCCACGAACTTCTGCATGAGATCGCCGGACTTGCAGGCCCAGGAGCCGTTTTCGATGATGGCAAAGGTGCGGTTTTGCAGGTTCAGCGCCTTCATGTCCTCCAGGAAGTTCTTCATCACCGGGTAGATGCCTAGGTTGTAGGTGACGGAGGCCAGGACGATGTGGCTGTACTTAAAGGCCTCGGAGATCAGATAGGACACGTGGGTGTTGGACACGTCGTACAGCGCCACGTCGGTGATGCCCTTCTCGCAGAGCTTGGCGGCCAGAGCCTGTGCAGCGGCCTCGGTGTTGCCGTACATGGAGGCGTAGACGATCAGCACGCCCTTGACCTCCGGCTCATATCGGCTCCACTTGTCGTACTTGTCGATGAAGTATCCCAGATCCTTCCGCCACACGGGACCGTGGAGGGGGCAGATGTACTTGATCTGGTCCAGAATGCCGCCGGCCTTTTTCAGCAGCAGCTGGATGTGGGGGCCGTACTTGCCCACGATGTTGGTCAGATACCGGCGGGCCTCGTCGATCCAGTCCCGGTCGAAGTTCACCTCATCGGCGAACAGCTTACCGTCCAGGGCGATGAAAGAGCCGAAGGCGTCGGCGGAGAAGAGGACGCCGTTGGTGGTGTCAAAGGTCACCATGGCCTCAGGCCAGTGAACCATGGGGGCGCCCACAAAGGTGACCGTGTGGTCACCGAAGGTATAGGTGTCGCCCTCCTTGACCTCGATGCACTCGTGGCCGTCCACGTGGAAGCCGAACTGGCGCATGAGCATAAAGGCCTTTTCCGTGGAGATGATCTGCACCTTGGGATAGCGCAGCAGGATCTCCTCGATGGAGGCGCCGTGATCCGGCTCCATGTGGTTGATGACCAGATAGTCCAGGGGCTTGCCCTGCAGCAGATACTCGATGTTCTCCAGCAGCTGGCGGCAGGCGGACCAGTCCACCGTGTCAAACAGGACGCTCTTCTTGTCCAGCAGCAGATAGGCGTTGTAGCTGACGCCCTTGGGGATGGGGTGGATGTTCTCAAACAGCGCCAGACGGTGGTCATTGGCACCGACCCAGTAGAGATTATCCGTGACCGTTCTCACGCAATGCATACAAAAATCCTCCTTTACTCGTAGATGATGGGCCGTTACGCCTCAATGAACTGGTCCTTGGACTCGGCGCACTCCGGGCAGACCCAGTCCTCAGGCAGCTTCTCAAACAGCGTGCCGGGGGCGATGTCGGCATCGGGATCGCCCAGCTCCGGGACATATTCGTAGCCGCAGCCGCCGCAGACATACCGCTTGCCGATGGGGGCGTCCTTAGGCGGGCGGGGCCGCTTCATCTTAACCATGGGAGGTGCAGGCTGCTTTTCGCCGGTGTCCAGGGCGGCGGTCAGCAGGGGCAGGATCTCATTGACGTCTCCCACGATGCCGTAGTCGCAGTTCTTGAAGATGGGAGCGCCTGCGTTCTTGTTGATAGCCACGATGGTGGAGGCATCCTTGATGCCCTTGAGGTGCTGCACTGCGCCGGAGATGCCGCAGGCGATATACAGGTTGCCGGTGAACTTCTGGCCGGACATACCCACATACCGGTTCAGAGGCACGTACTTCAGTGTCTCTGCCACCGGGCGGGAGGAGCCGATAGCGGCGCCGGCGGCCTTGGCCAGGTCCTCGATGAGCTTCATGTTCTCCTTGTCTCCGATACCCTTGCCGGCGGAGACCACCCGCTCGGCCTGAGCGATGGGGGTATCCATGGGGATGCCCACGGTGAAGTCATGGCCGTCCTTTTTCAGGTGCTCCACCAGAGCGGCCACCTGGTCGGCAGGGGAGCCGTCCCGCAGGATGACCTTCTTGCGGACGCCGGTGATGGGAGCGGGCTTCTTGGGCTGGCTGGAGGAGCCGCCTGCACTCTTGGGGGGCTTGCCCAGAATGTGGGAGGCAATGACCACCCGCTGGATCTCATTGGTGCCCTCGTAGATGGTGGTGATCTTGGCGTCCCGATAGGCACGCTCCACCTCCATGCCCTTCATGAAGCCGGCACCGCCGTGGATCTGCAGGGCGTCGTTGGTGACCTCCAGGGCGATGTCGGAGGCGTACATCTTGGCCATGGCGGACTCCATGCCGTAGGGAGCGTGGGCCTCCTTGAGCTCCGCGGCGGAGTACACCAGGAACCGGGCGCAGCGGAGCTTGGTGGCCATGTCTGCCAGCTTGAAGCCAATGGTCTGCTGGAAGCCGATGGGCTTGCCGAACTGGATGCGCTCCTTGGCATAGGCCGCAGCCGCCTCATAGGCCCCCTGGGCGATGCCCAGGGCCTGGGCTGCGATGCCGATACGGCCGCCGTCCAGGGTGGACATGGCAATCTTGAAGCCTTCGCCCTCCTTGCCCAGCAGGTTCTCCTTGGGCACCTCCACATTGTCGAAGATCAGCTCGGCGGTGGAGGAGGAACGGATGCCCATCTTGTCATAGTGGTCGCCGAAGTAGAAGCCCTTCCAGCCCTTTTCCACGATGAAGGCGGAGATGCCCTTGGTGCCGATGTCCGGTGTGGTGACTGCAAAGACCACATAGGTGTCCGCCTTGGGGGCGTTGGTGATAAAGATCTTGCCGCCGTTGAGGACGTAGTGGTCTCCCTTGAGGACGGCGGTGGTCTCCGTGCCGCCGGCGTCAGAGCCGGCGTTGGGCTCGGTCAGACCGAAAGCGCCGATCTTCTCGCCCTTGGCCAG
>CDTY01028349.1_pt1 | contig 14888 bp, 13 predicted proteins | sample 557731 | NCBI WGS metagenome assembly CDTY01 (sample SAMEA3182101, study PRJEB8094) | gut metagenome | biome: human; feature: gut; material: Stool; isolation source: human stool | place: Canada | collected 2013-02-12
GTCTTGTGATGTTACCTTGCATGGACGCTGTTTTCAAGTCTTTTCTGCCTGATCTACTGCGCAGAGGTAATCAATGACCGCGATCTTGGGTATACGGTACAGCCGTCCCATGCGGACACTCTGGATCTCTCCCCTGCGCAGCAGTCCGTAGACCATCCGTCTGCCGATCCCCAGCATCTCCTGTACCTGGGCCGGGGTCAGAGCATCCGGATAATGCCGGAACATGGCCCGGTAACGGGTCGCCCCTTTTTCTTCTCTGGTCATGGTCACACCCCTTTGACTTTATTTTGTAATTGATTATTATGATTACATAAATTACACCGCCTATTATATAGACGGTGAGACGGCCAAAAACGGAACCAGGGAGGTGAGAAACTTGAAGAAGACCATGTGGGACCTGAAGGAAGAGCGGTTGGAGCAGCGATTACAGGCGTTGGCCCAGCAGGGGGATTGGGATGGAGTGGTGCAGGCGTTGGATGACTACGACAAAAACAATGACCGCAGGCACGAGGATCGCAGGGATGATTTTGATCTATCCTGTTTGAACGGAGGAATCAGCACGGATGGCCACTACCAGATTCCCGAAAGTCTGAAATTGTATGAAGAGGATGACTGGCTGGACATCATCTTTTCACAAGAGGCGGAGGATCTGCCTAATCTGGTGGCGGAGTACCCCGTCAGCGGGGCCATGCGGGAACTGACGCCCCAGCAGCAGGAAATTTTGAGGTTGAATGTCGTCTTTGGCATCCCAACCAAGGACATCGCCAAACAGATGGGGTGTACCACCCGGAACATCACCAAGCAGCGGCAGAAGGCGCTGGAGAAGATCCGTTTTCTGGTCACCGGCCAGCGGAAACCAGAAGATCTCTGATCGTACTTACACCTTAACAAAAAGAAAACGGGGTGCTTGCTTGCACCCCAAAACGAAAGATGATATATTGATTACAAGTATTACAACGGAGGAATTACCATGGAACTGAAAGCCATGTTTCCCAACCTGAATGTCATGTGGACCCGGTGGTCAGACTATGAGATCACGACGTTTGACCATGTGGAGTATCTGGTTCCGGCAGAAAAGGCAACCCCTCTGGCGTATGACTGCGCAGAGCAGGCTGAACAGTTGGTGGCGGACGCCCTTGAACTTGGGCGGCAGTTGCGTATGGGCACACCGGATAAAAACCGCCTGTGTGCCGTTTTTGCAGTCCGTCACGGGCTTTTGGGCCTGGCCAGGGTAAATGCGGACGATCCAGATGGAGGGCCTTTGTCGGCGGCGCTGGACAGCTGTCAATACGGAGAGCCTGTGGATGAGCTCAACAGAGAATTTCAGAAGCTATACTACCATTTCCTCTACACAAGGGCGGATGTTCCGCCACCAGAGGCGCCAGCTGTGATGCTGGATTTGGAAGGCACCCTGCACTATCGGCTGACTGGTGGGCTGGTCCCCCAACTAATCTGGGAGGCCCACAGCATGTATGAGGTGCTTAGGCTGTCCTATGCCATGCTGATGACTCAGGAAAAGCCCACCCTGAAGGTCTGCAAAAACTGCGGAAAGGTGTACTACAACACCCACGCCAAGAGCGAATTCTGCGGAACCAAGTGCCGGAATTATTATAATGTGAAGGTGTTCCGAGAAAAAGGAAGAGACTCGGTACAATAATGGCCTTTGAGTTGGAGCACCTATTATGGATAGAAATGTCTTTCAGGATATCAAATACCTCTGTAATGGATGCGGTCTCACAAGGGAAGCGTGTTAAGACACAATTTAAAACGGTATCGCAATCATAAAAGAGGGAGGGCTGTCGTTTTGAAAAAGAAGGAAGCAAGCGCACGGATCAAGATCAATCGTCTTTTAGAAGAAGCCGGGTGGCGTTTCTTTGATGACGAAAATGGGCCTGCAAATATACAGTTAGAGCCTAATGTCAAAATGTCTAAAGCCGATTTAACCGGCTTGGGCGAAAATTTTGATAAAGTGAAAAATGGCTTTGTGGATTTTCTACTGCTTGATGATAAAGGCAAGCCTTTTATTGTGTTGGAAGCAAAGGCAGAAGATAAAGATCCTCTGGTTGGCAAAGAGCAGGCCAGAGAATATGCCAAATCTCTTTATTTGAAGTATGTGATTCTTTCTAATGGAAATCAGCATTACTTCTGGAATATTTACAAAGGAAACCCTCAGCTTATCACGGCTTTCCCCAGTTACGAAAGCATTCGAGAAAGTAAGGCTATGAATGCTGACCCGGCAAAACTATATTCAGAGGAAATTGGTGCGGATTATATTGCTGTAATCAAAAATCCTCGGTATATGGAAGCACCTGAGTACATAAACCCGGAAACTCGCCAGCAATTCTTATATGATAATGGGCTGCGATTTCTCCGTCAGTATCAGATTAATGCGCTAAAAGCATTGCAGGAATCTGTGCGACGCGGAAACCAGAGGTTCCTGTTTGAAATGGCAACCGGTACAGGCAAGACTCTCACTTCTGCTGCCGTAATTCGTCTTTTCTTGCGCAGTGGAAATGCGAATCGGGTACTTTTCCTGGTGGATAGAATCGAGCTTGAAAACCAGGCTAAGAAAAACTTCCAGAACTATCTTACTCCTGACTATCACACAGTTATTTTCAAGGAGAATGTAGATGATTGGCGGAAAGCGGAGATTGTCGTTTCCACCGTGCAAACGCTAATGTTCAACAATAAGTACAAGCGTTTCTTTAAACCTACCGATTTTTCACTTATCATTGCCGACGAGAGTCATCGTTCCATCAACGGAAACAGCCGTGCCGTATTTGAGTATTTTCTCGGCTATAAGCTGGGCTTGACGGCTACGCCCAAAGACTATATCAAAAATATTGATGTAGAAAAGCTAAAAGCAACTGATCCACGGGCATGGGAAAAACGGCAACTGCTGGACAGCTATAAAACCTTTGGCTGTGAAAGCGGTGACCCAACATACCGTTATTCGCTGCTGGACGGCGTCCGTGACGGTTATTTGATCAATCCCACGGTAGTGGACGCCAGAACCGATATTACAACAAAACTATTGGCAGATGAAGGTTATGCTGTGATTTCGCAAGGGGATGAAGCGGACGAAGAGCAAGAAGAAACCTACTTTGCTCGTGACTTTGAAAAGAAGTTTTTCTCCGAAGAAACCAACAAGATGTTTGTCAAAACCTTTATGGACAATGCATTCCGTGACCCGATCACCAAAGAAATTGGGAAAGGCATTATCTTCTGCGTGAGCCGTAAGCATGCGGCAAAAATCACACAACTATTGAATGTGTATGCGGATATGATGTTCCCCGGAAAATACTCTTCAGATTTTGCCATGCAGATCACATCAGATGTCATGAATGCTCAGACCTACACCATTAACTTCCAGAACAATAATCTGAGCGGAACAACCAATTTTCTGGAGGGGTATAAATCATCCAAAACCAGAATCTGTGTCACCGTTGGCATGATGACAACCGGGTATGACTGCGAAGATCTTCTGAACATCGGGTTACTGCGTCCTATCTTCTCTCCCACAGACTTTATTCAGATTAAGGGCCGTGGTACACGAAAGCATGATTTTAGCTTCAAAGAGCGAAATGGCGGTCAGGAAATCGTTCATAAGTACCCCAAGGAAACATTCAAGCTGTTCGACTTCTTTGGGAACTGCGAATATTTTGAAGAAAAGTTTGATTATGATGAGGTCTTAAAGCTGCCACGCTTCCAAGGCAGTAGTGTATCGCCAGGTACTCCTCCTGTTGATCCGGATGGATATGAAAACTTTGCTCCTGACCCGCTGAAAACGCTGGTGGAGACCAAAATCGGTGCCGAGGGCATGAAGATTGACCGGATGTACTTTGATAAATTCGAGGAGACTGTCAAAGAAGATCCGGTTGCGAGAGAACAATATGAGCAGGGCAACTATCCCGCTGTCATCCGTTATATTGACGACCACATCATGAATCAACCTAACGAGTATTACACATGGGACAAGCTGCGGCGCTCCATTGGCAGTGACCGCCGCATCACGGCTCGGGAAATTCTGGACAAGATCTTTGGTGTCCTGCCCTTTTTTAAAAGCAAAAAGGAATTGGTAGAGGATGAGTTTGAGGGATATGCCCTGACGCACAGCATTCCGTCAGAAAAGTATGCCGATGTAAAAGAGTTCTTTGCCACTTATGTAACGGACAAAGATGTACGCAGAGCCATCGAAGACCGAAAATTTCAGCTGCTTGGAACAGACATCAGCACATACACCATGGCTGATCTAAAGCATTTGGGCCTGGATAGTATGCAAAGCGTGGTAGATTACGTTGCTGATAACGTCAATGTATCCCGCTTTATGTAGGAGGAAAGGAAATGTTGACATTTGACGTAAAACGCAAAATAAATACGCTGCGTGATATTCTGGTTGGCAAGGTGCCCGATCCTAAGGCGCAGGTTGAACAAATCACCATTGCGCTCATTTATAAATTCATGGATGACATGGATATAGAAGGTTTGGAATTTGGAGGTACCCGGCAGTTTTTTACAGGTGAATATGAGAAGTATGCCTGGACGGAAATCATGAAGCCAGAAAACAGCGGTCAGCAAAGGGCTTTACTCTATGCAGAAGGCATTGAGAAAATGACTACAAACCCTAATCTTCCTCAGCTGTTCCGTGATATTTTCCGTGGAGCGTATATCCCTTATCGAGACCCGGATACCTTGAATATGTTCCTGAAAGAAGTCAGCGACTTCTCTTATGACAACAGCGAGGATTTGGGCAATGCCTTTGAGTATCTGCTGTCTATTATGGGCAGCCAGGGGGATGCCGGACAGTTCCGCACACCTCGCCACATCATTGATATGATGGTGGAAATCGTAGACCCGAAAAAAAATGAGACCATCCTGGACCCTGCCTGCGGTACAGCTGGTTTTTTGATCAGTGCCTATCGTCACATTTTGGCACAGAACAAGGATAAGGACGGTAAAAGCACGCTGACCGCCGATGACCGCAAGCGCTTGACGGAAAATTTTGCTGGGTATGATATTTCACCCGATATGGTGCGCCTATCGCGGGTGAATATGTACCTTCACCATTTTACGAAGCCCAAAATCAGCGAATATGACACCCTAACCAGTGAAGAAAAATGGGATGATTGTTATGACGTTATACTTGCGAATCCGCCTTTCATGACGCCAAAGGGCGGAATTATGCCCCACAGCCGCTATCGGGTAAAGGCCAAGCGCTCCGAAGTGCTGTTTGTGGACTATATTGCCGAGCATCTAAATCCAACAGGCCGGGCAGCCATCATTGTTCCAGAGGGAATTGTATTCCAGTCTGCCAACGCTTACAAAGAACTCCGAAAATATCTGGTAGATGACGGCTTGCTGTATGCGGTAATTTCACTGCCTGCCGGCGTTTTCAACCCATACAGTGGCGTTAAAACCAGTATTTTGCTCATTGACAAGTCTTTTGCCAGATTGAAAGATGAAATTCTTTTTGTGAAACTGAATAATGACGGATTTGATCTGGGAGCACAACGTCGTGAAATCGAGGGTAGCGAAATTCCAGAAATCATTCGCATTGTCCAAAAATACCATGCTGATCTTGAACCGCAAACAGCGGATGACGACATTCTCCATCACCCGCTGGTCACCATCGCCTCAAAAGATCAGATTGCAAAACAAGACTATATTTTAGTTGGAGAACGTTATATAAATCACAGCGTCAAAGAGTCCAAATTTTCGACAGTTAAACTTGGGCAAATTGCGGACATATTAAATGGATTTGCATTCAAAAGTTCTGAGTATGTAGATAAAGGAATTAGAGTTATTAGGATAGCCAATGTACAACAAGGGTATATCGAAGATAACTCTCCTTGTTATTATCCAATAGAAAAAGCAAATCAAGTAGAGCGTTATATATTAAAAGAGAATGATCTCCTTATTTCTTTGACAGGATACGTTGGTAGAGTGGGTATTTTGCCACCTGCAATGCTTCCTGCTGCGTTGAATCAACGTGTTGCGTGTATTCGTGAGAATGGCGAAATAGCCTTGAAAAAATATATATTTTATTTGCTAAATAGCAAATATTTTTTGGATTGTTGCATCATTAATTCAAAAGGTATGGCTCAAAAAAATTTGAGTACCGAGTGGCTAAAGAATTTTGATATACCACTTGCCCCCATTTCTACCCAAGAACAAATTGTTGCTGAACTTGACAGTTACCAGAAGATTATTGACGGCGCTCGGCAAGTTGTAGAAAACTATAAACCGACTATTCAAAATAACTCCCATTGGGGAACGGTACGATTGGGGGATATCTGCGAACTAAATCCAAGAAAATCCGAAGTTAAAGATTTTGGGGGCGATGTTTCGTTTGTTCCTATGGCTGTGATAAGCGACACGGATATGTACTTCTCGGCTCAGGAGAAAAAGCCATTGAAAGAAGTTTACACGGGATATACATACTTCAGGGATAATGATGTACTGCTGGCTAAAGTGACCCCCTGCTTTGAAAATGGGAAGTCTGGATTAGCAAAAAATTTGGAAAATGGTATTGGGTTTGGTTCCAGCGAGTTCTTTGTTCTTCGAGCAGATCCTGAAAAAGTTCTTCCAGAATACATTTATTACATCATTAACAGCAATCGATTTATTGCAGAGGGTACACCCCAGATGACCGGCACCGGAGGTCTGCAAAGACTGACAAAAGATTTTGTTCTCAATTATCCTGTGTCTCTTCCTCCTTTGGATGTGCAAAGAAGGATTGTCAATCAGACAGAAGAAGAAATCGCCATTGTGGAACAGAATAAGCGTCTGATTGAAATTTTTGAGAAAAAGATTAACGACAAAATTTCGGAAGTATGGGGTGAGTGATATGGAAGAATATATCCAAAATCTTCTGTACTATTTGCCAATAGATTTTGGGGATACAGAAAACAACGAGTACAAAACTTATTTAGTCCGCGCTTGCTGTGAAAACTATACTAATAAAAAGTTTCAGTTTTCACTCATGGCGTTTCACATGCTTTTTATGGCATTTTTGTATAAGGAGTTTTGGACTTTAAAAACATACAGCCATGAGCGAGTTGAAAGACTATGCCAAGCTAACGGACAATTTGAATCCGTAGAAAATATTTTTGATGCATCGGAAATCCCTGAAAAAAGTTTTATTGACAAATACCTAAGTGTTTTTTCTTGGCATGCAAACAAACGAAGTGAAGTAAAGGAATTCGTTGATAAAAGAGATCGTTGTGCGCATAATAGTGGATTCATTCAATATGACCAAGAGGCCGTTGGAAAGTATTTTGATGATGTCTTGAAGAATATTGAAAAAATAGCGTCAGCAAACGCCGAGAATATTCAGTCCACTTTTAAAGGCTCAATTATGCGTTATATTAACAGTCCTGCCTTTCAAACAACTTCTATGGGGGATTTTATACAGCGTGAACTCGCCGACAAAAAATATTCATACCGAGATATCTGCGCCTTTTTAACGCTTGATATTCCCGCCTTGCCGATGAACAAAAAAATTGCATACCTGTTTGCCATGATCTATTTTCAGGAAAAGTGTAAGCAGGATAATTTTCAAGATTATATAGACGAAGGCTGTGACTACATACAACATCTATCAAATTTTCTTTTAGGGTTGTCCCCTGAGGAGCGAGAGCAGGTAAGGATTCAAGTAGAATATGAAGTCGAATTTTTAGAGGGACAAGGATTCGATCTGAATGAAATTTCAAATGCTTTACCTGTCGAAAACGAATAACTCATACGAAGTCAATTGTAGAAAGAGGGGGGCTTTGGAAATAGAAGAACGAAAAATAGCTATGAGCTACGATGAAATGCAGGATTATTGGAAAACGCTGTGCTCATTTACAGGCGAAAACATACCAAATGAAGTCCATCAATTGATGGCGAAAATTCATTATCCAAGATTTTTATATAAGTATCGTGCTGTGAATAACAATAATCTTGATGCTTTACGCTCTAATAAACTATTCTTCTCTAAAGCCAGCAGCTACGATGACCCATTTGATACCTTTTTACATATCGATGTGGAGAAGATCCGTCAAGAATTTGTCAGTAACTATAGCTCCCCTGAGGCATTAGCAGCGTTGGCGAACGGAATGCAAGAAACCTTTCAAAATCAACCCGGCGTCCCACAGGAATTTATTCAGCAAGTTACGAATGTCGAAGGGTTAAAACAGTTATTTGCAAATGGAATTACAAACCAATTTTTGTCCTATGTACTAACTTTGCGATCAAAAATACAAGACGAGATTCTGTCTATTTGTCTTTCCGAAAATGGGTTTAATGAATCTTTATGGCTTAAATATGCCGACATGCATAAAGGTTTTTGCCTTATGTATGACCTAAATGATTCAGATAACTTCCATTGTGGTAAGCTGAGCAAATGTGTAAATTGTGGCGTTTATAAAGGTGGTACACGAATTTACCCAGTATATTATTCCAATGAGTCACATGATGCCACCGATCTTGCAAAGTTTGTGATGGCACAAGAGGTGGCACAGCGATTGGGCGGTTCTTTGCCGGAATCTATACAGAAAGACTTAAAACCTCTTCCCTGGGAAGTCGAACGTAATAGTTTGATTAAAAAAGAATGCCATAAATACGATGAAGAATGGCGAATGATTGCTAACTGTAAAATGAACCTTCCTGCAATGATAGAGTGGATTCCGGCTGGGGTTATTATTGGTCTGAGAACATCCCAAGTAGATAAAAACCTGATCATTTCCATGACCAAAGAAGCTGGAATCAAAAGTGTTTACCAATCATACATCGACGAGAAAAACAGATTAAATGCATTTCCGCTTGAAAATGTATAACTAATATATTTGCAAAGAAGATATATGGTTTTTAGTCTGGCTATTTCCCTTAACCTGTGCTATTGTGTCTTGCTACAAGGAGGCGAGGCACATGAACAAAGCGCTGAGATTGCTGTACGACAGATTCTATACCCCTCTGCCTATGGCAGAATCCGAACAGGAAGTGGAAACCTGCCACCGGCAGCTCATTGAGCGGCTGGACAAGCCGGAGCGGAAATTGGTGCTGCGGATCATCGACGCCCAGAACCTGATGATAGAGCAACGCTCCGTGGACAGTTTCATCTGCGGCTTCCGTCTGGCGTGGGAAATGACAAACGAACTGAATCACTACATGGAAGAGCGCCCGGAGCCTGAGGATGATCTCGGCCCGGACGCTCTTGCTTAATCATCTGGTCAGTCCAACTGCTCCGCCCTCTCCCAGCGGATATAACCGTTGGACTTCTTCCGGTAGGTACAGTGCCAACGGGAACCGTCAAACACCTCGTCGGCAAAGTTGATCAGGGTTTTCGATGGAGAGTAGTTTACACCCCAGCTCTGCCACCAGACGGACAGTTTGATCTTGCGGCCGTCATCCGCATCAAAAAAGCACAAGAGCATGGACTTGCTCCTGTGCCAGCAGCGGAAGGTCAGCGTCCCGGTAAAAGAACCGCTCTCCTCCGGATAGCGGTAGTCATTCATTAGTGCAGTGTCCCGGTCCGCTTTGCAGCGGATGATCTGTGCCCGACAGGGATAGTCCTGCTCAAATGTGGATGTGTACTGATTACGCATGTTGATTACCTCCTCAATATCTAAATTGCTGTTCCTGCTCTAACTGCGCCTCATAGCGCTCCTTCAGCTGCTCCCGCAGATCCTGAGGGATGGAGTCAATGAAATCCTGACACTCCTGCAGCTCATAGATGAGAGACATCTTCTCCTGGTGCTCCTGATGCTGTTCCCACCTGGCCCGCTCTGCATCTCGCCGGTCGCTCAACGCGTTCTGTTTCAAAATCCGAATCTGATCATCGTAGGGTTTCAGTTTTGCTTCAAAGGCGTTGACCTGGGGATACCACTGCTCCAGCAGCTTCAAAATTTTTTCTCTCTGCCGTTTGGCATTCAGCGTCCCGATCTGCTCCAGCTCGATGCGGATCTGTTTCATTTCGTCGGTAAGCCGATGGGATTGTTTGTAGAGCCAGGTGGGAATGTGCTTCCGCCTGGTAACGGCGGCAGACTGCCCCCGTTCCAGATCCGGGAACTCCGCCGCCATGTGGTCGTGGAACTTGTCCTGCCACTCCACCAGCTTGTCCCGCCCTCCAATCACCTCCTTGGCGGACAACCGGTTGTCTTTCGTCAGCGGAACAAAGCACAGGTGCATATGTGGGTTGCGCTCATCCATGTGGACCACGGCGGAAAAGATGTTTGCTTCTCCTACCTCTGTCTTGAAAAAGTCCAGCGCCCGTTCAAAGTAGCGGTGCACCTGCTCCAGGGGCAGGTGGTCCAGATACTCGGGCGTGGCCGTGACAATGGTGTCGATGAACTTCACACTGTCCTTGCGCACCTTGCACTTGGGGTTCTCCCGCTGAGCGTGCTCGATACGGGACTGGATCTCAGCGTAGTATTTGTGCTGTGGCTGGATGAGATGGTAGTTGAGATGGGAGCGGTCAGTGTCTACATCCGGGTTGCTGGCGTACCGCTCCTTTTTCCGTTCGTGGTGTTTCTCGATAGCGGAGGCCGGTCCGCCTTTTCGTTTCTCAAAGCGCATAATGGCGTAAGGCATCACACAAAACTCCTTTCGTTGAAATGGTGGGTCTGCGGTGGACGAGGGCTTTTTCACATCCCGCCCTGCCATGTGGAACCCGCCGCAGGGAAACTGCTGCTGAACCCAGCAGGCTGGCGTGGCGGCGGTTTCCCCACCCACGAGAAATGCCCGGCCCCTACAAGGCGGGCCGGGCATTTTCGCGTGCGGTTGTCAGAGCGGTATAACGCACTATACCTTGCCGCCCCGTGGGGGCTGCAAGGCGTGCGCCCGGGGACACCCCGGGACCCCGTTTTGCGGCTTCGGCTGCGCTGGAAACGGGCCTTGACTGGCCCGCAGCCTGCGCCCCTTTGCCGCCGTTTTTGCCGCCCTTCACTGGGGTAGGGGGGTGTACCCCTCCTGGGCGGCAAAAACGCGCCTGCGGGCGGACGAGGGACGAAGGACGGGGGTTATTGCAGAGACGAAAACAGCGCCTGCGATTTTTCGCAGACGCTGTCATACACAGGCGAACGGTTAAGATCGCACAACTTCTTTCACTCTTTGATACTTAGATCATCGTTGGCCCTGAATAGCACAAAAAAATAAAAAAAGAAAGTTTGTGCTATTGATAGCACAAACGGGCCGAAAGACAGGCTCCGCTTTCGATGTGGCAGAAATGACTTCGAAGCAGAGAGTCAACACGGTTTGCGCTCACAAAACGCTAACAGAATGCTCACACTTTTCCGAAAAATCTGCTTTGACGGGAAAAATCTCCGAAGCCTTATGCCAACAGTGAAAACGCCGGAAACCCTAGTAAAATCAAGGGTTTCCGGCGTTCTAAAAGGCGCAGAGAAGCGCTCAAAATGCTCCAAAAGACACCCGCTTCCAACGACTCGAAATCAGTTTGGGAGCAATCCCACGAGGGTTCGAATCCCTCCCGCTGCGCCATGTCGGAGCAAGCGCTATATCGCTTGCTCCGACTCTTATTTTTATAAGGTAAAACGCGCTTATATGGGCGCGCTTCCTTTTCAAGACGCAGCTGCTTGCACCGGAGTGCGGTTTGATTTTGGTACATGTTGGAACGCACTGACAAAAGAATGAAATAGAAACGGCACAGAGCATAACTCTGTGCCGTTTTTTGATAGAGAAAAAGAGCGCCTGCCTTTCGGCAGGCGCTCTGAAAAGGAAGCAGAGAGAACTTACTGGGGATTAGCCTACGTGACGGCCACCCACATAGTAGGTATTATAGTATGTATCGTACAGGCTGCTGATAATCACACCACCGCTGCTGGAAGAGGAGGAGTGAATGAACTGGCCACCGCCAATGTAGATGCCGGCGTGGGAGCAGGCCTTGCCGTTGGAACGGCTGGGGTCACAGAAGAACACCAGATCGCCGGGCTGCAGGGCGGACATAGCCCACACCTTGTTGCCCACGGAACTCTGCCACTGACCGGTAGCGGTGTGGGGCAGAGAATAACCAAACTGCTTGTAGACATACATGGTGAAACCGGAGCAGTCAAAACCGCTGGGAGAGGCGCCGCCGTACACATAGCGGGTGCCCAGATACTGCTTGGCGGTAGAGACGATCTTCGCACCCAGCTCGCTGGTCCCGCCGTTGTCGGTCAGATCCAGATAGTCACTGCGGACATAGGCGGTGACGCCGTTGCTGGTGATCTTATACCAGCCGTTTGCAAAACCAATGACGGAAACCGTGTAGTCCTCTTTGATGCTGAAAAGAATGGAAGCGCTGGTGCTGGGAGCGGAGCGGGCGTTAACATCGTCAGCATTGGTAATGCCGTAGGTGGAGAACACGTTGTCCTGGTCCACCACAATGTAGTCCGCGGAGACATACCCCACATCGCCCTCATAGGCAACCTTGTACCAGCCGCTGAGCTTTTCAATGATTCCCACGGCCACACCCTTGTCCAGATAGGTGATGGTATCGGCGGAAGTGGAGGGCTGGCTGCGCAGGCGCAGGGAGGAACCAGTGGTAGCGCCGACGGCGATGCTCAGTTCAGCGGCCAGCGCGGTTACTGCCAGCAGGGCGGTGAGGACGGCGGACAGCAGAACAGCCCGCAGGATCTTTCCAGCAAGATGAGACATAACGGCTACGCTTCCTTTCGTTTCTTTTGTGTCATCAGGGGGTGTGCTTTTCTCGTCTGAGAGAATCAGGACTTTCCGTTCAAGGCCCGCTCCAGCCAGATGGCGGAGATATCCATGGCGGAATAGAGGCTGTCCTTCTCACTCTTCTTGACCACCCGGTCACGGGACTTGAGGTCGGGATCGGTGAGCTGGAGCTGGATGGACACCTTGGTGGCCACGTCCAAATCCTGTTCCTTCTTGGTTTCCAGAACCTGCATCATAATGATATACTTATCGGCCATGCTGCCGTAATAGATCAGATTGTCGACCCGGCGGAGCGGATGTCCCTTGTACATCAGGCCCTCGCGCTTGTCATGCTTTGCTTCCGACATAGATACACTCCTTCGAAAAAGTTGTAACCAAATTGTAACAGATTTTATCTGCTTTGTCAATTATTTGTTGCCCCTTTTTTACCGACGAATCCAGGAAGTGTATTAGCTGTGGGTAGAAAATCCCCAAAAAACACAAAAAAACCCCGCAATAGAAAGGAAAAAGTACATTTGTACCTTCCTTCCCATTGCGGGATTCGGAAACAGACGCTTACTGCCCCAGGTATTTCCGGACCAAAACCTGTAACAATTCGTCCCGGTCAATCTTGCGGATCAAAGTCCGGGCGTGGTTATGGTTGGTGATATAGGTGGGGTCCTCGGAGAGAATATAACCCACAATTTGGTTGATGGGGTTATAGCCCTTTTCCTCCAATGCCTGGTAGACAGCGGACAGAATCTCATGAATCTGCATGTCTTTTTCTTCCGAGATATTGAATTTTCTGGTAAAATCGTCCATTCAGGCACCACCTTTTTGTTTGTTTTTTCAATATCCACGCAGGGAATCAGTGTGTTCAGTATACCCGATTTTTCCCGAGCTGTAAAGTGGAAAAGGGTAAAATGTAACCGAATAGTAATGTTGTGCAGGAAAAAAGGGAAAAGCCCCGGCCAAAAAATTCGGCCGGGGCGGGAATTCTATTCTCAGCGCAGCGTGGCGCCCAGCTCCTCCTTCAGGAGGGTCAGGATGCTCTGCACATCGGCGTCGGCCTCCTCAGCGGTGAGGGAGCGGTCGTCAGAGCGGAGCACCAGATTGAAGGCAACGCTCTTGCAGCCCTCGGGGATGCCCTTTCCGGTGTAGATGTCGAACAGAGACACCTCTTTGAGCAGACCCTTGGCACCCCGGCGGATGCAGTCCTCCAGAGCACCCACGGTGATCTCGTTTTTGCACACCACGGAGATGTCCCGAGTCACTGCGGGGAACTTGGGCAGGGGCACATATTCGGGGTCGGCTCCCTTGGCCTGGGCAAGAGCCGCCAGACTCAGCTCAGCGCAGTAGAGCTCAGTATCCACACCATAGTTCTGAGCCACCAGGGGATGGATCTGGCCGAAGATGCCGATGCAGTTACTACCAGCCCATACAGTGGCCACACGGCCGGGATGGTAGGAAGCGTCGCTGGGGGCGCCGGTGGGGCCCTCAAAGCGGACGTTCTCGGCTCGGATGTCCTTCAGCAGAGCCTCAATGACGCCCTTCATGGTGTAGAAGTCCATGTCGCCGCCGTAGGCGCCCAGGGAGAGGACCTTGGCCTCATTGGCCAGGCCATCCTTGCCGCCGGGCAGGTAGATGCGGCCCACCTCGTAGAGCTTTACATCCTGGTTGCGGAAGTTGTAGTTCCGGGTCAGAATCTCCAGCATGGAGGGGAGCGTAGTGGTGCGCATGATGGAGGTGTCCTCACCCAGGGGGTTGAGAATCTTGAAGCTCTTGCGCTGGGCGTAGTCCTCCGGCCAGAGGATCTTGTCATAGCAGGTGGGAGAGATGAAGGAGTAGGTGATGATTTCGTCGTAGCCTGCGCTGCGGCACACGCTGCCCAGCTGCCGTTCCAGCTGCTCCTCGGCACCGTAGCCGCCCAAGGTAGTCTGGCCCCGCATGAGGGTGATGGGGATGTTGTTGTAGCCATGGAACCGAGCCACCTCTTCGGCCAGGTCCGCCATGCCCTCCACATCGCCGCGCCAGGAGGGAACGGTCACCTGATCGCCCTCCACGGTGAAGTCCAGCTTGCGCAGGATGCGGACCATCTCGTCTTTTTCGATGTCGGTACCCAACAGGGCGTTGATCTTGTCAGGCTCCAGAGGCAATACCCGGGGCTGGGGCACGAAGTTGAGGATGTCAATGACGCCGTCCACTACCTCGCCGGCGCCCAGCATCTCCACCAGCTCGCAGGCGCGGTTGAC
>CDTY01038801.1_pt1 | contig 14828 bp, 10 predicted proteins | sample 557731 | NCBI WGS metagenome assembly CDTY01 (sample SAMEA3182101, study PRJEB8094) | gut metagenome | biome: human; feature: gut; material: Stool; isolation source: human stool | place: Canada | collected 2013-02-12
TCTTACCATCGCAGAACTCTATAGAGAGCGATGGAACGTGGAACTTTTCTTCAAATGGATAAAGCAACATCTGCATATCAAGTCGTTTTACGGAACCTCAGAGAATGCTGTCTATACACAAATCTGGATAGCAGTCTGTGCATTTCTGCTACTGGCTATAGCCAAGAAGCACATGCATATCGAGGAACCATCTCTGTATATGATTTCCCAGACCATAGGTACTATGTTGTTTGAGAGGATACCCATACCTGAATTGTTTAACAAACCTATTATTAACGTCCCAAAGGATGATGGTCAACTCGATTTATTTCGAGATCTAAAATCTTAACGGGACAGTAGTGTTATGAAAAGATTAGAAAAACTCAGCATGGTAGCCGTTATGCTACTGCTTTCCGTCACAATGGCTTTCGCTCAGCAGAAGCCTAACATCCATATCCTTGCCACCGGCGGAACCATTGCCGGAACCGGAACATCTGCAACCGCCACCAACTATACTGCCGGACAAGTAGCCATCGGTACGCTGCTCGATGCCGTACCCGAACTTAAAAACATAGCTAACGTAACCGGCGAACAAATTGTCAAGATAGGTTCACAAGACATGAACGATGATGTATGGCTGACTCTTGCAAAGAAAATTAACCAGCTTCTGAAACGCTCTGACATCGACGGCATCGTAATTACCCACGGAACCGATACGATGGAAGAAACGGCCTATTTCCTCAACCTGACGGTCAAGAGCGACAAACCGGTAGTCCTGGTCGGAGCAATGCGCCCCTCTACCGCTATCAGCGCCGACGGACCTCTTAACTTATACAATGCCGTCGTTGTGGCCGGAGCAAAAGAGTCCAAAGGGAAAGGTGTTTTAGTGGCAATGAACGGAAGCGTGCTTGGTGCTGCAAGCGTATTGAAGATGAACACTGTTGACGTGCAGACCTTCCAAGCTCCCAACGCGGGTGCACTCGGTTATGTACTGAACGGCAAGGTCACGTATAATATGTCGTCTGTAAAGAAACACACCACCCGCTCGGTATTTGATGTTACCAATCTGAACTCACTCCCCAAAGTGGGAATTGTCTACAGCTATTCAAACATCGAGGCTGACATGGTGACCCCGATGCTAAGCAATGGCTATAAGGGTATCATCCATGCAGGAGTAGGCAATGGAAACATTCACAAGAATATATTCCCCGTATTAACGGAAGCCCGCAAAAAAGGTATTCTCGTAGTCCGTTCGTCAAGAGTGCCGACGGGTCCCACTTCGCTCGATGCAGAAGTAGACGACGCACAGTATCAGTTTGTCGCATCACAGGAACTGAATCCCCAGAAAGCACGTGTCCTGCTGATGCTTGCACTGACCAAAACCACCGACTGGAAACAGATTCAGGAATATTTCAACGAATATTAAAAACAGATAGAAATGATAAAGAAACTCACATTTATACTTCTGGCTGCGGGCTGTACACAAATCATGTACGCCCAAAGCACGGAGAAGAACGAGAAGTTCCTTGAAAACAAGACCCTATTTGAAGAACTCACCAATGTAAAGAAAAAACAAGATAAGTTCAACTTATTCCTCAATATGCAGGGCAGCTTCGATGCAAACTTCCGCGACGGCTTCGAAGAGGGAGCTTTCAAAATGAGGCAACTCCGCATTGAAGCCAAAGGAAATATCAACAACTGGCTTTCGTACCGATACAGGCAACGGCTGAACCGCTCGAACGACAGTAGCGGCAACATAGACAACCTTCCTACTTCCATTGACATTGCAGGGATAGGTGTGAAACTGGGAAAAGGATTTTCTATTTTTGCCGGTAAGCAATGCACCGCATACGGCGGTATCGAGTTCGACCTGAATCCTATCGAGATATATGAATACAGCGATATGATTGAGAACATGAGCAACTTCATGACCGGTTTGAACATCGGATATGACATCAATGCCCACCAGCAGTTGAACCTGCAAATACTGGACAGCCGCAACGGCTCTTTCAACAAGACGTATGGAGTTGAAACCGAAGACGGCGAACAGCCTACCATAGAATCGGGCAAGCTGCCGCTCGTATACACCCTGAACTGGAACGGTAATTTCAATGACATATTCAAGACACGCTGGTCCGCCTCTATCATGAACGAAGCAAAGGACAAGAATCTTTATTATTTTGCATTTGGTAATGAATTGAACTTGAATAAGTTCAACATGTTCCTCGACTTCATGTACTCCAAAGAAGGTATTGACCGCAAGGGTATCATGACAGGAATAACGGGCAGTATGGAAGGACACAATGCTTTCGATGCCGGATATTTTTCAATGGTAACCAAGTTGAATTACCGTTTCCTGCCTAAATGGAACGCTTTCGTAAAAGGAATGTATGAAACAGCATCTCTCACCAAACAGCAGGGAGATTTGGAAAAAGGCAAATACCGCACCGCATGGGGTTATTTTGCCGGTGTGGAGTTCTATCCTATGGATACCAACTTGCATTTCTTCCTTACATACGTAGGACGCTCCTATGACTTCACCGCCCGCGCCAAAACACTCGGACAAGAGAACTATTCTACAAACAGAGTATCGGTGGGATTCATTTATCAGTTACCGATGTTCTAGATTTTTACGTTGCTCCGCTTCCACCCGTTAGACAATGCTCGTTCCGAGCGTGCCCAAAAGAAAATCCCTCTCAGAAATAATCTGAGAGGGATTATTGAGGTTCCTGGCGGATTCGAACCGCCGTACACGGTTTTGCAGACCGCTGACTAAGCCACTCATCCAAGGAACCAATCTTTCTCGTTTGCGGTTGCAAAGGTAGTCATTTTTTTGAAACTACCAACTATCAACAGCATTTTTTCTTTATTTCTTTTTTACCGTCACTGCATTCCAAGCGTTTCTTTTCGTACAATTGCTTTAATTCACAGCCTGTTGCACAATTCTCGCAAGGATTACGTTTTTCTTTTACTTTCATGAAAAAAGCATAAACACGCTGTCCAATACGGACGATACACAACAATAAAATGAGAGCTACCGCCCAATTTTGCCAATTACTCATCCAAACAGCCCCCTATCTGATAAATTGCAAAGGACACCACCCATGCAAGGACAGTAGTGTACACCGCTGCAAACAAAGCCCATTTCCAACTGCCCGATTCTCCTTTAATGGCCGCTAAGGTGGCGATGCACGGGAAATATATCAATACAAACACCATATAGCCAAAAGCCACCAACGGAGTAATCGGAATCCGTTCGCCCAAGCTCACCGCATCGGCTTCGGCATCATCTGCATACAGAACTCCCAGCGTACTTACCACCAGTTCCTTGGCCCCTACACCGGAAAGGATACCGACACCCAGTTTCCAATCAAAGCCTAACGGCGCTATCACTGGTTCAACAGCCTTGCCTATTCTGCCGATATACGAGTTTTCCTGCTGTTCGGCCACATCCTGATATGCATCGTGGTCCGGATAATACCCCAACGCCCATATCACAATGGAAGCCACCATGATGATACCTCCCATTTTGCGCAGATATTGCGCGCCTTTCTCCCAAGTATGGCGAAAAATGGACTTCGACGTCGGTATGCGGTAAGGAGGAAGCTCCATAACAAACGGCGTGTCATCTCCCTTTACCAGAAAGCGACAGAAAAGTCGTGCCATAACCACAGCCAGTAAAATGCCGATAGCATAGATTATCAGCAATACCAAACTGGCATTGTTCGGGAAAAACGCCCCCACCAACAGCAAATAAATAGGCAAACGTGCACTGCACGACATCAGTGGATTGATAAGCATGGTCACCAGTCGGCTCTTCCGGTTTTCAATAGTACGCGAGGCCATAATAGCCGGTACATTGCAACCGAATCCCATAATCAGAGGGATAAAAGACTTGCCGTGCAGTCCCATCTTATGCATTATCTTATCCATGATAAAGGCGGCACGCGCCATATATCCGGAATCCTCCATCAAAGATATGAAGAAATATAGAATCAAGATATTGGGCAAAAAGACAATCACCCCGCCTACACCGCCGATAATGCCGTCCACTAACAAATCCTTCAGCGGTCCTTCAGACATGTTGTCACGCACCAGACTGCCCAACGCACCTACCAGCCATTCAATGCCCTGCATGGGATAATCTCCCAAGATGAATGTTCCTTCAAACATCAGATACAGGAACAGAAAAAAGATGGGATACCCCCATACGCGATGTGTCACAATGGAATCTATCACACGCGTTGTACGTGCCGTATCCTCTTGCTTGTCCACATAGGTTTCGCGAAGCGCGCCGGCGATAAAACCGTATTTGGCATCTGTAATGGCCTGCTCGCTATCTTCGTTTATTGCATTGCGCAGGCGTTGCACTTCGCGGTTACGGACTTCAATAATATCCTTCCCATTGGGAAACTCCTGTACGGTCTTCTCCAAATCCTCGTCATTCTCCAGCAACTTAATAGCAAGAAAGCGCGTGGAGTATTTATACCGTATATTCTCGTTGACACTGATTATGCGTTTCACCTCTTCAATGCTCCGCTCCAATTCCGGCCCGTGATTGATGTGGATGTGGCGGTAAAAGCCTGCCGGATGCTCCTTCTCCTCCTTATGAGTGCCGAAGTCATGGTCGGGTACATACTCCTTGTGCCAGTTGCGCAAATCATTCAGGATTTCGGCACGTATCTTACCTTTTTTATCCAGAAAATCACCACCCTCGTAAATGCCGATGATAATATGGAAAAGCTGTTCTATGCCTTTTCCGGTGCGACTGATGGTAGGCAGCATCGGCACGCCAAACAACTGACCGAGTTTTACGTAATCCAACGTGTTCCCGCTTGCTTCCAGTTCGTCGTACATGTTAAGCGCGATAACCATGCGCACGTTCATGTCAATCAACTGGGTGGTGAGATACAGGTTCCGTTCCAGATTGGAAGAGTCCACCACATTAATAATGATATCCGGAGTTTCGTTGATGATGTGATGGCGCACATAAATCTCTTCGGGAGAATAGGCAGAAAGCGAATAAGTGCCAGGCAAGTCGACGATGCGGAAATGATACCCCTGAAAGTCAAAATACCCCTCTTTAGCATCTACGGTGACACCGCTGTAATTACCCACATGCTCGTGCGAACCCGAGGCGATGTTGAAAAGGGATGTCTTGCCGCAATTGGGATTACCCACCAAAGCAACATTGATGGTGCGGCGTTTTCCTAAAGCGATACGTTTCAGTTCCTCTTCGTCCAAACGCATATCTTCGCTCCATCCCTCGTGATAGTCGAGCTGCACGGACTCCCGACACATTTCCTTTTCACCGACAATCTCAATCATCTCAGCTTCCTGACGCCGTAAAGAGATTTCATATCCCATCACCTTATACTTGATGGGGTCTTTCAGAGGGGCGTTCAGCAACACCTCAACGGTTTTCCCTTTGATAAATCCCATTTCCACGATTCGCTTACGGAAACCTCCGTGTCCCAGCACTTTAACGATTACTCCCTTCTCACCGGTTTTCAATTCGGACAAACGCATAGTCTTCTGCCTTTTTTATTTTTGCCGCAAAGATAAAGGATAAGTCCGTATAGCGCAAATAATTTAGAATGTTTTTAAATAAGAGGTATCAAAGAGAGCCGATTCTGCATTGTAAGCAAGCTGACAACGGTCTGCCAAAGCAACCTTTCGGCACGGAAGTAACAAAATCCGGGAAGAAACATGTATATTTGCCGCTATGGAAAAGGAAAAAGTAGCACAATATATCAACCGGAAACAGCTTTTGCAACCGACAGACAAGGTACTTGTCGCCCTAAGCGGCGGTGCGGATTCCGTCGCTTTATTACGACTGTTGCAAGCGTCGGGCTACGACTGCGAAGCTGCGCACTGTAATTTTCACCTGCGAGGTGCAGAATCCGACAGAGATGAGGCATTTGTCCGCCAACTGTGCGTAAAACAACAAGTACCGCTACACACCGTCCACTTCGACACCGCGCGCACTGCCGAAGAACGGCACATCTCCATTGAAATGGCCGCACGCGAACTACGTTACGGATGGTTTGAGGAAATACGGCAGAAAATCAATGCCGACGCCATTGCCGTGGCCCATCACCAGGACGACAGCGTGGAAACCCTCCTGCTGAACCTGATACGTGGTACGGGCATCAACGGGTTACGGGGAATACGCCCCAAAAACGGGCACATCGTACGTCCGCTGCTTTGCCTGGAACGAAAAGAAATCATCAGTTATCTGAACCGCATAGGGCAGGATTACGTAACGGACAGCACCAATCTGCAGGATGAATACACTCGTAACAAAATACGCTTGAACCTGTTGCCCATGATGCAGGAAATCAACCCATCCGTCAAAGAAAGCATTCTCAACACCGCCGAGCATCTGGATGGCGCATCCGCCATATATAAACAAGGGATAGACGAAGGCATAAAACGCGTGCGGACAGCAGAGGGCATCTGCATCGAGCGACTGATGCAGGAACCGGCCCCCGCAACATTGCTGTTTGAAATCCTATACCCGCTCGGCTTTAACACTGCCCAAATCGGAGACATATACCGTTCGCTGGAAGGACAGCCAGGAAAAATCTTCACTTCGGAACATTGGTGCATCGTGAAAGACCGCGAATATCTGCTGATTGAAGCACACCGACACCCCATACAACCCGCACTGGCAATGGAAGAACATGTCTTTACCCCGGATTTTGTCATTCCCCGCGACAAGAACACTGCCTGCTTTGATGCGGACAAACTGACACATCCTCTCCTTCTGCGCCCCTGGCGACAAGGGGACTCTTTTATTCCATTCGGCATGAAAGGCCGGAAAAAAGTAAGCGACTATATGACCGACCGGAAGTTCTCCCTTTTGCGCAAAGAGCAGCAATGGGTATTATGTTGCGGCGAAGAGATTATCTGGCTGATAGGTGAAAGAACGGACAACCGTTTCCGCATCGGTACCTCTACAAAACGGGTACTCACAGTCCGGCTTCTTCCCGCCGGGGACAGTCCTGTCACACCCTGAGCCCCAAGCGGTATAACTCTGCATCCGAAGAGTACCCCATTATCCATTTCATCTTTAGGTTAGAGATACAGAACTTTAACCTAAAAACGGATCTCTCCAGCCAAAAGACACCCATCTTCAGGCCGGAGATAAAGTTCTTCTCCTACATTTACCGGCTTCTTACCTGAAGAGAACATCTCTCCTCTCCGACAAGAATCCTTCTCCTTAAGAACCTGATTAAATCTTCTTCAGCACTCCTTGTTTGAAGATATTTTTCTATTTTTATTCGTCACATACCCCGTTATGCTTCTTATAAAAACAAAAAAACAGACCGGATAGAGTTTCAAAAGAAGCTGAAAATACTCTTTGAACTCAATTTATGCCCGAAGGCAGATATGTCAGAATCTACTTACAAGATAATCCTATTTTCCTTCTGCTTCTTAAAGCAATCGGCAAGCAAGGCGGCAAACGGCGTATCAAAAGTACGGGCCTTTTGCGGACACCCTTTTACACAAGCACAGCAGCGAATACACTTTTCCACATCGGTACTACACTCATCGCCTTTCGCGATGGCGCCTGCCGGACAATGCTTCACGCAGTATCCGCAATGGTTGCAAAGTTCTGTGTCGACAGCCGGAATGCGCGGCATAGGAACTCCGTTTTTGCGTAGTTTCACCACCTTCCGCAAGAAACGGAATAACGGAAAAAACGCCTGACGGGGACGTTGAATACGGTTGACGTCAACGGCATAGAGCTTATCCATGTCGGCTGCCGCTTCGATTTTAGTCCGTATCTTAGCGCCGAAAGTTTCAGCAAACTGCAAGTCATCTGCATCCGGCCGCCCTGCAGCTATGGGATTTTGCTGCGTACTGTACGAATGCTCGCCTACAAACGTAGCACCGGCAATCACTTTAAACCCTCTGTCCGATGCAAATGCGTCCAACTCCACCAATGCTTTTTCATAGGCACGGTTACCATACACAGCAACCAGCACCGCCGGAGCACCGGAAGCATGAACGTCTTTCATCCGCTCCAATGCCAGGGGTGCCACCTTCCCGCCATAGACGGGGACGGTTATTACCGTCAAGGTGTTTTCAGGAATTTCCAATTTGCCGGCCGGGTGGAAAGTAAGGTCTGTCCGGGCAACATCGGAAATGCCCGTACCGCGAACAATCGCCTCGCCCACTTGTTTAGAGGTATGGGTAGGCGAAAAAGTAATCAAACGAACTGCATATATATTCATAAATCTGTTTCTTATATAATAATGAAACAAAGATAGACTTTTAAAATTAAAAAAAAGACGATTTATTTATGAAACCAAAAATTATTATTACCTTTGTGCCGTTGAAACATTCTGCAACTCCTTGCTGAGGTGAGGATTGTTAGTCAGATTTCCGGTTCAATAACAAATATCCCTATTAAATCATAATTTACAAAAGGTAGACTTACCGATATAAGTAAAAACCATTCACACATATACTATATGTATAATATCATTCAATTAAACGACAAAAATTTGTCGGAACTGCAAGCTATTGCCCAAGAATTGGGTATCAAAAAAACAGACTCTCTCAAAAAAGAAGAACTCGTTTACAAGATACTTGACGAACAAGCCATTGCTGGAGCAACCAAGAAAGTAGCAGCCGACAAATTAAAAGAAGAACGTAAAGGGGACAAGCAAAAACGTTCTCGCGTAACGGTCAAGAAAGAAGCAGCGGACAAGGTATTCACAGCCAATAAGAACGGTGAACTCACAAAAGGGAAAACCGAAGAAGCACCTGCCGTACAAGCAGCAGAGGCGGCTAAAGAGCCGACCGTAGCCGCAACTCCCGCAGCAGAGACTGAAGTTCCCAAACGCAAACCGGGACGTCCTCGCAAAGTAAAACAAGAAGCGGCTCCCGCAGCGGAAACACCTAAAACTGTTCCGGCAGAAACTAAAGTAGAAACTACAGAGCCGAAAAAAGCAGAACCCAAGAAAGTTGTTGCAGCCCCCCAGCCTACACCGGATGAAAGTCCTGTCTTGCCGGAAGCAGAGGATGACTTTATCCCCATCGAGGATTTGCCAACCGAAAAAATAGAACTGCCGTCAGAGCTCATCGGCAAATTCGAAGCCACCAAAGCAGAAACTCCTGTTCCTGCAACAGAGCAACCGCAACAGCGCTCCCGTCTTCGCCTCCGCGATAACAATACGCCATACAACAACAATCGTAACAATAACAACCAGCGTCCTGCACAACAGCAGCAACGTCCTGCACAACAACAGAACAACAACGAGAATTATGTTGCTCCCGAACGCAAGCCGGCAATAGAACGTGAAAAGGCGTACGAATTCGACGATATACTCACAGGAACCGGCGTATTGGAAATCATGCAGGACGGTTATGGATTCCTGCGCTCATCCGATTATAACTACCTTTCTTCTCCCGATGATATTTACGTTTCACAATCACAAATCAAGCTGTTCGGTCTGAAGACCGGTGATGTAGTGGAAGGTGTTATCCGTCCACCCAAGGAAGGAGAGAAATATTTCCCGCTGGTAAAAGTATCCAAGATTAACGGACGTGACCCGGCTTTTGTACGCGACCGTGTACCGTTCGAACATCTCACCCCGCTCTTCCCGGACGAGAAATTCAAACTTTGCAAAGGCGGATATTCCGACTCCCTGTCTGCCCGCGTAGTAGACCTCTTTGCGCCCATTGGTAAAGGCCAGCGCGCACTAATCGTAGCACAGCCCAAAACGGGTAAGACTATTCTGATGAAGGACATTGCCAACGCCATTGCAGCCAACCACCCGGAAGTGTACATGATTATGCTATTGATTGATGAACGTCCGGAAGAAGTTACCGACATGGCCCGTACCGTAAATGCAGAGGTTATTGCCTCTACTTTCGACGAACCGGCAGAACGTCACGTGAAAATAGCAGGCATTGTTTTGGAGAAGGCCAAAAGAATGGTAGAATGCGGACATGACGTTGTTATCTTCCTTGACTCCATAACACGTTTGGCACGTGCCTACAATACTGTTTCCCCGGCTTCGGGTAAAGTATTGTCCGGAGGTGTGGACGCCAACGCACTGCACAAGCCGAAACGCTTCTTCGGTGCTGCCCGCAACATTGAAGGCGGTGGTTCGCTGACCATCCTTGCTACGGCGCTTATAGATACCGGTTCCAAAATGGACGAAGTGATCTTTGAAGAGTTCAAAGGTACTGGTAATATGGAACTGCAACTCGACCGCAACCTGTCCAACAAGCGCATCTTCCCGGCTGTCAATATCGTTGCTTCCAGCACTCGTCGCGATGACTTGCTGCAAGACAAGCAAACACTGGATCGCATGTGGATTCTCCGCAAGTATCTTGCCGATATGAACCCGATAGAGGCAATGGACTTCGTAAAAGACCGTTTGGAAAAAACCAAAGACAACGATGAATTCCTGATGAGCATGAACGGTTAAATGCCTACACGGAAAAGAACCAACTAAGATATAAAAGCAAATATTTGAAAAAGAGCGGAATAGCCATAAGTTATTCCGCTCTTTTTCAATGTTATTATATAATAAAAAGCAAAAGCATGGAGAATAAACATGATTTCAGTCTTCCCGTCAGTTGGAACGGATATATTTTATGCTTCAAGGCAATCTGCTGCAAAGCCATAATAATATTCTGTCCTTAAAAGAAGGCAGTTACAGGTATTTTTTGTACTTTTGCGCCTCAATAAGAGTAATTTGTAATTTAGTAATTGTAATTAGATACTATGTTCGATAATTTAAGCGAGAGACTTGAGAGGTCGTTTAAAATTTTGAAGGGTGAAGGTAAAATCACCGAAATTAATGTAGCGGAAACGCTGAAAGATGTGCGTAAAGCACTTTTGGATGCTGACGTAAACTATAAAGTTGCCAAGAGTTTTACTGATACCGTTAAGGAAAAAGCTTTAGGACAAAACGTGCTGACAGCTGTAAAACCCAGCCAGTTAATGGTAAAAATCGTACACGATGAGTTAACACAACTCATGGGTGGCGAAACTGCGGAAATCAATATTGATTCCAAACCGGCTGTTATTTTGATGTCCGGTCTGCAAGGTTCCGGTAAGACTACTTTCTCCGGAAAGTTGGCACGCATGCTGAAAACCAAAAAGAACCGGAAGCCCTTATTGGTGGCTTGCGACGTTTCCCGCCCCGCCGCTATCGAACAGTTGCGCGTACTGGCAGAGCAGATCGAAGTGCCCATGTATTCCGAACCTGATAGCAAAGACCCGGTGAGCATAGCCCAAAATGCCATACAGGAAGCTAAAGCCAAAGGATATGACCTCGTAATCGTCGATACAGCCGGTCGTCTGGCCGTAGACGAAGAGATGATGAACGAAATCGCCGCCATCAAATCCGCCATCAATCCGAATGAAATCTTGTTCGTAGTGGATTCCATGACCGGACAGGATGCCGTAAACACAGCCAAAGAATTCAACGAACGTCTGGACTTCAATGGTGTGGTATTGACCAAGTTGGACGGTGACACTCGCGGTGGTGCCGCCCTTTCTATTCGTACTGTAGTAAACAAGCCTATCAAGTTTGTAGGAACCGGCGAAAAACTGGACGCTATCGACCAATTCCACCCTGCCCGTATGGCAGACCGTATTCTGGGTATGGGCGACATCGTGTCATTGGTAGAGCGTGCACAAGAACAATATGATGAAGAAGAAGCCAAACGTCTGCAAAAGAAAATTGCGAAGAACCAGTTTGACTTCAACGACTTCCTGAGCCAGATTGCACAAATCAAAAAAATGGGTAACTTGAAAGAACTCGCTTCCATGATACCGGGGGTAGGCAAAGCTATCAAGGATATCGATATTGACGACAATGCTTTCAAAAGCATCGAAGCGATTATCTACTCCATGACTCCGGAAGAACGCAGCAACCCGGCCATCCTAAACGGCTCGCGCCGCCAGCGTATCGCCAAAGGCAGCGGCACGAACATTCAGGAAGTAAACCGTTTGCTGAAACAGTTCGACCAGACCCGTAAAATGATGAAAATGGTGACCGGCAGCAAAATGGGCAAGATGATGCCGAAACTGAAACGATAAGAAAGAAAAATATCCTGCATATAAATCCCGCTAATTTCATAGTTCGAATGAAGTCAGCGGGATTTTTGCTTTATTCGGTTATTTGACCTATTTTTGCGAATAATGCCATGTAAATAATAACCAATACAATAATATTGAATATGACACTAATTGACGGAAAAGCAATTTCCGAACAGGTAAAACAGGAAATTGCAACAGAAGTAGCTGAGATAGTGGCGCGCGGCGGAAAACGCCCGCATTTGGCAGCTATCCTTGTAGGACACGACGGTGGCAGCGAAACCTATGTAGCAGCCAAAGTAAAAGCTTGTGAAGTATGCGGATTCAAGTCCTCACTCATTCGTTATGAGACAGATGTAACGGAAGAAGAGCTGCTGGCGAAAGTGCGCGAACTGAATGAGGATGCAGATGTAGACGGTTTTATCGTCCAGCTGCCTTTGCCAAAACATATATCGGAACAAAAAGTGATTGAAACAATCGACTACCGCAAAGATGTGGATGGCTTCCATCCTATCAATGTAGGACGTATGTCCATAGGATTGCCTTGTTACGTTTCCGCAACTCCTAACGGAATTCTCGAATTGCTGAAAAGATACAAAATAGAAACTTCCGGAAAGAAATGCGTTGTACTGGGGCGCAGCAATATCGTAGGCAAACCCATGGCTGCCCTAATGATGCAAAAGGCTTATCCCGGTGACGCCACAGTAACCGTTTGCCACAGCCGCAGTAAAGACCTGGTAAAAGAGTGCCAAGAAGCCGATATTATCATCGCAGCTATGGGACAACCTAACTTTGTAAAAGCGGAAATGGTGAAAGAAGGCGCAGTTGTCATTGACGTAGGTACTACCCGTGTACCGGACGCAACCAGAAAATCCGGTTTCAAGCTGACCGGTGATGTCAAGTTCGATGAAGTAGCTCCCAAATGTTCATTCATCACTCCCGTACCTGGTGGTGTAGGTCCCATGACCATTGTCTCTTTAATGAAGAATACATTGTTGGCAGGCAAGAAAGCTATTTATCAATAATAAGGATGATGAAAGCGCTCATCTCCCTTATCTTTCTACTATATAGCGTAACCCTTTCCTCACAGGAAAGGATTACGCTATTATTTGTAGGAGACTTAATGCAACACCGGGCGCAAATAGATGCCGCCCGCACTTCCGACGGGAAATATGATTATTCTCCTTGTTTCTCCCTTGTAAAGGAAGAAATCTCCCGTGCCGATATTGCAATAGGTAATCTTGAGGTGACTCTCGGTGGAAAACCTTATCAAGGCTATCCTACTTTCAGTGCACCCGACGAATATCTGCAAGCTATCAAAGATGCCGGATTCGACGTTCTTCTCACAGCAAACAATCATTGCCTGGATCGCGGCAAGACCGGATTGGAACGAACCATCACACAAATCGAATCATTTTCCATACCCTATGCAGGTACTTACCGGAACGCTATAGAACGTAAACAACTCTATCCTCTCTTCATCCGGAAAAAAGGTTTCTGCATAGCCATACTCAACTACACTTACGGCACTAATGGAATCAAGGCATCTGCACCCAACATCGTCAATTACATTGACAAAAAAACAATTCTAAAAGACATACATAGCGCCCAAGCCGTACGCCCGGATGCTATTATAGCCTGTATGCATTGGGGAGAAGAATATCAATCACTTCCGAACCGTGAGCAATGCGAGCTTGCCGACTGGTTGCTGAAACAGGGGGTGACCCATATTATCGGTTCGCATCCGCACGTAATCCAGCCTATGGAATTACGCACGAACGGCAATCAACAGCATGCCATCGTCTATTCTTTAGGAAACTTCATCTCCAATATGAGCGCTGCAAATACAGACGGTGGACTCATCTTTACGCTGCAACTTGAAAAATATCCTCTCCCCAAGCCCATCCGTCCATTACAAAACCATTCAAGTCATTCACCGTCGCCCGAATCTTTTGCCTCTTCTTTTCCATTTGCCCGTGTCGTCCGATGCGGATACACTTTAGTATGGACCGGCCGCCCCACTCTCACCGGAGAAAAAAATTACATTTTATATCCTTCTTACTCACCACATAGCCATTTGCCGCAATCAGCCCGTAACCGTCTGAATATCTTCATTAAAAACACTCGAAAGTTCCTGGTACAGCATAATACAGAAATTTATGAAAATAATAAATAGCTATTTTTTTGCAAAAAAAACGCCAAAACATTTGTAATATCAAAGATTATCCATATCTTTGCACCGCATTTAAGAAATGCAACAACATGGTGACTGTAGTTCAGTTGGTTAGAGCGTCAGATTGTGGTTCTGAATGTCGAGGGTTCGAGTCCCTTCAGTCACCCAAGAAAAAGAGGAATTTCAGTGATGATTTTCCTCTTTTTTTATTATATACCCCCTTTACCGGGACTCAGGGTTCAGTTCGAAAAACGGGTCAATGTAAAAACCTGAGGGGTAATATTTGTAAAAATCCTATCTTTGCATAAAACTAACTCAGAAATCTTATGGACAACAACGGCTACCGTCTCCTTCTTCCTGAAGGGACATTGGATTATTTCATCATCTCGGACGTAAAGGAAAGCGCATCGGAAATAGTGATTTATTTAGAAGAAAAGAATGAAGTTCCTAAAGAATACGCAGGAATGAAAGTTGAGAGCAAGGGTTTTTACGAACCTGTTGTGGTTCAGGATTTCCCCATACGCGGCAAGAAGCTTTTTCTGAACGTGCGCCGGCGCAGGTGGGTTGTCAAGGATGAGAACCGTTACGTGAGCCGTGACTGGAAAC
>CDTY01026987.1_pt1 | contig 14823 bp, 15 predicted proteins | sample 557731 | NCBI WGS metagenome assembly CDTY01 (sample SAMEA3182101, study PRJEB8094) | gut metagenome | biome: human; feature: gut; material: Stool; isolation source: human stool | place: Canada | collected 2013-02-12
ACAAACGTGCTATAATGATTACGATTATTACTATAACAAATATTTTTGATATAAAACAAAAAAGTGATGCTTTGGTTTCGATATTTTAAACTAAAATACTAATATTCTCGAAAACTGAGGTGAAGTATGTACGATGAAAGCTGGCTGCCGCGTATCGGCAGTAATATCCGCCTGCTGCGCGGTGCCTGTCAGTTCAACCAGCAGCAGTTTGCCGAACGTATCGGCATCAGTCAGACCCATCTGAGCAATATCGAGCATAACAATGTGCAGGTCAGCCTAAAGCTGCTGGTGCGCAGCGCCAATGCTTTGGACTGCACGCTGGAAACACTGCTGGACAGAAAAGCGGCGGCTGAATGGGCACAGGCACATGATGCCGAGGCTGACGAACAGGCGGCGGGTGCAAAAAGCAATAGTGTGCCTGAAACTGCCGCCGCAGAAACTGACGAACAGGAGCAGTACTCGCTGGAGGAAGTGCGCCTGCTGCTGAAGCTGTTGCAGCTGAGTAAGGGCCGCTGAAGGCATTTTTACAGTTTGGATAAAAACTGACAATACCAGCTCCGCAGTAATAACTGCGAGGATATAAACAAGTTTTTCAAAGGGGGCGTCGCGGCAGAACAAAAAGCAGCAAAGACCGAAAAAGACCGAACTGGGAAAGAAAGGAGGCGCAAAGTGGCAGAACGAATACATATCGGTTTTGGGATCGACAAAAACTTCGGCAGATTTGCCGGGATCACCATCACCTCGCTGGCGCATAACAATATAGCTAACGAACTTATTATCCATATCGTCTACGACGAGATATTGCCGGAAGATATGGACAGATTAAAAAAGACAGAGCAGTTATACCGTAATTTGCAGCTGCACTTTTATCAGATCACCAGCACCGAGGGGATGACCTTTATCGTACCGCCGGGTCATATCACCCAGGCCATGTATTACCGCTATTTATTTGCCGAAATGCTGCCGCCCGAGATAACAAAAATCCTCTATCTTGATGCCGACATCATCTGCAAAGGCGACATCCTGCCCCTGTGGCAGACTGACCTGGAGGGCAGAGTTTTGGGGGCTGTACGTGACTGGGGTGAAGCCAAAAGCTGCGGTCGTATCGGCCTCAAAAACGGGCGCTATTTCAACTCCGGCGTCCTTTTGATGGACCTTGTAAAGTGGCGGCAGCAAAAGCTGACCCAGAAGCTGTTCCAGTGGCTGGAACAGCTTGGTGATACCAAAATACTGTGGGGCGACCAGGACGCGCTCAACGGTGTTATCGACGGTGATTTTGTAGAGCTGCCCAAAAAGTATAACTGCATCATCATCAATAATACTTTGCTGAAAGCTGACCCGGAAGACGTTATCGTGCATTATATCGACTATATCAAGCCGTGGCACATCTACTGCCTGGACAGTGAGGAGAAAAAATTGTACTGGCGCTATGTCCAAAAGTCACTGTGGGATGATCTGCAGCTGCTGGACGGGCACACAGTAGACACAACGGTAATGACGGCGCGGGTACTGTATAAAGAAGGCAGCTATGAAAAAGCGGTTTCGTATTACGAGGCGTTACTGAAGTACTTTTTAAAAGATAAGTATACTTAAGTGTTATTTAAAATGTTATTGAGTTGGATAAAAAAGCGGAAAGAAGGATGTAAAAAATGAGCAGGGAACAAAAATTAAGCAAAAAAATCGCCCATACTTTGCTGGCGATGTCGATTGTATATTCTGGTGGGATGAATGTGCTTTGTAATACGGTTTTCGCTGCCGGTAAGGGAGCTGATGGCGCTGATAAAAGCGAGAGTGTGGCAGTAACTGACAGTGTTTACACAGATACCTACACCGGCAATGATGGTGCTGACGGAGCTGCGGGCAGAACTGGAGAGAGCGGCGGCAACGGCGGTAAAATGGTCCTGGAGCTCACCGGCTCTGAAAATGTAGCTAATAATATCAGCTTTATTGCGACCGGCGGTAATGGTGGTGAGGGGATGATGGCTAAAGAGAATAGCAGCATCCCTTTTGGCGGCAATGGAGGCAGCGGCGGTGATGCTGCTGTTGATTTAGTTGTCAGCGGTACCGGTGTGAGTCATAAGGATGTTGCTTTAACAGTTAGCGGCGGCAGCGGCGCTAACTGCGGAGGGGGTGATGTATCGTCTTATACTGATATTACCAGCGATATGGTTCTTGGTAATGGCGGCGCAGGCGGCAAGGCAGAAGTGAGTATTACTGTTTCCGGTGCAAGCTATACGGCAGGAAATATTACTTTAACTGCTACCGGTGGTAATGGTGGAGAAGGAGATTCTAATGACTCAAAAGAATTGATAGTCGATGCTGATGGATCGGTAGCGCGTGTGGGCGGTGGCGGCGTCGGCGGCAATGCTTCAGCGGCGGGCTTTGTTTTAGGTGCTGGCAGCAGTCTGGTAGAGACTGTTACTGCTGCCGATGTTGTAATAACTGCTACCGGTGGTAAGGGCGGCTCTAATACACAAGGCTCAAGTTATATTTCAGGTGCTTTTGGCGGTATCGGCGGCGCTGCCGAAGCATATGGTATCAAAATAGCAGCATTGCTGTCGCAGGAGGTCGCTTTTACTGTTAACAGCATCGGTGTAACGGCGACTGGCGGCGCGGGTGGCAATACAGGTAAAACTGTGCACGATGCGGTAAAGTTGGTCGATGCTGGTGGAAACGCTGATGCCTATGGTATTTTTAACAATAAAGGTTCGTTAGCTGCCAGTGTTGCCGGCAATATTACGGCTGACGCTGCAGGCGGCGCTGCTGGTGAGATTGACATCGCTGCTGGTAGAACAATCAGTCAAACAGGCAGTACCGCTGTGGCAGTCGGTTCGTATAATGAAGCAGGCAGGAGTACTGTTCAGGCAGGCGATATTATAGCAACTGCAAACGGCGGCAACGGTGGCGTTGGCGGCAACGGTAATAACGGCAGCACTGGCAGAGAGGGCTGGTTCACTCCTGATGGTAACGGTGGTAACGGCTACAATGGTAATTCTGGCGGCATAGGCGGAACTGGCGGCACAAGTATAGCTGCCGGAGTGCAGAATAGCGATGGTATCAGCCTGATAACGGCAGCTAAGCTATCGGCTGCTGCGACTGGCGGTAACGGTGGTAACGGCGGTAACGGTGGTAACGGCGGTAACGGTGAAGATAAGTATGGGTCAAGTGATACCAGCGGTAATGGCGGTAATGGCGGTAATGGCGGTAATGGCGGCGATGGCGGCACAGGTGGCAGTGCTTTTGCTTACGGCGTGCAAAGCAGCGGTGGCACAATAGAACTTGCTGTTGATGTGATAGTGGCTGCTGCTACAGGTGGTACTGGCGGCAATGCAGGTAGTGCAGGCAATGCAGGTAGTGCAGGGAATGCAGGAGATGCTAGGAATGGCGCGTCGGCAGGTAGTGCAGGTAGTGCAGGTAGTGCAGGTAGTAGTGCGGCCGAAGCCAAAGCCTACGGCATTTATGCCGAGCAGAACGCCGTTGTCGACCTGCATGCCAAAACCAATAACGGCACGATCAAGATCGGCGCTAAGGCAGATAATGCGACAAGCACAGAAGCATATGCAGTGTATGCCGATAAGGCGACAGTGCTGTTCCACGATAATGCCATATTAAATACCAGTGACGGAGCTTCGACAACAGACAATAATGTACTTACATCTTTGAACAATGCCACCCTTGGTTTTGGCGGCACAGCTGCCAACAGAACTGTTACCGGCGGAGCCCTGCAGCTGGCAGGCAGCAATACCTTCAGGGTCAATACTGATTTAGCAGCAGGAACGGCAGATAAATTTACTTTTGACAGCCTGGCAGCAGGCAGCAGTACGGCGGCGCAGTATATCACTGTCGGTTATGACGCGGACCTTGACCCTTATAAAGCTGGCCATATCGAAGCCAGCGGCGGCACGCCGATAGACGTTTTGGAAATAACCAATTTGAACGGACAGGATTTAAATAATTTCACCGGCGGCATTTCTACCCTGGACAGTGCGATCTATCAGTTTAAAACTAATACTGATGTCAAAATTGAGAATAACAAAGTACAGATCACCGGTGTTACCACAACCAAAACAATGATCGCGTCTGAAAGCGTTAAAACAGCCAGCGATGCGCAAATGGCAATGGGCAGTATGTGGCGTATCGAAGGCAACAACCTGATGAAACGCATGGGCGAGCTGCGCAGCGATAAAGAAGCGGCAAAGGGCGGCGTCTGGGCCCGTTACTACCGGGGTGAACTGAGTGCCGACAGCGCTTATGACCGTGAGTTCAGCCAGGATTATACAGCCTTCCAGGGCGGCATCGACAAAGTGCAAGACTACAAAGGCGGCAAGCTCTATACAGGTATCGCCGTCAACCGTATCGACAGCAACGCCGGCTATACGGCAGGCAGCGGCGACCTGAGCAGTACCGGTGTAGGCGTATATGCCAGCTGGCTGGGCAGCAAAGGCCATTATCTGGACGTTATCGCCCGCGGCAGCAAGCTGACTAATGACTTTAAACTGGTCGATTTAAGCGGCAATGCCGCCAAAGCCGATTACGATACATGGGCTTATGGAATCAGCGCCGAATACGGCTACAGACAAAACCTGAACGCAGGCTGGTTCGTAGAACCGCAGGCCGAACTGAGCTTGGGCCATATCGGCAGCGCCGATTACACGATGTCTAACGGCGGCAGGATAGAAAACGACGGCGTCGACAGCGCTGTAACGCGCGTAGGTATTTTGGGCGGTAAAGAATTTACGATCGGCGGGCGGCCGAGCAATGCCTATGTCAAAGCATCAGTATTGCACGACTTCGGCGGCAATGGCGGTGCGACCGGCTACTACGGCAATGACAGTCTGGCTTTGCAGACAGGCGACCTGACCGGCACCTGGTATGAGATCGGATTGGGAGCTAACCTGGGCATCGCTAAAAACAGCAATTTGTATTTTGACGCCTTAAAAACCTTTGGCGGCGATCTGCGTACCGACTGGCAGTTCAACGCCGGGTTGAGATTCACCTTTTAAGTGAGGGTTTGAGACACTGGTAAGTTGCAGTAATAAGTTTAGTAAAGTAAAAAATCAGCGATATGAAGTAAGTTTCATATCGCTGATTTAGTTTGTTATTTTCTGCTTATGATGTAGGCCAAAAGGCGTAACCAGTACAGGAGCTTTGTGTATTTGCTATTGATGTCGTACCTCGTTTCTCTGTTTGTTTTACAGTTCTCTGTGTTTGCTGATGATGGCCCTGCTCAGTTCGTTCAGGCAGCTGGTGAGCTTATCCAGCCGCTGCTCCATGCGCAGCAGCAGATACCAGCTCAGCACCATCGGGAAACCGAAGTTGCCGACGGCGCTGAAGATCTCTTTGGTATCCATGGCGGTTAAGCCAGCACGGTAACGGTAACGACTTTGATGCGGGCTTCAACGAATTCGCTCAGCCCCAGGCCGCCGCTGGTCAGCACGCCTGCTTCGATGATCTTGGCGGCTGCTGCCTGCGCTTCGGCTAAGGTAACGTCTTCACGCGGGTCGGCGATGCTCAAAGTCTTTTTAGCGCCGTCGCTTTTGGTGAAGATGAGTTCTAAAGTTTTTTCCATGTTTGTTCTCCTTTATATTAGATTTTTGTTTCTAGGTGGGGTTTATTCTGCTTTGTCGAGTTCGGCTTTTTCGGTAACGTAAACGTTAACGACGGCGTGGCTCATAAGTTCGCCGATAGCTTCGGTAACTGCAAGGCATTTGGCGGCTTCGGCGTCCAGGCGGACACTGCCGACGGAGGTGCTTTTGGTTTGCATGGCGCCAAGGGAGTTGGTTCCGTTTTCTACGTCCATGGAAAGTTTGAGGGAAGTAGGATTTTTGCTGACAGTCATATTTTCAGCTCCTTTCATAATTTGGTTTTGTTTTTTGTGTTTGTAACCAGAGGTTACAGTGCTTTATTTAGTTTTTACTTTTTTATTATGAAGCTTTCTTGAAAGAAAGCTTCGCCAAGAACTTTGCGCACTGTGACAATTCCTGTTTAACTTTGCTCGCTGTCCGGCTTCCGGGCAACTCGGCATTGCAGTACAGAGAAAAGCTTTAGCTGCTAATCGTCAATGCCTCAAACAGTCCCTCCAGCGCTTACAGCTCACAGCGTACACAACGGAATGTGTCACAATGTGCGCTCAAAACCCTTGTACCGTACTATTCAGCTATGGATTTCATAAGCAGAGTATCGACCGCCTGATATTATCAATATTTACGGTCTATGGCAGTAAACCGTATGATACAGAGGGTTTTAAAGCGCAATCCAAATCTTAACAGCGCTGAAAGTTCTTTGCTGACTTTCTTTCAAGAAAGTCTAAAAAAGATAAAAAAGCTAAAGAAAAATAAAAAAGCTAAAGAAAAATAAAAAAGCTAAAGAAAAATAAAAAAGATTGAAGAAACCATTAAAAGAAAACATCGTGTTCTTTAAAAAGCAGCCCTTTTAAACAAGGGGCTGCTTTTTGCATACCACAGGGCCTTGCCCCTGATGACCTGCCCGCCGGGCTTCATAGCTCCGTCGCCGGGTGAATCGCGCAGATACCATAAGTCCCAGCGGGTTTCGGCATCGCCACTGTACGGTCCGTCAGCAGCGGTGCTGATGATGTTTGCATTTGCATAGTAGAGATGCTCCTTTTAGATTTGATTGGCAAGGGGGTAAAACCCTCACGCTATATATAGGGCAGCGAGAGGGATAAAAGTTTACATCGGTTTGAAATTTTTTTTGCAAGGTGGTTTTTAACAGCAGCTCATAACATTTTAGTGATATTTGTGAACAACATGTGAAATTGAATTTTGGCATGTAAACTTTTCCGGTGTTCGCTGCCCTATATATAGTGACAGTATTCAGTACTGAATTTGTTAGCAGAGTTTTTAAGACTTACAGGGTTTTACTGCTTATGACTTTGACCTTGAATCTAACAAAGAAATACTTACAGCAAAGTAAAGCAATACTTATTTAGTAAGTACTGAATACTGCCATAAATACTTGCACGACGAGCGGCAAAACATGCAGAGAAGTCTGTTTCAGGCCAGCCTGTGGATTATGAAGCCAATAAAAAACGTCTGCAGAATCTTATAAAAATATTGTCTAGAAGAATATAAAATAAAAATATGGCAGACTAATGTTGTATTTGCTGATATAAATTCGTTTGTGGGCAAAAGAAGTTGTTGCAAAAACTAATTGTTTGTAGTATTATTTTATAAAATAGAATAATATATAATAATCAAATCAGAAAAAATAAGTAAAACAAAAGTAGTTGGTCCGGTAGTTGAAACGATTATATGGGTAAGAGTGGTGTAGAGGGTAAAATGAAAAAACAGCGTTATGATCTAAATGATTTAGGTAGTAATGTGAAGATGATGCGGAAGGCAAGAAAAATTTCGCAGGTGAAATTATCGGAAGCCCTGCAGATGTCGCAGCCGCATCTAAGTAATCTGGAGTGCGGCAGGACGTTGATCAGTCTGGAGATACTTGTCAAACTGGCTGACGTGTTTGATTGTTCGGTAGAAGATATTCTATTGTGCAGTCAGGAAAAAGTTAAAGCAGTAAATTAAAAGGGTTAGAACAAAATAAAAGCAACAGCTTAAACAGCTGTTGCTTTTTTATATGTGTATTCATTGTTTTTACAGCATCTGCCCAAAGGTATAAAGCAGTTTGAGGGCGTAAACAAAAATAACGGCGCCGCAGATGCGGTTGATCCATTGCATATGGCTGGGGCACAGATTTTGGCAGCAGGTTTTGAAGATGCCTGTAAGCCCGAAGAACCACAGGCAGGAGGCTGCTGCTACGCCGCTGATAAAGAGTGAGGCAGTATCGGCAGGCAGTGATGAGCGAAAGGCGCCCAGCATCAGCGTACCGTCGATAACGGCCTGCGGGTTGAACCAGGTAACGGTAAAGGCCAGCGTAGCCGTTTGCCACAGCGTCGGCTGGCTGTAAGCAGAGGTGTCTGTCTGCACCTGCGCATGCAGCAGCTGCCAGGCCAGATAGATCAAGATCAGTCCGCCGCCGCCGAGCAGTGCTTTTTGCAGTAGCAGACTGTGTTCGATCACAAGGCCGATGCCCCAAAAGCAGGCCAGCGCCAGGCTGATGTCAAAGAAGGCGACGATGCCTGCAGTGACGAGGGCAATGCCTAAAGGCGCGGTGAGCGCCGTATTGATGATAAAAAGATTTTGGGCGCCGATGGGGGCAAGATAGGCCAGCCCCATGGTAAGACCCTGTAAAAAAATTTCCAAAGCAGATTCCTCTCGATACTGAAGGCTGTGCCGATTGATCAGAGTACGGCCTGCAGCAGTGCAAAGACGGCGGCGCCGCTGACTATCGCCAGCCCCAGTGATTTTGTTTTATAGACCAGCGGGAAGATGATGACGGTCGACCACAGGTACAGGTTGTTCAGTCCCAGATCCGGGCTGCCTGCGGGCAGAAAGACGTCGGGCAGAACCAGCGCGCCGAAAATAGCTGTCGGCACATAGGTGAGCCAGGTTTTGAACCAGCGTGGTACAGGTTTGCCGGCCAGCAGCAAAAAAGGGATGATACGGGAAATATAGGTGACGCCCATCATAATGAAAATGGCGCCCCAAACGTATTCAGCGGACATTATCAGCACCTCCCGCATGGCGTTCGGTGATATAGCAGGCGGCGCCGGAGGCGGCCAGAGTTGCCAGCACGATATGCAGCTTATAGGGAACGATCTGCGAAAGCAGGATCGCCAGAAGCCCTGATACCAGCCCGGTGATGATCATTTTCCGGTCGGTGAGATAGTTGACCCAGATGCCGAGGAACATGGCGATCAGCAGATAGGAGACCAGCTCGGTAGGCGGGTTGAGATAAGCGGCGGCATAGCAGCCGAGGGTATTGCTGAGCGACCAGACGGCGCAGGAGGTGATGTTGAGCCCCAGGGCTTCTTCGCACGTCCAGCGGGGATCTGTTTCTGTTTCAAAGGCGTTCAGGTTGACGGCAAAGGTCTCGTCGGTGATGCCGTGGGCATAGCCGATAAGAAAGTTTTTGCTGCGGCCGTTAAAAAAATTCATCAGCGTGGAGCTGAATAAAAGATGACGCAGGTTGACGATAAAAATAGTGAGTCCGATAGAAACGAGGGCCGCACCCTGGGCCATCATGGCGATGCCGATGAACTGACCGGAGCCGGCGAAAACGAGCACGCTCATCCCTAAGGCTTCAAGCGGTGTGAGACCTGCCTGCTGTGCCAGAATACCGCAGGCGATGCCAAGGGCCAGATAGCCGATGGCGATGGGAATAAGCTTTTGCAGGACACGTCGGTTGACTGTTATAGATGACACGGATGGACACTCCCCTTATTTAAAACGACTTCCTCTATTATAACTTATTTTGGATGGATAAGAAACCGGGAAAAGTGTTATATTTATTACGCCGCAGGAAAATATTTTTTACAGCGCTGGTGTTTGCTGCGGCGACGCTTGCGTTTTAGCAGAGAACTGAGTAAAATAATATAGATAAGGACTAATTTGATTTTAGCATGTGTTTGTATATACATACGACGCTGGAGGAGGTTTTTTAGATGACACAGATCAGACCGTTCTGCGGGCTGCGTCCGGTGCCGGAATATGCGGCAGAGATCGCTGCTTTGCCTTATGACGTGATGGATACCGAAGAGGCGCGGCAGATACTTAATAAGAACCCGCTGAGCTTTTTGCGGGTGACAAAATCGGAAGCGACGATGTCGGATTGTATCGATCCGCACAGCCAGGCAGTTTATAAGATGGCGAAAACAAATCTCGACAGGTATCTGTCCGACGGGCAGATGAAAAAAGATACGACGCCCTGCTACTATATTTACCGTCAGCAGATGGGGCAGCATATCCAGATCGGCCTTGTGGCCGCTGCTTCGGTGGAGGAATACCGCGAGAACATTATCAAGAAGCACGAGCTGACCAGGCATGATAAAGAGCAGGACCGGGTCAATCATATTCTGGCGACAGAAGCACAGACCGGCGCTGTTTTTTTAACTTATAAGGGCAAGCCCGAGATCAATACTTATGTTTTGAGCCTGATGGGAGCCAAAAAGCCGGTATATGATTTTACGTCGGAGGACGGCGTGCAGCACACACTGTATGTGGTGGAGAATCTGATGGAGATCGCCGAGCTGACCCGTCTGTTTGAGGACGTGCCTGTAATGTATATTGCCGACGGACATCACCGCAGTGCTGCGGCTATGCGTGTGGCTGACGAGCTTGGCAAAACGCCGAGGCATGGTTCTAACGAAGAATATAGCACTTTTTTAGCGGTCATTTTTCCCGATAATATGATGCAGATCATGGATTATAACCGTTTGGTCAAAGACCTGAACGGTTTGTCTATGGAAGAATTTTTAAGCAGAGTCGGAGAAAAGTTTGAGATCAGCGAGCTGGAAAACGGCCCGAAGCCGGAAGCGCGGCATCAGTTCAGTATGTATCTGACCGGAAAATGGCGCCGTCTGACTGCGAAGGAAGGTACCTTTGCCGCGGATGATGTGATCGGGTCGCTGGACGTTTCGATCTTGCAGGATAATCTGCTGGCGCCGCTCCTGGGCATCAAAGACCCGCGTACGGATGAGCGCATCAATTTTATGGGCGGTATCCGCGGGTTGGATGCTTTGGCGGCTAAAGTAGACGCAGGGGCCTACAGTGTGGCTTTTGCCATGTATCCGACGTCGATGGAGGAGCTGATCAAGGTAGCTGATGCCGGTAAGATCATGCCGCCGAAATCGACCTGGTTTGAACCTAAGCTGCGCGATGCGATGGTCGTGCATTTGATCGGAGAAGATGAATAATGAAACGTATCTATAATTTTAATGCCGGTCCGGCCATGCTGCCGCTGGAAGTGCTGCAGGAGGTACAGTCCGAGCTGCTGGATCTGCAGGGCAGCGGTATGTCGATTTTGGAAATGAGTCACCGCGCGCCGATTTATGAAAAAATCAATGCTGAGGCGGAAGCCGACATCAAGGAGCTTTTGGGTCTGGGCGACGATTATTGCGTGCTCTTTATGGGAGGCGGCGCCAGCCTGCAGTTTTCGATGGTGCCGATGAATTTTTTGGGGGCTGGACAAACGGCGGCTTATGCCGTGACCAGTAATTTTTCGGATAAAGCTGTAAAAGAGGCGGAAAAGGTAGGCAAGGTCGTTATCCCTTTCAGCAGTAAGGCTGAAAAGTATGACAGGGTGCCGCAGCCGGGCGAGATCAGGCTGCCGGAAAACTGCGCTTATCTGCATATCACGGCTAATAATACGATCGAAGGCACAGAGTACAGCGTTTATCCTGAAACCGGTGCTGTACCGCTGATCGCGGATATGTCTTCGGATATTTTGAGTAAACCGATCCCGGCGGAGAAGTTTTCGCTGATTTATGCCGGGGTACAGAAAAATATCGGGCCTGCCGGCGCGGTAGCAGTCATTGCCCGTAAAAAATTTATTGAGGGGCGTTCTAAAGCTCTGCACAGTATGCTGAATTACGAAACTCATCTTGATAACGGTTCGCTGTATAATACGCCGCCGGCTTTTGCGGTCTATATCGTCGGCAAGGTTGCCAAGTGGCTGAAGGCGCAGGGCGGACTGGTGATGATGGAGCAGCGCAATGCGGCTAAGGCCAAGATAGTTTATGATGTGATCGATATGTATCCTGATTTTTTCCGCGGCTTTGCCAAAACTGGCAGCCGTTCGCTGATGAACGTGACTTTTGGACTGCCGACCGAAGCGCTGGAGAAGCGTTTTGCGGTCGAGGCCGAGGAGCTGGGGATGGGTGGACTGAAGGGACACCGCAGTGTTGGCGGACTGCGGGCCTCGATTTACAATGCGATGCCGCTGGCAGGCTGCGAGAAGCTGGCTGAATTTATGGAAGCTTTTTATAAAATACATAAATAATATTGACCGGTAAATAGCTGACGCTGCTTGCGCAAAAACAGGCAGCGTCGCTTTTTACCTGAACTGGTTTGAGGGAGGGGCAGCAAATGCAATATGATTTACTGATCAAAAACGGGTATGTGGTCGATTATGCGTCGGCACGGGAAGGATATTTTGATGTCGCTGTGCAGAACGGCATGATTGCGGCGGTGGAAAGCAGTATCGGCGGCAGCGCCGTGCAGGAGCTGGATGCGTCCGGCAAGCTGGTACTGCCTGGCTTGGTCGATTCGCATGTACATGCTTCGGCCTGGCTGGGAGGCAGCTACGCCCACACGATGCTGGTCAAGGCTGGTGTGACCAGTGCTTTGGATATGTCGGGGCCGGGGACCAGTGTACTGGAGCTGGCGCGTGAATATGGGACCGGTCTCAATCTGGCTACGATCGAATATGTGCGGCCGGGACATACGGTCAGCAGTGACGATCCTTCGTCAGCAGAGCTGCAGCAGCTGATAACGAAAGTGCAGAGGCAGGGGTCGTTAGGCATCAAGCTGCTGGGCGGGCATTATCCGCTGACGGTGGCAGCAACGGCCAGAGCGATCAGGGCTGCGTCAGAGCTGGGAGCTTATACGGCTTTTCACGCCGGGACAGCCGCTCATGGTTCCAATATCGAAGGCATGCTGGAGGCGGTGGAGCTGGCCGACGGCAACCCTCTGCATTTAGCGCATATCAATGCTTACTGCCGTGGTACGGTACTGCCGGAGGCGGAAGAAACGGAGCTGGCCCTTAAAGCTTTGGCGGCCAATCCTAACATTTCCTGCGAGTCTTATTTATCACCGCTCAATGGTACAAGCGCTGAAATCATTGACGGTCTGCCGGGCAGTATGGTTACCCGCCGCTGCCTGAAAACCGGCGGCTTTACGGAGGATGAGGCGGGCATGGAGGCGGCGCTTTTGTCTGGCTGGGCACAGGTCAATTATCCGCAGGGACAGGAAATGACTTTGCTGACAGGTGAGGCGGCCAGGGATTATTGGCGCGGGCAGCAAACGCTGGTTTCCGTCAGTTTTGCGGTCAATCCTGTTGGGCCGCGGGTGCGGCTGGCAACGGCGAAAAAGGCTGACGGCAGTTTTGCTGTAGACGCTGTCAGTACTGACGGCGGCGGTATTCCACGCAATGTACTGCTGCCTGCTGGTCTGGCTTTGGTCGATCTGGGCGGGCTGTCGCTGCAGGAGCTGGTGGCGAAGATCAGCTATCAGCCGGCGCGGCTGCTTGGTCTTGCAAATAAGGGCAGCCTGACAGCAGGGCGGGATGCCGATATTACGATCGTCGACAGGATGCAGCGCAGCGCGTTTGCCACGATCATCGGCGGGCAGGTCTGTTATATGGACGGTAAGGTTTTAGGGCGCGGCGGCAGGATCATTACTACTGCCGCAGGGGCGGACTATGTACGCAGCCAGGGGCTGGAGCCGCTGGTCGTTGACCTGGCTGACAGCAGTTTGCTGCAGAAGGCGCAAAAAAGATGACAATAAAAATAAACCGCCTGATTGCTCTTGCAGTCAGGTGGTTTATTTATTAGACTGGGGTTACTTTGTAGGGCCGCCATAAATTATACAGGGGCAGCAGATAAAGATAAAAGGCAAACAGGATCGAAGCGCTGCCGGCGCCTACGGTGGCGAGCGGTACAGCGCAGGCGATCGACCAGGGGATGAGCGCCGCTACTAGAATAGTGCTGTTTTCCAGGTCCAGGGCCAGCTGCTGCATATTGTCAGCGCTGTCCTTGTGCAGCTGATAGGTGAGGATGCTGCTGAGTGTCTGGTTGCAGGTTGCCATACTGGTGATGGTGGCTGTCAGCAAAATGCTGCCGTACGGCGTTATTTTTTCTCCAAGCTGTGCAAGACGGGCCTGCGTAGTATTCAAAAAGCCTGTTGCTTCAAAAATCCCGGCGTAAGCGGAGGAAAGGATAATGATGACGCTGACGGTGAACATGGAAATGATACCGCCGCCGCTGAGGATCTGGGGCAGCTGCTGATCAGCAGGGTAAAAGCCGTAGAACATGATCGAGCCCAGTTGGGCGGGAGTGATATCCTGCAGGAAAAGACAGAGCAGACTGCCGGTGATGATGCTGGCTGTCATTGTCAGCCTGACCTTAACCTTGCACAATGAAAGAACGATGATCAGCAGTGCTGGAATAGTGGTAGTCCAGTGCAGATCGAAGTTTTGCGGAAAGAGTGCGTACAGGTCGGCTGTGCCGGCGTTGCCGGTACCGGAAAAGCCCAGCAGGGCGTAAAGCAGGCAGGTGACTGAAAAAGGCAGCAGCGCTGATTTGAACATATTTTTGATATTACAGTAAATATCAGTCTGCGTCAGTTCGCTGATCAGAAGGGCGCTGGTCGACATCGGTGAACAGCGGTCGCCGAAATAGATGCCTGATAAGATCGCGCCGCCGGTAAAGGTGGGATCGATACCGTTGGCTTTGGCGATAGACATACAGATGATGCCGATCGTGGCCGCGGTACCGAAAGAGGTGCCTGTTAAAAGTGAAACGAAACAGCAAAGCAGAAAAACTATCAAAATGAATACCGATGGTATGAGCAGGCCCGACATATGGTAAATAATGAACGGTATCGTGCCGCAGGCCCGCCAGACGGCGGTGATCATACCGATAAGGATAAAGATGAAGAGGATATTTTTGATCGTGCGGATTCCGCGCCCGGACATTGTCAGTACCTGTAGCGGCGTATGTCCCTGCCGGAGGGCGTAACCGAAAAACATCAGATAGTCGAAAAGCAGGGCCCAGAGAATGGAGTAGCCTGCCAGAAGGCAGCTGAGCAGTATAAAGGAAAAGATGACGATGATAATAGCTTCCATAAAATTTCTCCTGCGGCAGAACGCCGTAATTTTTAGAGGTCAGTCAGTAATAATACTATTATCATACTGCTTGCTGCGCTGCTTGTCTAATAATAAATAAGGCGCCGGGCAAATATTTGC